>Ga0180302_10001825_pt1 | contig 10243 bp, 7 predicted proteins | sample GuaBasSediGuay17_FD_121794 | JGI IMG/M metagenome (GOLD analysis project Ga0180302, IMG submission 121794) | Subseafloor sediment microbial communities from Guaymas Basin, Gulf of California, Mexico - Guay17, Core 4571-4, 12-15 cm | ecosystem: Environmental > Aquatic > Marine > Hydrothermal... | reverse complement strand
TCGCAGATGAGATAGTCGCCGAGAGCGCACATCTCAAATGACATATTGTCGTTGTGGCACATATCACGATGGCTTGATATAGGATAGGAGAAGGCGTAGAAGGCGAGCCAAAGCGCATCCCTATCCCAGTTCTGCCGAAAGACGCAGACCTCGGCTTTGGGGTCAAAGAAGGAGCACCAGTTCATCTTCTTTTTTGGCAGTTTATGCGGATAGTAGAGCGCCCAGAAGATTGAGTTCCACACATCACCGTAGGTGAATCGCGGTCTATCGGGGATAGCGGGATCCTGCTGCATATACCATCTTAAAGCCGAGCGTTCCTGCTCGCTCATAAGCGGCCAGAGGATAAGGAAGTCGTGTTCAAAGCCGCCGAGGCGTGTGTTCTGCTGTGGACTGTGGCGTGTTGGCATCGCCAGCCAGAGAGGTTCGAGCAGAGCGCGGCTTGTCGGATAGTCCTTGAACGGGTTCCTTCCTGTGGCGAGATGGTACACAAGCAGCCACTTTGCCAGAAGTCCCGTCCAGTAGGAGCGATAGCCGCCGAGTCGGCAGTAGCCGCCGTAATTGCATGGACCTCCTATGCTGCCCCGCGGAAGTGCTGCCTTCAATCCTTCATGCCATCTATATGGGTCGTCTTCAAAAAGACCGACGGTAGCCAGACGCAGCCAATCTTTGAGTTCCTTCTTCGGCACTCCTTTTTCGTTTGCCAACGCCAGAGCGGCGACTCCAAGTCCTGCGCCGAGCATAAGTCGTCTGTGCGAGTTGCGTGAGCGCAGGAATTCGCGTGCGCAGGTTCTGGCGTAGCCGCAGAGCGCTTCAACGGCTGCGCGGCGCTCCTTTTCTGTCAGCCGCTGCGCCACGAAATCAAACAGCAGACTGTAGCGCAGGAGAAACCGTGCCAGAACTTCGCACTCTCCAGTTCTGCTGTCCCTTCCTCGCCGCGGCTGAATCCTCCTCAACTCTTTCCTTGCTGCCTCAAGAAATTCCTTTTTACCCGTTCGAAGCCAGATAAGTCCCAGCACGGCGGGATTGAACATCACCTCTGCCTCATGAGCGCGACCGCCGGCATGCACCACCGCACCCGTTATGGGACCCCGCAGAAAGTAGCATTCAGCCTTCCTTGCCTTCGCCGCTTTCTCCACAACATGCCAGAAATCCGCAAAAGGCTTCTTGCCCGCCCGCTTCCAACCAGGTGCCTTCTTTATGTTGCCGAAAAGATATGGATGCTTCTTCCCGCGGACCGCCCTCAGCAACTTATCTGTCAGGTCCTTGCCGCAAAGCGTCCCGCACACAACCAGAACGAGCACGAAAATCGTCAGCCTCATCACGTCCCCTCCATCTATACCGTTGGTCCTCCGGGACCCAACAGTGGACATTATAGAACCTGAATTGGTGTATAAAAGTCCATCTTCCTTATACATGCCAACTGCTAAGCCGCTGGTGTTCGCATAAGCGGCTTTTATTGTTTGGGAAGGTGTGGCTGTTGCCGTTGCCAGGATAGCGGCTGAGAGCGGGTTGTGCGGTCTGCTGCCCACAGGATAGCATTAAGACACAGTGCCGCGGTGCGATCTTTTTGTAGCATTGCGGCGTTGGGAACACGACGACTGATGGTCTGCGAAGGTCGGTGTTGTCAAAGAAGAAAAGTTGTTTCAACAGACAGCGCAGACGATAAGATGTTGAAGGTCTGATCTGGGTTAACGCACATTCTTGTTTCTCAGAGGGATGCTGATGAGCGGTGACAGTCGTTCGCTTACGCGGTCTGGTTTAATAGTGATGTTTTTGAACGGTGCGGCGATAGTTGCGGCGTTTATGCGTGAGGCGACGATAGCGTATTATTACGGCGCTTCCGCCGAACTCGACGCCTTCTCTGTCGCGTTCTCCTTTGTGCGGACAGTAACCGAGTTACTTCCACTGACTTTGGGACTTGCCATAATCCCATTGCTGGCAAAGGGGAAGAAAGGTGAATCTGCAGAACAAAAAGCCGGCTTGTTCGGAACATGGACTTTCATCGTGCTAACCTGCATAGCTCTCGGATACCTGCTGCTGGGACGGTCGGTTGTGCGCATAATTGCACCCGGATTCGACGAAAAACGCATGCGTATGGCAGAGTTGTTCATATGGATTGTCTCCCCAATCATTGTTGTGCGTGGAATGTTTATACCCGTCAAGTCGTTCGCCAATTTCTTTCAGCGATTTGCGCTGCCGGAGGTGGGACGGGTTGTGACCGGCGCAGCGATACCGATACTTCTACTACTGTTCGCCCACTACTGGAAACAGAGTGCACTACCACGAGCATATCTTGTGGGCACTGCGGTGGGGGTTATCGTGGCGACCGCAGCGCTCAGGGGACTTAAGATGAGGCTCGTCGTTAGAGGCGTGATGCGGGTGATAAAAGAGGCGGTTCCCGTTCTTGTTCCTCTGATCATCTTTTTGGGGCTTTCCTACGCGCAGAACGCTGTGGCTTTAGTCTTTCTTTCTAACCTTGAAAAAGGGACCATTTCGGCGATGCGATATGCGGTCAACGTGACGTCTGTTCCTGTTTCGGTGATTGGCGGAGCCATTGCCACAGTTATATTTCCGAGACTGGCGGTTTCAGCCGCAGACGGCAACATCCAGAGCGTCAAGGAGGTCACCACAAGGGCATTGCTATTTGGGGTGTTCACGGGTGCGGTGACCGCGACAGTGTTGAGTTTACTTGATATGCCTGTGGTGAAAATTCTGTTTGAGCGCGGACGCTTCTCCTCCGGAGCGACGCAGATCTGTGCCGGCTTTATGTCAATCCACGCGATATCCATACCTTATAGTGTGGCGCTCGGCGTGCTCAGCCGCCTGAGCGTTTCGGTGGGGAAACCTTCTTGGTTGGTATTAGCGACCGCCGCGTACTTACCGGTTCAGGTCGCTGTGGCATGGTCTCTGCTCACGGTGTTTGGAGGCAACGCCGTCGCGCTCGCGCACGTTATGGCAACTGCATCTTCAGTTGTGGTCCTCGCTTGGTTGTGCCGAAGATGGGTCTTCACCTCCACAACTAAGACACTGCTCCTATTCATCGCGACAACTGTTCCTGCAGCAGCATCTTGTGTGGTCACACACCTTTTCCGACAGTCGCTCCCTCTTTGGGAACGCTTTTCCCTTGCCTTCGCAGCGGTGTCGACTTACATTTTCGCGTGCTACCTGCTTTCTCCGGCGTTGTGGAAGGACCTATTGCGAGTAATGAAAATGTTGCATCCTACCACGCTTTTCGGGAGATGGAAGTGAGTGTATGGTACCCTGTGCTCGGCGCTTTGGCTGTTCCCGCTATATTGATAGCGTCCTTACGACTTCTGCAGGGACGACCGGGAATGGCTGTCGGTTTTTGTCTTTTCAGTTTCGCCTTTTATGCGATGTTTGACTCCAGCAAAGTTGCTGGCACCATTATCTACTGGCAGCGATGGATCATTGAAGGTGTATTCTGCGTAGTTGCCGTACTGGCGGCTCTTGTCTTTTCCTCTCATCGTACAGCATCTGGCAATCGCTCTATAACTCTTTCTCTTCGGGATCCGCGCACATGGTTGGTCGTCTTCTTGCTGTTAGCCACAATCACAAGTTTCTTTTTCGGTCTTGACAAGGAGGCTTCCGCCAAACGGCTTCTGGGCTTGCTGGCTCATTTCGGGCTGTTCCTATTCGCGCTTCCGGCGGTATGCGCTCGTAATGTCAACTGGCGCCAGGAGATAATGCGTGTCGTCCACGGTATATCCGTGACGCTCCTGTTGGCGTGCGTGGTGGCTCTCCTTGTGTCACCCGGAACCGCCTATCGCTTTCCATACTTCTACGGCATCTTCGCTGGCGGCTCGGCTTCTTTGGTGGCGCAAATGGCTTTCGCGTCTGGGCTTTTTTTCACATATCAAGGAGACAAACTACGCGGGTGGAGCGGTATAATCTTGGGCGGTTTGGTCGTTCTGTTTGGAGGAGTCAGAACAGCAATTGTCGCTTTTTTTCTCGGTTTCTCTTTAGTGTTTTTCAGAGCGAGACTTTGGCGTCGTCCTGTCATAGTCGGGAGCATCTGTCTTATGCTCGCTTGCTTCCTCCCCTTCGCAACATGGTTCCTAACGAGCGCTTTCCGAAACCCATATGGACGTGCAGGACGATTTATTTACCATGTGCCAGAGGAGCCGACGACCTACAGGTTGCAGCAATGGCTATACGCTTTGGAAGTAATAAAGACCCATCCACTCGGCATAGGCTTGGGAGCGCCTTTGCCAGAAGGATGTTCCAAACGGGTGGAGTACAATCCTCTGCTGACATTCACCAGATCTCACAGCGGCTTTTTGGCGCTCGCGGTGGAGACATCTGTGGCAGGGCTGTTTCTGTTTTTGGTGGGATACTTTTTGTTGTTGCGCCGTGCGTGGAAGTTATGCGGTATTGGTGGAGAGGAGAGCGCGCTGGGGATAGCCACGCTCTATTACCTTGGAGGCGGGTTGGCGGTTCTTGCGTTGAGTTCAATATTTCCCGCCGGAGGATACGCATACGAATTGGTCTTATGGCTGTTTGCCGGCGTGGTCTCAGCCACCCCTACAGGGGTACGACCAGCCAAGGAAATGGAACGTCAGGCTTCAAAAATCAATAGCGGTGGTTTCTGATTCGCCCTGAATTGGCTATTTCACCATAAGCAAAAGTAAGTCTGAACGGAGTCGCGGAAAACATTACTCTGTCCACAAGACTGAGCATAGTATGTTGATGATGATTATCACAATCAAAACGTCAGCGCGTTTTCGCTTGACTGATTAAATTAAGTGACGCCATTTCTTTTCTCCTTCGCACAGAGTTAGGTATAATGTTTCACGTGAGTTTGGAGGATGTAAATACAGAATGAAGGTCGGAATAATAGGGCTTGGATACTGGGGACCAAATCTGGTGCGTAACTTCGCGGCACTGGACGGCGTTGAAGTTGCCGCAGTCGCCGATAAAGACACCTCCCGTGTTGAACGCATCCGCCGTCTCTACCCCTATGCGGAGCCGTTCAACAACGGTCTCCAACTGATAGAGCAGGGAGGAGTAGACGCGGTCGCAATCGCAACACCTGTTGCGACTCATTTTGACCTCGCACTCGCCGCGTTGCAGAACAGCAAACATGTTCTTGTTGAAAAACCGCTCACCGACAATCCCAGCACCGCCGAACAACTCTGTAAAGAGGCTGAAAAAAGAGGACTCGTGCTGATGGTTGACCACGTCTTCGTTTACAGTGGACCTGTTGAACGCCTAAAAGAAATCATTGACGCAGGTGAGTTGGGCGACATTGTCTATTTTGACAGTGTGCGGATAAATCTCGGGCTGTTCCGTCACGATGTGAATGTCGTCTGGGACCTGATGGTTCACGATCTCTCCATTGTGGACTACCTCTTCAACGGAGCAATGCCAAAAGAGGTTCAGTCTGCGGGACTTAAACTGCCCGAGTTCGGTCAGGAATGCGTGTGTTACGCAACGCTACGCTATCCCAACGGGATGCTGGGCGCAATACATGTGAGTTGGTTTGCGCCGGTGAAGGTTCGTCGTTTGATCGTTTGCGGCACAAAGAAGATGGCGGTCTACGACGATCTGGAGCCTGTGGAACGCCTAAAAATTTACGAGAGAGGTGTTGACTTCGTTGAAGATTCTCATCAGATATACAGGATGCTGGTGAGTTACCGAACAGGTGATGTCTGGTCACCTGCTTTTGACACAAAAGAACCGTTATCCAAGGTGTGTTCTGACTTTGTGGAATGCGTGAGGGCAGGTTCAGTGCCGCGCGCTGACGCAACTGCCGGTTTACGTGTTGTGCGATGCGCGTCGTTCATCTCAACTCTTCTGGATCGTGGCAATGTTATGGCGTGATTACAGTCGCTATCGGCAGAAAGAGATAGTCATAGTCGGCACGGGGGAGTTTGGGCAGATTGCATACGAATACTTCACTTATGACTCTCCGTTTGAGGTGAAGGGGTTTTCTGCCGAAGCGGCGTACATCCGTGAAAGGGAAATGTTTGGACTTCCTGTGGTTGCGCTTGAGGAGTTGGAAAGGCACTTTCCGCCGGACCGATTCGGTGTGTTTGTCGCTGTTGGTTTTATCAAGTTGAACAGAACCAGAACGCGTCTACTGAACACAGCCCGACAAAAAGGTTACCGTGCCGTATCGTATGTCAGTTCGCATGCTTTTGTCTGGCACAATGTAGAGATCGGTGACAACTGTTTTGTCTTTGAAAACAATGTCGTTCAGTATCGCGTACGTTTGTCTGACAACGCGATACTCTGGAGCGGCAACCATATAGGGCACCGCAGTGTCATTGAGCCAAACTGTTTCGTCTCGTCGCATGTGGTGATATCCGGTTTTTGTCGGGTGGGAAAGAACTGCTTTTTTGGCGTCAACTCCTGCGTTGCTGACGAAGTGCAGATAGCAGAGGACTGCGTCATAGGAATGGGCGCAGTTGTCAGGGAAAATACCGAACCCGGAAAGGTCTATGTCGGCAATCCCGCAAGGGCTCTGCAGAAAAGCAGTTACGAAGTCTTCGGCGTGGAGGAACGGTGATGTGGAGAAAGTTGGGACTCGTTTGGGGACCGGATGGAAAAGAGTGGTGGGCGGTTTCGCATGCGTATCTGCCCACGGTTGATGTACTGGAAGACAGATTCCGAGTTTATGTGTCGTGCTGGGATAAGGACCGGGTTGGTCGTCTCGGCTATGTAGAAGTTGACATAAACGACCCTACAAAAGTTCTATATGTGACGAAAGAACCGGTGCTCGATGTGGGGGAGCCAGGCACTTTTGACGAGAAGGGCGTTAGTCCTTGCTGTGTTGTGGATATGGATGGGGAAAAAAGACTCTACTATTTCGGTTGGCAAAGGACGCAGACCGTACCATATCTCTTGTTCTGTGGTCTCGCTGTCAGCCGTGACGGCGGCAGGACCTTCAAACGCTTCGCAAGAGTTCCTATCCTTGACAGGACCGACCGCGAACCCTGGCTTCGCTCTGCCGTCACCATCTTGAAGGAGCACAACCGTTTGAGGATGTGGTACGTCGCGGGACTTGGCTGGTTCAGACTCGGTGGGAAACTGGTTCCTACATACAACATACGCTATGCCGAGTCAGAGGACGGTATCGTTTGGCACGCCACAGGACGCGTCTGTATAGATTTCGCCTGCGAGGATGAGTTCGGCTTCGGCAGACCATGGGTTGTCAAAGACGGTCAGAAATACCGCATGTGGTATTCCATCCGCAGCAAGACGAAACCCTACCGTATCGGATACGCTGAATCGGATGACGGTCTTCAGTGGACACGCAGAGACGACTATGTCGGCATCAAGTCATCCGCCGAGGGATGGGATTCCGAGATGATATGTTTCCCTTGTGTTGTCAAAGCCAACGGTCGCTGGTATATGTTCTACAACGGTAACGGCTACGGACGAGATGGTTTTGGTGTTGCGGTTGCGGAGAAGTTGCCGTGAGAATACAGCCTTACCACGCGTCTCTGTGTCAGGTCTGGAACGATTTTGTCGCTCGTTCCAAAAACGCCACCTTTATGCTGCACCGTAACTATATGGAGTACCACTCTGACAGATTCAAGGACTGCTCACTGCTGGTCTACGACGACAAAGACCGTCTGGTTGCTCTGTTTCCGGCAAATGATGAGGGAGAAGTGGTCTGTTCGCACCGTGGATTGACCTACGGTGGACTGCTGATGGACGAGCGTATGACCCTGCCTTTGGCTCTGCGCGTTTTTGAGACATTGGTTGAGGAACTCCGTCGTCGCGGGTTCAGAAAACTTATCTACAAAACCATCCCCACCATCTACCATACGGTTCCCGCGGAGGAAGACCGTTATGCTCTTTTCCGTCTTGGCGCACATCTTTATCGTCGCGACACCCTCACCGTCATTGATTACAGACATCGTCTTAAGTATCAGGAGCGCCGACGCCGCCAAATCAAAAAAGCCGTACGAAAAGGACTTTCAGTCCGCCGCTCCGACGATCTGGAGCAGTTCTGGCAGATCCTCACCCACAATCTCCTTACACGCTACAAAGTAAAACCAGTGCACACGATAGAGGAGATCCGCCTTCTGCAATCCCGTTTTCCTGACAACATCCAATTATTTGCATCCTACATTGGAGAAAAAATGCTTGCTGGTGCGGTGGCTTATGTAAGCCGCAATGTCTGCCATATTCAGTACAACGCTGCAAGTGAAGAAGGCAAACAGTGCGGTGCTCTTGACATTGTTTTGGACTTCATGATTCAGCACTTTGCCGACAAGGTCAGATATTTTGACTTCGGAATCTCAAACGAAAAGGAAGGGCGATACTTAAATATTGGACTGGACGAATATAAAGAAGGCTTCGGAGGACGCACCGTTGTTCACGACTTCTACGAACTGCGGCTTTAGAGGAAGCAGCCATGCCCAAAATTCCTGTCAGCGTGCTGATACCGTGCAGGAACGAGGAAGCGAATATCCGCTATGCGATTGAGGGGGTGATGAACTGGGCAGATGATGTCATAGTGCTGGATTCAGGATCCACAGACGCTACCCTTGATATCGTTCGTCAGTATCCTGTGCGACTGGTCGAACACCCTTGGGAAGGCTTCGCGAAGCAGTGGAACTGGGCACTGCGCAATATAGACTTCAAGCACGAATGGTTGCTCATGATGGCAGCAGACTGCTACCCCCACAAAAACCTGCCGGATGCGATAGCGTCCGCCGTCAGGCGGAATCGGTATGATGGTTACTACATCCGTTACCGATATGTATTTATGGGTAAGTGGCTTAGGCACGCAGCGGGCTATCCGCAGTGGTTTCTCACGTTTTTCAAACACAGACTTGCTCACTACGAGGAGCGGGAGGTGCATGAACATCCGATTGTGGACGGAAAAGTCGGCTATCTTGCCGCAGATATCTGGCATCACGACAGAAAACCACTACGTGAGTTCTTCCTGCGGCACGCAAAATACGCCGAAATGGAAGCCCGTGAACAGTTCCGAATTCATACCGGCAGAAAAAAGCGAACATACACTTTGCTTGACCTGTTCAAGCCGGGTAGAGTCAACCGTGCTATCAAAGAGAACATCTGGACCAGGATTCCCCTCCTAATTCGCCCTTTTATGCGCTTTTTGTGGCTGCTTATGTTCAGAGCAGCATGGCTGGATGGTATGCCCGGCATATACTATTGCTTTCACTCGTTCTGCTATCATATGCAGGTGAGCATGCATTTGCGGGAGTTGTTGCGTGAAGGACGCCGCCGTTAGTGTGGCAATCGCAGGAGATGTCATCCTCGGAGCGCGGAATACAAACCGTCTTCTTTCGTTACAACCTGACGAGTTGTGGAGCGGTGTTAGAGGAATAGCGGCTGATTTCTGGGTGGCAAACCTTGAAACTCCATGCTGTAAGAGATGCAGACCACTTCGTCACAAGCGGGTGAGGTTCAGGAGCGCTCCGCACGCGCTTGACCTGCTCAAAAGCCTTGGTGTTCGCGCTGTCTCTCTTTCCAACAACCACGCTATGGACTGCGGTCCAATCGGGTTGAAGGAGACGCTTACTGCGTGTCAGCGGAGCGGAATTCTCGCGTTCGGCGCGGGGCTTAACCTGCTTCACGCCGCAGCCCCGGCAATCTTTCCGAAGTACAGAGTTGCTTTTCTCGGCGTCTCCACCTGTGGGGCAACCGCCACCTCGCACCATCCAGGAGTGGCTCCTTACAATCCCGCCATCCTGTTCGGTACGATCAAACGTTTGAAGGGAAGTGGGCTCAGGGTGGTTGTGATGGTGCACGCCGGACTTGAATACTGCCATATACCCAGTCCATCACAGGTGCGCATTTTCCGCGCCATCGCGGCAATGGGCGCCGACGCCGTCATCGGTTGCCACACGCACTGTGTGCAGCCCGTAGAACTTCACCAAGGCGTTCCCATAATCTACGGACTCGGTAACTTCGTTTTTGACTTCGTTCGCGGAGAGCGTTTCAGACGCACAAGAACGGGATGCGTTGCGCTGTTGCGATTTGCCGAACGACTTGATGTTTCGCTCTTTCTGGTGCGTCTGAATTTTTGGGGACTGCCACGGGTCCAAAAGCGTCTTGCTTTCCACGACTTCAACCGATGCTTGGGGCTGGACGGCTGGATGGCGAAAGTTGAAACCTTTGGCAGAAGCAGCGCTCATGTAAGGACGCATCACAGAAGAATACTCTGCGAATACTTGCTTGCCTGTGATGTCAAGGCTGTGGTATCGTATGCTATCAGGAAGATGGCGCGGTGGTTTGGTCG
>Ga0180302_10001824_pt1 | contig 10244 bp, 16 predicted proteins | sample GuaBasSediGuay17_FD_121794 | JGI IMG/M metagenome (GOLD analysis project Ga0180302, IMG submission 121794) | Subseafloor sediment microbial communities from Guaymas Basin, Gulf of California, Mexico - Guay17, Core 4571-4, 12-15 cm | ecosystem: Environmental > Aquatic > Marine > Hydrothermal... | reverse complement strand
GCTTAACGAGGCTTATCTTAGAGCGGGTGTACTTGATAAGCAGTTATTAGTACAGATAGTTAAGGAGCTAAGGAAGAGACCAAACTTATCAAGTGTGGATATGGCTGAGCTTTTACGGATGGCTAGAAGCTCTCTTTTCTATAAATTGAAGCGTATAGGGATAACCTACAATGATATAGTAAGGGGGGTTTTACAGGAAGCAGAGGAACGATTACAGAGACGAATAGAGAGGGGAAAAGTAAAGAGACTACCGCCTAGGGATAAGCAGGAATTCCTTGAACGTGAAATCGTTAAAAAGGTAATTCAGAGGATGAAGACGGAGAAACTTAAGCAATCCCATATTAATAGAGTTATAAATTACTGGTATCGTATGTGTAAGGTTTTGGGTTTAGCACCAGAGGACTTTATAGACATGGAGCGGGAGAAACTATGGGATTTGGTTACACAGTATCTTAGTGATAGAGCAGACGAAGACATTGACATTAGAAACGATATTAGCGTTATACAGGGTATCCAGAAATGGCTAGGAGTGAGGATTTTACCGCCCGGGATTACTCAGAAGGAATATAAAGGAAGGTATCAACAGGCAGAGATAGATCGGGAGCATAGGGAAAAAATTGTTAGAGACCTCTTAGAACAATGGAGACAGACTAGAGATCCAATTTATCTTAAATCTATTCAGGCTATGGCATTCTTGTTTTACACAGGCTCTAGGAGACAGGCACTTATGAACTTTATTTGGGGAGACCTTGTTAGGATTAAGCTAAAGGACTTTACAGATAAGTTTGGGGAAGATAGGTTTAGAGTTGTTTCAACACTAGAAAAGCGTGGAATAAGATGGGATAAGCTTATACCTTATTCATATTATGAGATACTGCCAAATGCTCCGTTTAGCCCTACAGAGGTTAAGAAGATAGCGAGGATACTTAAGAAACACATGATGAAATACTATGATGAATATAACCACCATACACAGCTATATCTACAGAAAAGCAAAGTATTCCATATTTGGAGACATACAGCATGTAGGACTTATCTTAGAGCATTTAAGTATAATAGAAGCCTTGTAGCGAAGCTATTGGGATGGATTAAGGAATCAAACCTAAAGATTTATGGAGACTTTGAACTATTCCAGCTACTCAATATTATGGCAGAAGAACACGATATTAAATTCGTAAGCCCAGAGCTTTACCAAGAGATTAGGAGAGAAATTACACGTTCTGGTCTAGCCTAGATTCCATATATATTTTTTATATATTATATATCTTAAGATTTATATACTCTTATACATAATATATTATATACAGGTGATAATATGGGTTATAGGGTTAAGCAATTGGATAATAGAACATATATTCTTGATCCTTATCCTAGTAGGAGTATGAGAATGATAACTGTTAAGTTACCAGTAATATATGTTGAAGGACTTGACGAGCTAGTTAAACAAGGGAGATACAGTAGTAGAAGCGAAGTTATCAGGACAGCAATTAGAGACCTTCTAAAAAAGGAGCTATGGAGTGTAAAGTATAAGGTTAATGAGGAAAAGGGTGATTAAATGCCTACATATTCTGAATTTGAATGTATAATGAATAAATGCTACCTTACTCTATACAATCTTGATAATGCTATACGAATTGGTAGGGATAAGTATGGAGATATAGCAATTATGATAGATTCACGTAAAATTGGGGATAAGGAACTAGTAGAGCTAGTGAATAACCTTATTGATTATTTCAGGGAAAAAGGAGCTACTATATTGCTGACTAACCGTATAGAGAAGAAGGTAGAGGATGAAGAATTCATAATATATGGATTAGTTGAAGCCGTATTAGATAGTGGAATCATAATAAGGATTGCCGTGAGGTAAATAGTATGAATGGTAATGATGGACTTGATTTGTATCTTCTTGAGGACTTGGCTAGTGATCTTTTACAGTACTATCATATATATAAGACTAGGAAGGTAAGTATAGATGATCTAGTATTATGGATTTACAGGAGACATAAGAAAAAGATTAGTTTAGCAACAATTCTCAGAAAACTAAGATCAGCTAAGAGAAAGCACTTGATTAATATCGTGTATAGACGTATTGATTTTGGAACGTATAAGCTACATATTGATACACAGGTAATAATTAATCCACTAACATGTAAAGCACTACTCCTAACCACAAGAACAATAAGCCTAACAAAGTACATGAGGTAAAATAAAATGACGAAGAAGAAAAAGAAGCATCTACAAAACCAAGCTATTACACCAATGCTAGAACAACTTGACAAGCAAATACTAAAGATACACTATAAGCTTACAGAAATGAATGCTAAACTCTCTCAATTAGAAAAGCAATGTAATAGGATAGAGCAATGGATAAACCAAATCTATAAGCATTTAGACCGAATAGACAGGAGAACCAAGTTTCTAACAAATAAATACAATGAAACAACCATAGACAAAATACGTAGAATACTAAGATCACTAGGAGCTAAAATATAATATAATAAAAATCTTTTTCTCAGAGTCTAAATCAGAAAAACCATAAAAACCATTTTTACCATGTATCAACGTGAAAACGAAAACAAAATAAAAGGGAGTTTCATTTAGACTCTCTTACATTATCCTAGACTTAGCTAAGTCCGAGTTTATTTAGAAAAGTTCATCATTTTTGGACTGTTTACTGTCCAGTAGCTGACCAGTAATGATCTGATGAGGAGTCTAATGGTAACTTAATTATACATTCATGGTAACCAGACACCCCAGTTATGGTAACTTGATAAACCTCTCATGGTAACCATCATAAGACAGAACACGTATGACAAGGCGTCTAAATGATTTATACAAGCAGGTACAGGGAGCTACTCTCAGATATTCAGAGGAAAAACCACAGGTTCTAGTGGAGTAGAAGATGATCTAAAAAACTATATGAGATAGCCCTTGTACTTCAAATAGCCTCTTATGATCCTTCTAACTAGTTCTGATTTAGTAATGTTTTTACGTTTTGCTATGATCTCTAGCACTTCATTCTCATTCTTACTAATTCTAACAGCAATAACGACCGTTTTCTTCATATTTACACCCAAGATATATGTTTACACACAATCCTTAATATGTTATAAAAATAATATATAAACACGGTGTAAACATGTCAGAGGAATCTCCTATAACTAATCCAGAGCTTTATAATGAAATAGACGCCGAAGTAGAAGGTAAAGCCGTAGAAATAGTGGAAAGGAAGTCTAGGAGAAGGAGAAGGAGAAGAAGCGACGACGAAATACCTCTTAGCCTTGATAAAATATCAGGTAAAGAAGTAATGGAAATCCTTGACTTTCTACATAGAAGATACCTATCTTGGCTTACAGAGGCAGAGGCAACAAAGTTTAGCACAGTATATAGATCAGCTAAAGAAGAAGCATTGAAGGAATCATTAGAACTATATGGGGAACTCCAGAAGCAGGTTAGAGATATAGTTGAAGGCTTAAACAAACTAGCTGAGAGACTAGAGAAAGTAACAACTCCTACACCGCCACAGCAATTAGCAAAAGAGACAGCAGAGGAAATAAAGAAGAGTCTATTAGATGATCCAAGAGTAAGATCACTAATATTTGTAATGCTAGAGAGTTTTCTAGGGAAGAACGAACAATACCAGAAGTTTAGACCATTTATAGCACAGCTCTTAATACCAGAAGCGTTTCAACAGCCTAGACAAGAAACTAGGACTCCAGAAGAAACAGAGGCTAATCAAGTGGAGAACCAGTAGTGTTTAACACATCTATATATGTTTTTTAAAACTATTCTTTTCTTAGGTGAGTAGTGTATGGCTGTAGATGTAAAACCATACTCTACATTAGTATTATCAATTGATGAGAACTATAAGGTACTTGTGAAAAGCGATATAGATGGCAGTATTGACGTTGAAGTAAATGGTGTAGTTGTTAAGAACGTTAGTTTTGCATCAGGTACAAGTATTGTTGATATAGGTACACCCAATGATTTCAGTCAATCAAGTGATACAGAAATAGTTGTTATATTACATGTAAAGGATTCAGGGGGTAATGAAATAGCATTATTCAGGTTTCCAGTATATTATATAGACGGTACAAATGGCAGTATTGAAGTATATGATTATGATACACATGAACAGCTATTATGTAATTTTGCTCTAGTATATCTTGATCAGAATAGAGCGTATGTTAGGCAATATGATGGATTAACGTTTAGTATTCCAGCCTCAAGCAGTCTATCATATTCTAAAATGTATATAGAGATACTATCTACAAAGAATGGTAGTAAATACTATTATGCTACAAGAGTTGATAAGCTAACACTTGGAGCTACTAACAAGATATACTTGAAGAAGAGAAGCTATTTTGATATAGTAATTGAGGCAGAGATAGACACGTCTAAACTTGGTCAGTTTATGGACTATATAGCAGGGGGGTTAGGATATATTGTTAATGTAGTGAACTATATTAATGTTTCTACATTAATAGCTTATCATTACTATCCATTAGTGAAGGCAATATTTAACTACATAGGCTTAAACATACCAGTAATGAAAATAGAGTATCAAGGAGATAATGTATACAAGATATATATTAGAACTGATCCAGTATCAACACTAGTTATTGTAGCGATAATAGTAGCTCTTATTGTAGCGGGAGTTATAGCCTTAGTAATTCGTGATATATATATAGAGAGTGTCAGAGCTAATGTAGTTATTGAGACGCAGAAGACTATACAGCAAAATATAGAGTTAAGGAAGAAAATGGTAGAAGCATGTAAAGAACTAGCAACTAATGAACAGGAATTCTTACAATGTATAAACGATATTGACAAATTCTTATCAAGAGCATCAACACAAGATCAACAACTACTTAACCAAATGCTAGACAAATACAATAGTACAAAGTCAGACTTGGACAGGTTAAAGGACTTAATAATTACAGGAGGACTAGTAGCAGGAGGCATAATAGTAGCAAAATATGTCTTAGGTAAATAAAGAGGTGATCGAAAACATGGATGGAGAAACAATAACAGCTATAACGGTTACAGCTACAGTAAACATAGTAACAATCGTATCAATGATATACTACTTGAAGGGAAAGGTAGAGACTATGGAGAGATCATTAAACCAGAGGATAAATGACTTGAGAGACTCGCTAAACAAGAGAATTGACGATATATATAGAGTGTTAAACAAAGATATAACTACAGTAAGAGAAAAATAATAAGTGTGGTGATAGAGTATGTCAATAAATGTTCAGATTGATAGAACTATATTATTCAAACAATTACCACTAGTCCTACTAAGGACGAAGCAAAACGCAGGATTCGCTTATCTTAAGAATACTGATAGTGGATTAGGTATAGGTCTCTTAAATATTAATCCAGCAACATCAGCAGGTGGTAGTGCAACACAAATATTTATAGCACAGCGTATAACTCCACCATCAACTGGATATAAAAGCATAAAGTGGAAGGCACAGGTACTAGCACATGAAGCACCATCATCACAAAATACGACAGATATATATCCAATTGGGCTTGAAGATGCACCGGGATTTAAGAATGCAATTGCAATAGTTTTGCAAAAAGATACGGGAGGCACTTATACAAGAAAATTTGTTGTAAGAAAGGATGGCTCAGAGGTAGGTAGTATAGACTTAAGCGATGTTGATTTTACACAACTACACGAGTTTGAAATAAAATGGTATCCTGACAAAGTAGAGCTATACATAGACGGATCGCTCAAAGATACTGTGAATGACTCGCCAACAACCGAGATGAACGCATTCATGGAAGTAAACAATGGCGATACAAACGTTAAAAGACTTGAAGTAATTGGCATGATACCATATCCACAATCAGTATTTGACATAATTGCTCAGGAACAATAAAGAACAATAAAAACGGTGCTGAATAATGGAGAAGACAGTATCTGGTAATGTATATGATGAACAGAATAACGTTATTGGTAGTGTTAGCGGTACATATATTGACGAGTATCAGAATGCCTCAACACAGCAAATACAGTCAAGAACAATAAATATAAGTGTTGTTGATGAAAACGGTAACAGTATAGGCTCTGGTCAATTACAGTATGATGACTATATAAGTTATAACGGTGGTGGCACTAGAACAATAGACCTGAGCGGTAATACAAATGATGATGTAAATAATACTGTTGGTAGTGTTAGCGGTAGTCTTGAAGATCAATACGGATCCGTAACACCTACACCGACGGCTAAGAAGAGAGAGTTTCCTTGGTGGATATTCTTATTAATAGTACTTGGTGTAGCGGTAGCGTGGAGGTATCAAGAAGAGAAAGAGGAACAACAGCCTAGTTCTTAAACCCAAAATATTTTTTAATAATATCCCTTATGCAATCACTTACATTTTTATAGCCTTTATCGGTACAGAATTGTTTTATTCTTTGTTTTTCGTATGGGGTTACTCTTATGCCTATGATTTCAGATTTAACTTCTTGCAACATCTTTGATCATTTATATATTTTGTTTAACACAACTATATAAGTTATATCATGTAAATCATTTATACAGGTGAGAAAGGTATGAGTATGAGACCACAGCTTCAGGATATACAAAAGCGTATAATTGACTTAGCAGTAGATGGAGCAGTAATGTATGGGGGAGACAAGGGAGCAGACTGGATTAGAATGCAGTTCTACACCAGCCTAGAGAAATCATTAAAGCAATACACTAAGGGAGCTATCAAGGTAGCTTTAAGCCTTGTTGATATGGTATTCCCACAGATAAGGAGAATACCATATATAGGTGATGGACTAGGGTTAATTGGCAGGGATGGAGTTAAGGAGATCATAGCGGGATTTGTTGATAAGCCCCCATATTGTGTAGCCGAGGACAGTAATACAATTCATTGTTATAATTTTGAGGACTTGACTACACTTAGTGTAGCAATTGACGGTAGCGAATTAACCAAGGACACGGACTATACAGTAAGCGGTACAGCCGATGACTTTACAATTGCATTATCAACAGCTCTAAGTTCAGGAGAGCATGACCTTAGAGTAGCGGACTCCAAAGTAGCATTCTATGGTAAGATAAAAGTCTAAAGGGGTGATCTAGATGGCTACTAAAGTTCATGTATTTGGAGAAGTAAAGATAGTAAAGAAGAATCCTTGGCTATCTGGTAAACTAAGGGCACTTGTAGACGCTGGACTTGTAAAAGTTAAGAAGGAGAGAATATTAGCCAGTCCGCCACCTTGGTTTGGAGACCCAAGTAAGCTTAGTAAAGCCCAAGTATATCAAGTTATTAGGTTCAGTAGTGTAGCACACAGAACAAAGGGAATGAGCATAAAAGACAGAATAATAACAATTAAGAGAGAAGCCTCGGGTCCAACAGGAATGGCTAGACCAAAGGCTAGAGTAGAATTACCAAAGATAGGTAGAATCATAAGTATAGCACAAGCCTATGGCATTAGTGTACCAGCCGAGCTTATGGTAGCTCCTACACCAGCTCCTACACCAGCAGTAGGGGTTATTCGTGAGTAAATTCTTTAAATAATAATAGTTTTTTTATCTCTAATTGTTTAACACACCTTTATCTTATCACTTCTTTAAATAATTAATATAGGTGATACTATGAAGATTACACCAGTTGTTATAAGGAATTTCAGGGAATGGATACAGGATTTAGTACAGCGTACAGGAATTGATCCAGCAATTATAGGACTTACAACTATGGATGATAAATCTATAAGGAGATTCATAGAGGAGTATTGTAGTGGATTAAGCTATAGTGAATGTAAAGACCATATCCTAGAGGTATTCCCAGTTCTTAAGACAGGGAGACCGATAGACGAAGAAGCTATAGCAATGGCACAGCAGGAGCTACAACACTACTATGGTACACCGTATGTATCGGAAGCGTTTAAGGAATTCTGTAAAAGATATGATTATCAAGGTATTCAGGATATGCTTATGAATTTAAAGGGTAGTGAGCTAGAGATTTTCCTAGACTTTATAAAAGCAAAATATGGAGCTAATGATATAGATATTAGGAAGATTGCAGAACTAGGGATTTATGGTATAAGGACACACATTATACACTATGGTAATGAACAGCAGTTCTTTAACCAAATGCTAAGCTATCAAAGATTTAGACAGGCTAAGAGCATATACCAGCTAATAAGTTATGGAGAGAACATTATGATAGCACATAAAAACATTAATGCCCTAGTTCTTATAGCGATTATTGATAGTGATGAAAACATTATACTACCAGTTACTCAAAGCGACAAAGGTAGGTATATGGTAGTTCTGAATAATGCTAATAAACGTGGAGCACTAGTTTACTAACTTGGTGTATAGAGTTTATGGACTTGAGAAAGCTATTAAACCTAAATATACCTCAAATAATTTTTGACTGGAAAACAGTATTTAGATTTATTATAGACTTTATACCTCAATTGGCAGAAGCGATAAATTGGATTAAGAAAAACGTTAATAAATATACAGTCAAGGATGATGGAAACAAGATCACTATAGAGATTGAAATAAAGGACAATAATAACATGGATGAGATAAAACAGTATCTCATAGAGTTTATGGAACTTATAACCGATAAGAAGCCAGATAACAAGGACTAACATTTTTATATAACATATTATATAAAATGTATATACGGTAGATGTGTATGAAAGCAATTAAAGTAGATGATGAAACATATCAACTATTACAGCAACTAGCGGAGCAATCAAAACTAAGCATTAAGGAAATTGCCTCTAAAGCTATAAAACTATATTATGCAGGTATGGAGCATGTCCCAGCAGACAAAGAAATAAAGAAAATTGAGGATAAGATTATCACTCTAAAGTATCCTGCTAGATGTAAGAAATGTGGAAGAGAGCTTAAACAAGGGGATATAGCATACTGGATAAGGTACACTTATGAAGACAAGAGTACAAAGAGCCGTATCTTATGTATTAAATGTTATAACGATGAGAAAATAGCAGATACTACACTAGCGAAACTAACAATCAAGGAATACCAGCTTAAGAGGAAGATAGAGGCTTTAAACAAGCACATCAAACAACTACTTAGTAAAGCCGAGGATATTCAATATGTAATTGATATATACGAGTTAAAACGTAAAGTAAAGACTCTCATAGAGCATTTAGAACAATTATTTGATAACAAGGAAGAACTCAAGAAAGTAAAGGAAGAGATAGAAGAGCTTTTAGAAAAGCTTAAGGAACACGAAGACTTTGCCCGTACATTCATTGTACCTAAATATATTAAGGCTAAAAAGAAAAATACCGTAGAAACGTACAGATATATTAGAAGGTGATAACATGGGTATGATACTACAGCCTCAGTTAATAATGATGATTCTTCAGAGATTCAAAGATCAATTTGGAGACACGTTAGTAAGCAAACTACTATGGATATTCAGGAGACTAATGTTTCTAGCGAGATCATGGTTCTTTGACCTACAATATTATAGTATTAAGCTAGAGGAATTACAGGAAGCTTTAGAGAAGTGGAAGGAGTACGTTCTTGACAATATACAGTATTTGCCAGAGATATTTGATTGTGATGATTTCGCAATGTATTTTAAGACTTGGCTACAAAGCTATGTTATGCATGAATTGGATAAGCCGTTTAATGGAGTAGGTGTAGTACTTGGTGCAGTTCTAAAGGATGGACAGCTACTAGGCGGACACGCATGGAACTTAGTCTTAGTAGATGTTAGCGGTACAACATGTATATTATTTGTAGAGCCTCAGTTAGGAGAGCTATTAAGCCCTACATTAAGAAGTAGTGATGGCTATGAATACGTTCTTCAGGCAGTTATTATATAAGCTTATTATCCCTTTTTTAATTATTATAGTCTCTTTCTTTATTTTAATCAAGGTTATAGTGTTTTTTGACCAGTTTACTAGACCAATAGTTTTTATAATATTTATGACAATCTTAGGAACAATAATTAGTTTCTACTTTATATTTAATGACCCGTAGTGTTTTAGACTCTAAAACTTATATACTAGAGAGTCTAAATTACTATTATAGGTGTCAGGGTATGCCTAAGGCTATAACTCTACCCGAAAAATTAGTAGAATGTAAAGCCCCTATATGTCAGAGGCTTAACGAGGCTTATCTTAGAGCGGGTGTACTTGATAAGCAGTTATTAGTACAGATAGTTAAGGAGCTAAGGAAGAGACCAAACTTATCAAGTGTGGATATGGCTGAGCTTTTACGGATGGC
>Ga0180302_10001823_pt1 | contig 10247 bp, 10 predicted proteins | sample GuaBasSediGuay17_FD_121794 | JGI IMG/M metagenome (GOLD analysis project Ga0180302, IMG submission 121794) | Subseafloor sediment microbial communities from Guaymas Basin, Gulf of California, Mexico - Guay17, Core 4571-4, 12-15 cm | ecosystem: Environmental > Aquatic > Marine > Hydrothermal... | reverse complement strand
TCTTGAACATAATTCGCACCACGTATAGAATGTTGTTAATATCTAAAACATTGTAAAACTATACAAACTTTTCACACTTAGCTATCTAAGTAGTACAGAAAACACATATAAATCTAAAGAGGACATTAAGTTTCTAATCTTCCAAAAACCGATACTCAAATAAAGAATGTAATAAATTTATTAATGATTTTAGACAACTCAGATTCTTTGATACGCTAATACTGACCCTACAGTTATAAGTGATGCCGGCATGAAAAGAGTGCCCCCTGAGATATGCGCTATATGTAAGGGAGCTAGAAAACTTTGTGGAGCTAGTATATGCCCAATATTGGTGAAACATAGCTACCTGATCGATAAGAGATCAATATTTAAGAAAAAGAATTTCGACACATTTTCTCCTCCAAGCATCCTAGTAGGAGAGTATGGTTATCCAATAGTCAATGTAGGACCCGTATCGACCATAAACTTAATGGAGAAGAATAAAACATTAATCGAGGACCCTTCAAATTGGGCAAGAAAGCATCTTGGCCTCGTTGATATTCTCAAAATAAGACTTTCAACCATTTTTTCATTCGATAAAAAGAGAGTTACGTATGTCAGAGAAAAGGAAGATATCATTAAAGATGTAGCGATAAGTCTGAGACCCGTAGATTTAGAGCTATCCTTGAAAAAAGAACCGAGAATTAGAATACGTTTAGATGCGGATATCCCGCCTGTGGCAGCAACTGCGCCGCTAGAGAGAGCAGAAGTTACAAGCAACCCTATTACAACCCGGAAAATTGAGAATGCTATAGAGGAAAATGTTAAGACAAATATTATTGTGCCAGAGTTATACATGTATGGATACAGTTTCTATTATATTCAACGCATATTCTCAGCCGGATTATTAGGAGTAAAGTCCAGAAGAAAATTAGTCCCAACAAGATGGAGCATTACCGCAGTTGATAGCATCCTAGGGAAATATTTCTTAGATCACATTAAACACTATGCACCTTTAGGAGAAGCAGAGTTATACTATTGGGAGTATCTAGGTAATAAGTACTACCTATTATTAATACCATCAAGATTTTGGTCTATGGAATTGTTTGAAGTATGGTTACCCAATAGCGTTTGGGTAAAGTACGGAAGTAGGCCTATCATTATAAGAAACCATGAAAGTTATGATGGTAAACCTATTAAGATGGATGGCGGATATTATGCCATTAGAACAGGAGTTTTAGAGCATCTATTTAATAGAAAAAGAAAAGCTGCTCTTCTAGCGATTAGAATAGTAACACCAAGATATTTTGCACCCGTTGGAAGTTGGCAAATACGCGAAAGCGTTAAATTAGCCTTAGCGAGTGGATTGATTAGAAAAGGAGAAGTTGAAGAATTAATAAAATTAATTGAGGAACGCGAGAAACATAGTTTAAGAATTGATATAATTCGAGAATCTTGGTTATTAAAGAGATTAAAGACATTAACTTTAGATGCATTTCAGATATAATCTTCCAAAACTCTAATAATTGTTTTAACGCCCTTGAATCTTCTAATAATGTTCGCTATCGAGAGAACATTCTTCAACCATGAATTATCGTTTTTTAAACCAATTAATAACTCAATTAGTTTTTTATCGATCTTTCTGAGATAATAACCGATTTTAAGTTCTTGTATACGCTTAGCAAGTGCAATCTGTTCAAATTGATTTGCTGTGGGAATTCCAATGAAAAAAGCCCCAACTGCTGCGGCATCAAATACTTTATTCATGCCCACATGCCCAACAATTATATCAGAGGCTATCAAATAATCATCTATACGAGGTATCCACGTCCATATCTCTATATTTTCCCCAATCCTATGTATTCTTAACTTACGATCTGGAGATGCCATTGTTACGACTATCTTTTCATTCTTTAAACGCTTTAAGTACGGAAGCAACCTTATTATATCGTTAATAAATTTTGTTCTAGCTTTTTTTACGCCACTGGGAATGAATAATATAAGATCTAGATCTGGGGATACTCCAATGCGCTCTTTTGCTTTTTCTTTCACTTCTAAAATGTTATTCTCTTTTATAGAGAATTCTATTCCTTCCGATAATATTGGTCCTGTAAATATTATATTAGGTATAGGATGCTCGGGTAATACTCTTTGATAAAAGGTGAATGGCGGCGGTAGATCCGGAAAGAATACCTTCTCGCATTTCTTAGCCAAATGCTTTAAATAACCCCCAAGAAGCCTTAGGGGTATTCTTACGGCATTAGACTTTACTTCTTTCTTAAGATCAAAAAATAGACCGATCATGAAAGCTGGTATTCCTAGTCTGCATGATGCCTCTATTGTAGATGCTCTGATATCCGAGATTGCGATTTTAGGCCCAACTTTTTTTAGAATATAATATTCTGATACGAGATGATGAACTGCTACTCCTACACCCCAGGGAATTCTTAACATCGTTTTTTCATAGCTTATTCCTCCATCCCCTGATTGGTGCCAAGCCAGCTCAGGTACTCCTATTGTGCATTGACACTTTCTCTGCAGGTAATTGTAAGCTGGCGTATTTGAATATGTAGAGCATACTATTTGATGCCCCCTCCTTCTTAATTCATCAATTATCCTACCACTTCTCTTAGCATGGCCAAGTCCAATTCCATTTATTCCAAAGTATATCTTAGCGATTTTGGTCACCGTCACTGATTGTTATTAGTGAAATAATAATTCGCTGGATTAACTCTCTTTATACCTATGATAATCATCTTTTTAATTCTAGTTTACTCTTTAAATCTCGTAAAATTAGTGAAGAGGTCATAATGATGATTTACTGGCATGATCTTACATGGGAAGAAATAAAAGAAAGACTTAGAGAAATAAAAGCTGTACTTTTGCCCATCGGGAGTTGTGAACAACATGGCCCCCATTTACCTCTAGGCACTGATACTTATAGCGTTATTATCCTCTCCGAACGCTTAGCTGAAAACTTAAAGGGGAAAGTTTATATATTGCCTCCAATTTGGTACGGTATTTCTCCACATCATATGAAATTCCCAGGAACTATTACAATCTCCCCCCAGACATTAGCAAATTTCGTTTTTGACATAGCATCTAGTCTTAAGTACCATGGAATCCAGAAACTTGTTATAATTAATGGTCATGGAGGGAATATCCCTACTTTAACTGACGTTCTAAGGAGAATTAGGGATGAATTAGGAATTGAGGTAGCCCTAGTTAATCCATGGATTCTGATAGGTGACATAATTCAGAAAGTACTTGAAACGGATATTTGGGGTCATGCATGCGAATTTGAAACAAGTACAGCTCTTGTTGAAATACCCGATAAAATCCGAATCGATAAAATAAGAAAGCCGACGCTTAAAATACCGTCTGTGCGCCATATCGCTGTATGGGAGAAAAATCGTGTTATCACTCCTTGGAACACAGACGAATTCACGGATACTGGAAGCATCGGAGATCCTACCAAGGCATCTAGAGAAAAGGGAGAAATATTATTTAATGCTATGCTCGAACGAACACTAGAGTTTATAAAAGATTTTATAGGAGAAACTGAAGAAAGACATGAATCATGATTAACGCAAGGTCGCATTCAATGAATAAAATATTCCGTGGTTACTTAGAATATTAAAAGGGGAAATGAAGAATTATCTTGCAGAAATAGCTGTTTATCTCCTTCGAGATGGAAGATATATAATCTATTATGGAGATCATGTATTCATTGATTCACCGAACGGTGCTCTAGCTTCCATTCATGTTCATCGAATGGATCTTCCAATTATTAGCTTAGAGGATTTTTACTCAGTACTTATGAACCATGAAAGGTACTTTGGAATACTGACTCCAATAGATGAGTTTGCATTATTCGTGCAATATTCTTTTCGAAGAATCTCACATTTCAGGGACACAATAGAAATTATCGATTGTATAAGGCATATAGCGAAGACAAGTTTTGAAACTGCAAGTTTAAGAATAGAGGAGGACGAATATATAATTGGCCTCCATAATGATTTTAATACCCTTATGAGATTTAACGTTAGATGGAATAAAACGCTTATCCCCTTATTTTAGAATATCATTTGAGTTAATTAGCATCTAAAATTGGGTTTTCGTGATGCGGATAAAAGCTATCGTCTTTGATCTGGATGGCATTTTGATTTTCCCAGATTTCTCATTATTCATAAAAGCACGAGAAGAGATCATAAATTACCTCACATCGCTTGGAATTATAATCGATGATATTTCATCACCTTTCTTTAAAAAAGTTTACGATATTCTCCATAACGAATTCGGATCTAATGAAATTAAGATCCGAGAGATATGGATTAAGATCTCCAGAATTGCCGAAAGATACGAAATGCAGGCATTAAGAACAGCCAAAATATTGCCGAAATGTCGTGAATTGTTCTCTTTTATCAAATCATTGAGCTTAAAAATCGCCATCTGGACGATGAGTTGTAGGAGATACGCTAGGGAAGCTTTAAAGAAACTGAATATTTACGATTTAGTAGATATTTTAGTCTCGCGAGATGATTTTATTAGACCCAAACCTTATCCAGATGGATTAATCTTAATATGTAAGAAACTAAATATTAAATGTGACGAGTGTATCTTTATCGGAGATACTGAGTTAGATATAAAAGCAGCAAAATCCGCTGGCGTAAAACCAATACTATATCTTAGAAATGACAAGAAGAAACAGACATTAGATTGCGAAGTAATAGAGTACTTAGATGTCGAAACTTTAAGTCGATTAATATCCTCCCCTTAAGTAATTCAGTCATTATCTTGGCATGCTATGAAATCAAAAGAGATGATTCATGTGGCTAGGCATGTAATTATGTGTTGTGGTGCAAAGGTGGAAATAGTAGGTAAAGAAGTAAAAGTATTAAGCGAACCATTAGTATGTTCTTGCCCTTTAATGGAAAAATTATACAATGTTAAAAATATCACTAAAGAAACGGTAGAGCGAATTATGCGATTCAAAATCGAGAAATTTGGTATAGCTACATCACAACGCAAATTCGATTGCTCCTTAGTCGTTCCTTATGGAGCTTCTGAGATGATAAAATGCTGCTTAAGAAAAGGTATATTTGATTGCGCAGTACTCGTATGTGATGGAGCGGGAACAGTAATTACAAGTAATCCAGATTTAGCACAAGCAATAGGAGCTAGGTTAACAGGCATCATTGAAACTAGTCCTATACCCCAAATCATTCAATACATAAGAAATAACAATGGTTATGTGTTAGACGAGGAAAATGCCTCAATAGATCAGTTAGGAGGAGTAAAGAGAGCAATAACAATGGGATTTAGGAAAATCGCTGTCACAATCGCTGGGTTTAATGCATCATGTATAAGCAAAATAAGAAAGATGGAGAAAGAAAATGTAGAAATTACGATCTTCTCGGTCTGCAATACATGCGTTACTGAGAAAGATATAATCCACATCCAAAAAAGTGACTTAGTATGGGCAAGTGCTTCAAAAATAATTCGGGAAATCATAGGGCAAAAAGCAGTGTTACAATTAGGCATAAGAATTCCCGTCTTCGCGTTGACTAATAGAGGTAAAAAAGTCATTCTCTCCTATTTAGAAGAAATCAGTGATACTTTGTTAATATCGCGTGTAAAACTTCCTTATATCATTAGCGAAAAACAACCTAAGCTTCAAGAGTGAAAAATAATGAAAAGAATAAGACTAGAAAAACTAGTTAGAGTAGTTATAAGCGCTATCCAAAGAGTATTAGGCGATAATGTAGTAGCCTCTGCATTTTTTGGCTCTATATGTTTTCCTGAGGAATACGTCCCTAATTTAAGTGATATAAACGTATGTGTGATTACAAAAGAAGTTGTGAGAGATCTATACTTGGCAATATTTAAATTGAAGACTCTTTGCTGGGAACGAACAAAACTGCATTTTTCATTTGCTATTTATCCCGAACGATTATTTAGAGAATTCTACTTCGAGGGTATTCCCATAGCTATTTTGGTTGCACATTCTTGTCAATATATCCTCGGGGGAAATTATTTAAGCGACTTAAAGAAAAAACCGTATGGTTATGGAACATTAGCAATAAATTACTCTTTATGCAGTTCATTTACCGCTATATCCCTCGCTATCGAGAAATATTTGAGTCAGATACATGCTGAAGCTATAAGACATGCATATCATTCAGCGAGACATTCATTACGTGCTTTAATACATCACGAAACAAAAAAATTCCCGCTGAATGATAAAGAGATATTAAAAACGCTAGAAAAATTAGGGGATAAGGATTTAGTTGCAACTTACAAGGTTTTTATGATACACAAGAAGAAGGCACTATTAATTCAAAGCAAGGTACGTAAGAAACTAAAAGTGTCGTCTCCAAGCATTCATAAGCTTCCACTGGATGCATTGCTCATTGAGAACATAACGTCAAAACTCATTTATAAAGCATACGAATTAGTTAGAGATGTGTGGAAAAAAATACATGGAGCATCATTAAAGTCTTTAGATTATATCATTAAGCGCTCTATAACGCTAAATGCTCTAGAAATTTCCCTCAGATGCCAGGATGATAAACCTATTCTAGAAATCTTTGATGGTGAGGAAACCCATACTATTCCTCTCACTCTCTAGCTTGTAGAAAATGATTATTAACTTGTTTAAAATTTCTTCGCCATGATACTTCTTTATGATGCAGAGATATTAATTTATATAGCATTATCCTATTATCTTCTCCAGACTTAATTTTTAAACTATATTTTCTTTCAACTAATTAGAATTATCAGCTCACAGAGGGGCTCAAAATTTTGTTCAAAAAAAGTAAAGATAGAATCAATTACGATTTATTATTAGATGTAATCATCAAGATCGATATGTTTAGGGACATGAAAGTTACTAATCCTCAAGCATTAGAAAGAATGCTAATAAAAACGGGAGTAAAGGGTCTCAGAGAGGAATTAAGGATTCTTCGCAGAGAGGCTTCCAGAATATCCTCGGCGGTATCCTCGAATAAAAAGTTTATAAGATACGTTAGAATGGCGCTTATCCTTAAGATGGCAGCTGTTACAGCTGTTCTTTTAATAATAGCTTTAGTGATTCTAACGCTTATAACCGGAAATCCCATATTCGCATCCATTGCTCTTTGGTATCCAATACTCTTAGTTGCGATCGTAATTATACCTAATGCGTACCTTATAGTTGATTATTATGCTAGAACAGAACTTCAGATAATGAAAGAAAGAAAGGCACGAGGCTTAATAAGAAGTTATGAAAAATTGCGTGAGTTAAACCAGGGACTGATAAATAAGCTAATTGAAAATGCTCTTATAGACAAAAAGCATCCGAAAAAACTCAGATTTAAACTCTGGCATCTGGATTATGAAGGAATAAGAATAGTGAGAAGACCTTGGCTTTTAGGAAAATACTGGGTCGTTGAACCCGACATACCTATTCCCGAGGAGGAAAGAAAATGATCACCGTAGCTTTGGACTTCTGGCATTTTAAAGCACTCGTCAGCGGCATAACAGAATTAATCGATTTCGCCGAATGGCTTGCTACTGAGCGTAAATATGATATATTCCCAATAAAATTCAGTTATGTAAAAGAAGATCTAGAAGGTATTGAAATGTTATTCATATTATCGCCAGGATATGAAGTTCTTGATCACGAAATAAAAGCTATATGTGAATGGGTGAAGGAAGGAGGGATCCTTCTAGTCTCACGTCCTATTGGAAAAGTTGATATAATAAATCCTCTATTGGAAAAATTCGGAGCAAGGTTCACTGGAGAAACAGTAGATAGCTGGGCGTTCTATGCTGATATTCCTCCAGAGTTAGAGGAAACAGATGAACGCTATAAGATCTTGAAAAATTTCATATCAGATCATCCAGTAAATACAGGACTAAAAGCCGTAGCCGAGGGAGGACCTAAGGATAAAAACTATCCTTATATTATAGAAATCGAGGACCCAAAAGAATGGCATATAATTGGAGCCGCAACTAAGAATGGAAGACCAAGACCAACTGCTGTGATAAAAGAAGTGAATGATGGTTTAGTGACGATAGTAGGTTCTGTATACTTGTTCTATAAGTGGCATTTTTGGCTTAAACATAAGGAATTAGAGAATCAAGAAGACTCCTACGTGACTAATTATAAGTTTATAAATAGGCTCTTGGACTACTTTGAAGACCATTTAAAGAAAAAAGGTAAATTAGAATCAGTTGAAACGGATAGTTAGTATATCATTTAGATTATTCTAAAAATTCATCGCTTTAAGCATATCCTCGGAAATATCTCATTTTATATACTTAAATGAAGAATATCCAAAAGAACTTCGCTCCTAAGAAAAAGAAGGAAATAAAAAGACAAAAATTGGAAGAATTTAGGCTGGTGGAATTTCCTTGTAAATTGTTGAGACATCAATTCCTCTTCTAATGTTGTATACGTAGTAACCAGCGAAGATGATCATTCCTATGCCTTCCCAGACCATGTATACTAAAATACCTAGGGGATCTAGAGTCGTAGATGTAAACCAGAATATGTAGGTCCACCAAGTAAATGCGATCCAACCAATAATAGTTACTATTGGAATACCTGCAATCTCAAGCTTAAGACCCTTTTCGTATATGTCTGGTCGTCTGAATGGGAACATTATCGCGGTTAGCGCAACGAAGAGATAACGGAATATCGCCAGGACAGTAGTATCTACTAACATTGCTTGGACATTAAGTACAGTACCAACTACGCTAATGTAACCAACAATGCTTGTGAAGATTACAGCTATATAAGGGCTATGGTATCTATTAACAGCTGCGAAGATCTCTGGGAAGAATCTATCGAAAGCCCATGCGAATACTGTTCTGCTACATACTAATAGGAATGCTGGAATATCGTTCATCAGCCAAATGGCTCCAGTAATTGCAATAAAGAAAGCAACTGCTCCCATCTCGTGAACAAGAACAGCTGCGAAGAAGGGTAGCATTCCAGAGGGAAGTGCCGTCATTCCATATCGACTAGCTAACTCGGCAGCAGCATCCGCGTTTAATGTTACAAATGTGTAAGCACTGACAAAGTTTCCATAAGCAGCATATACCGCCCAGCTTACTACAACATAATAGGCGGCAATAATAATGGTTCCAATGAATACTCCTATCATAAAGCTCTTACTCGGATCTCTTACTTCACTGCCCACAAAAGCAGTTGCCGTGAAGCCAATGTATGCCCATGTCGCTGGAACAGTCGCTTGCATTGTTGCCACGAAGCTCTTACCAATCCCGTATTCCTCTACGCTCCAACCGTACTTCTCAGCGACTTCAAAGACTGCGTCCCAAGATCCGGCTCCGAAGAGACTCTCCCATTTAGCCTTAGCAACACCCATTCCGGATGCGAACGCCCCAAGAGTTAGAAAGCTTCCAATTACTGGTATGATTAGAAGAATGTTCATGATCAACGCATACAATCTCAGACCTAGGAGACCAACTATTAAGAATATTGTAACCAAGACGAATCCTATAGCCAACCATGCAACTGGATCGGACATCAGCCAAAGCCCTACATTTTGAAGCCCCTTATCACCTAAAGCTAAACCAGCAGTCCATACGGATAGTCCCCAGAATTGCACGTCTACAGCTGCAATTATGCCGTACGAAACAGCTTCTGTGTACCAGAAACACCATGATGCGAGGAACCCTATGGTTGGATCTAGGACTCTCGTAATGTAAATGTAGTCCCCACCAGCTCTTGGCATCGCGATGGCCATTAATGCGATCGTTAGTCCTAGGAGAATTGTTGGTATTCCTGCAATTACGAATGCTAATGGGACATTTGCACCTGGGTAGTATACGGAGGCTTGCACCGAGAAGAAGTTGATTCCTCCACCTATGACGTGACAAAGAACTATCGATAATGCGCTAAATGGGCCGACTTCTCTTACAAGACCGGAAGCCCTTCTTACGAATACAACTTCTCCTACTTCTTCTCCCATGAGCATAACCTTAAAATATTTATTATTTCGAACGAAAAATTCGAAAGATTTTGAAAAATAGTTCAATATACACTACGTAAAATAACTTTAAAAATTTTTCTTCCACTTCATGTAACTCTATATATTATAAGATAATTACTGGTTAATAATGCTAAAAAATGCCAAATAGGAGAACGTGATTAAAGTTTTTCCATCAACAAAATTTATCAAAAGATTTTGTCAATAAATAACCAAATAACGCTGTTTTTTAAGAAAAAATTATAAAATGTAAAATATTATATTTAATAG
>Ga0180302_10001822_pt1 | contig 10248 bp, 7 predicted proteins | sample GuaBasSediGuay17_FD_121794 | JGI IMG/M metagenome (GOLD analysis project Ga0180302, IMG submission 121794) | Subseafloor sediment microbial communities from Guaymas Basin, Gulf of California, Mexico - Guay17, Core 4571-4, 12-15 cm | ecosystem: Environmental > Aquatic > Marine > Hydrothermal... | reverse complement strand
TAGACTCTCCCATCCCCTTCTTCGGCTACGCCCACCGTGATATGGAGGTTCTTGCGATAGTGATCACTGAAGTCTGGCGGGCCACGGCCATAGTGTTCGTGATACTCTTCGCCGGCTTCCAGATGATCGGGCGGGACTATATCGAGGCGGCCGAGGTCTTCGGGGCGACATGGTTCCAGAAGCTGCGCCACATAATCCTGCCGCTACTAAAACCCAGCTTGCAGACAGCGCTCATAATCAGGACCCTCTTCGCACTCCAGGTGTTCGGCGTCGTGTGGATACTGGCAGGCAGGGACATACCCGTCCTAGCTGGTGAAGCTTATTACTGGCAAACTGAAATAAAGAACTCCAACGTCGCCGCCGCCTACTCGCTGATCATAGCTGCGTCGTCCGTCCTCCTGGGCTGGCTCTATATCAAGCTCCTCAAGCCTGAGTACCTCATTGAGAGGTGATGGGCGTGGCGATGACGCCCGAGCAGAGGATGGCCTTAAAGAAACTCCTCATCTACGCGGCGGCAGTAGTCGTCGTTGCCTGGGTACTGACGCCCATAGCGCTGATCACGGTCTCAGCGTTCGCAGTCCCCGACGACTACTATAACATGGACAAAGTTATCCCGACGCGGTTCACCACTCAGAACGTCGAGGACCTCCTTTTTGTGCTAAAAGGCTGGGTGTCGACGCTGAACAGCGTCTTAGTCGCCCTGATAACCATAGCGATAAGCTTCGCGCTGGGCCTCCCGGCGGGCTACGCCATAGCGAGGTACGCGTTCCCGGGCAGGGACGCTATCAAGCTCCTGATAATCGCGCTGAGGATGTTTCCGGTCATGACGATGGCAGTGCCCCTCGCGGTGCTCTACATAGAACTCGGCCTCTCCGACACGCTGCTCGGCGTGGCCCTAGCCCACACCTCAATGGCCCTCCCCTTCGTGGTCCTCATAACGTCCAGCATATTCATGAGCGTGCCCGTTGCCTACGAGGAGGCCGGGATGGTGTTCGGCCTATCACGGTCCGAGGTGTTCTTCAGAATAACGCTGCCTCTAGCGCTGCCGGGCCTCGCGGCCGCCGCCATCTTCACGTTCGTGATGTCATGGAACGAGGGCTTCATCGCGTCGATACTTACCCTAGTCAACAGGACGCTCCCGGCCGACATACTCGTCTCGGCTATGGCGGCCCCGGACCCCTACAAGTTCGCCGGGGGCTTCATAATGGTCCTCCCGGCTATGTCCTTTGTGTTTATAGCTAGGAAGTACCTCGTGACCATGTGGGGTATAACCCTGAGGTGAGAGGTGATGGTCGAGGTTAAGCTTGAGAACCTGACAAAGAGGTTCGGGAAGGTAGTGGCAGTGGACCACGTGAATCTCAAGATAAGGGACGGAGAGTTCATGGTCCTCCTCGGACCGAGCGGCTGCGGGAAGACCACCACGCTTAGGTGCATCGCTGGCCTCGAGATACCCGACGAGGGCAAGGTGTTCTTCGGGGATGAGGACGTGACCTACCTGCCGCCCAAGGACAGGAACGTCTCGATAGTATTCCAGAGCTACGCGTGTGGCCCCACATGAGCGTCTACGACAACATCGCCTTCCCCCTAAAAATTAAGAGGTACCCGGAGAGCGAGATCAAGGAGAGGGTTAAGTGGGCTGCCGAGCTGCTCAAGATAGAGGAGCTCCTGGGCAGGTTCCCCCACCAGCTGAGCGGCGGGCAGAGGCAGAGGGTCGCCGTAGCTAGGGCGATAGTAGTTGAGCCGAGGGTCCTGCTCATGGATGAGCCCCTAAGCAACCTCGACGCGCTACTAAGAGTAATGATGAGGAGCGAGATCAAGAAGCTTCAGAGGAGAATAAAGGTCACCACGATCTACGTGACCCACGACCAAGTAGAGGCCATGACGATGGCCGACCGCATCGCGGTCATGAACGAGGGCAGGATCATGCAGGTCGGCACCCCGGAGGAGGTGTACAACAAGCCCGCTAACCTCTTCGTTGCGGGCTTCATAGGGAGCCCGAGGATGAACTTCTTCGACGCCATAGCTGTAGGGCGGGACGGCGAGGTCGTTCTCGATGCTGGCGACTTCACGATAACCCTTAAGAAGGACCAGGGTGAGGCACTGGCCAACTACCTCGACAAGACCGTCACTGTCGGTATAAGGCCCGAGCACATCTACGTGAGAAGGCACGCCGTGCCCCCCGGAGTAGTCCCCGCCGTCGTGAGCGGCTCAGTGGACTTCATCGAGGCCCTAGGGTCCGACACGATACTGCACATTAACACGGGGAACAGGCTGTTGCTGGTCAAGATACCTGGGGCTTTCAAAGCGGAGATAGGAGAAAAACTGGAAATAGTGCTGGACCTCTCCAAGCTGCACGTGTTCGATAGGTCCTCGCAGGCCGCGATATTCTAGACGCAGCTTACTTCCCTAGGATGCTTACTTTCTCTATGCGTAGTGTGGGGGCGTACACGTTTAGTACCCTCTCCACTTCCTTGCTCGCCCCCGACACGTTCCTCAGCATGTCATAGAGGTTCCCTGATATCATGCAGCCCACTACGGGGTGCTTGATCTCGCCGTTCTCGACGTAGAAGGCCTGCTTGGCTACTCCCGACACCACGCCGTCCTGGAACCTTACGTCTCCTGAGAACCTCCTCACGTATATGCCGCGCTTCACGCCCTCCAGCAACTCCTCTGTGCTCATGTCCCCTGGAGCCACGAGAGTGTTTGTGGGCGCTACGTCCAGCAGGGATGAGGCATTGCCCGTCGCCTCGATGCCCAACACGTTGGCCACGTAGGTGTTGGATATGTAGCGCTTGAGCACGCCCTTCTCGATGACGACGGTCTCCCTCCTGGGCGACCCCTCCGCGTCGAAGAGCGACGACATTACTCCGTCTTCGACCACGCCGCTGTCCTTCACCGTCAGGCTTTCGTGGACGACCTGCTCGCCCAGCTTGCCGGCTAGCGGGCTACTGCCCTTCCAGACGTTGTCGGCCCTGTATGCCGACGCCAGCGCCGAGAAGAAGTCTAGGGCCACTTCGGGGCTTACCACGAGAGTTCCCTCGAAGCTCTCAACGGGCTTGGCCCTAAGGGACTCAACAGCCAGCCTGGCAGCTTTCTCTCCCATTCTGACGAAGTCCACGTCTAGACTCCTACCAGCCTCCACAGCGAATGAGAAGCTGCCGACCTCCCCCGCCTCCTTAGCTATGGCCGTGAGGTAGCCCCATACAACCGTGCCCTTGTCCTCGCCGTAGAACCCCTTCGAGGTGGCCAGGAAGTGGTCCGCCACAGTGACTTCGACGAGGCCGTCTACTACCGATACCCGGGCGTCAAACTCCCTGGCTCTTTCCACAGCGCTCCAGGCCATCTCCACAACCTCACCCGCCGAGACGGACTCCACCCTTCTGTCGTAGAGGCCGCTCACTTTGGGCAACGGCTGGGGTTCGGGAAGGCCGCTCCAGTGCTCGTTGGGCTTCGAAGCCCTAGCTAGCCTAATAGCGGTCTCCACGCTCCTCCTGACATCATCGGCTGTCACTTCTGTGGTTGAGGACGTGGCTAGTCTCTTACCGACTATCACCGCGACGTGCACCGCGCGTTCCACAGTCTGGGTGGCCTGCCTGACCTCGTCGTTCTTCACAACGGCCCTGAGCCTCCTAGTCCTCCTATAACTGGCCAGCGCCTCGTCGGCACCGAGTCTCCTAGCCTCGGACAGAGTCAGATCCAGGAGGTCCCTCATTGCCTACCACCCACGATTATCTTACATCTTATATGGGGGCCGCCGCCGTCGACGGGCACTATCTGCATCTTGATACAGAAGCCCGGCGAGTCTATTATGAGATCCTTGCCTACAGCGTCGACGCTCTTTAGGACCTTTATGGCGTTGCCCGATACCGCAACCCCTCTAAGGGGCCTGACGAGCTCGCCGTTCTTTATCTCCCAGGCCTCCTGCACGGCGAACATGAACTCGCCGTTAGAGTCCGCCTGCCCGTGCATGCTCTTCTTGAGGTACAGTCCCTCTCGCGTCTCCTGTATTATCTCCTCGGGGTCCCAGTTCCCGGCGGCCATGTATGTGTTCCTCATCCTGACGAGCGGGGCGTAGCTGTAGCCCTGAGCCCTCCCATTACCCGTGGGCTCGACTCCCATCGTGGCCGCCGTCTCCCTATTCTGCATGTACTCCTTCAGAACCCCCTTCTCCACTATGACCACGTCCCTGGCCCTCACTCCCTCGTCGTCGTAGGGCGTCCAGCCAAAGGCGTAGCTCGGGCCCGGCGAGTCGATGATCGTGACGAGTTCCGACGCGACTTTCTCCCCCACCTTGCCGGTCAGCACGGTCCCGCTGAGTACGAGGTCCGCCTCTGCTGTATGGCCGAAGGCCTCGTGAACTATCAGGCCCAACAGGTCGTTGTCCAGGACGGCCGTCACGAGGCCTCCCTTGGGGACACGGGCCCCAAGCAGCCTAACCGCCCTATCAGCGACTTTGCCCGCCAGGGCCACGAAGTCTCTCTCCTTGAATACCTCGAAGCCCCCTGTGCGCGCAATTGCATCGTAGGCAGGGACAACAGCGCCCTCGCCTGCCGCCGCCACGTAAGCTGTGGCCCTCACCCTAGCTCCCTCCACGGCTATCTCAGCCCCCTCGCTGTTCACGATGTACTTTCCGTACACTGTGTCTAGGTACGAGACCCTATCGTCTCTGACCTCACGCCTTGATCTGATCTCCCTGTCAGCGTCGAGGACGAGCTCTACCTTCTCCTCTATGGGCACGTCAAGGGGGTTCACCCTGACGTCCGCCCTGACTCTGTCCTTGACGGAGCCAAACTCGGCTGCCTTGCTGGGCGTCTTCCTTCCCTCGCTGGAAGCGCGAGCCATAGAGAGAGCGGCCTCTAAGGCCTCCATCAGTGACTCGCGGGTGAGCTCCTCCGTTGAGGCGAAGCCCCAGGAGCCGCGGTAGAGAGCCCTCACCCCCGAGCCCGCGGCCGAGCGGTGACTGGCCTCCTCGACCTGGCCGCGAGAAACCCTTACGGAGGTTGACCTGTACCTCTCGATCCTAACATCGACATAGCTGGCGCCTCTAGACACGCCAGCCTCCACGACTTCCCTAGCTACGTCTAGGTACCACAAGCCCTGCTCCCCTCCGCAAAGTTAGAGCCCTGTGCCATAAATTACCCTTGAGTTTCTAGTGGAGGGGGGTCTCGTCACTAGAACTAGCCGCTTCTACGCAAGGTGCTGTGGCACTTGCCGGCGCGTACAACCGGACGCCAGCCTTTCCTTAATTTGAAATCCCTTACCTTTCCCTTCCACTCGGCGTCGAGCTTGGCCTCCAGCTCTCTCCACTCCCTGACGAGTCTCAAGTTCCACTCCCAGGTCTCCTCATCTCGCACGTACATGGCTACGCGGCTCTTCTCGTCCACGTGCTTCAGTACGTAGCCCACGCGCTCTGCAATCTTGTTCCCGAAGTCCAGTATCTCGTCCAAGGTGGGCATGGCCTTCCTCGGCAGTCGCTTCTGGCTCTCGCCCACCCAGGTGTAGCCCTTCAGCTCGAGGAACCTGGGCTGGCCTCGCTCAACGAGCTTGGCGTAGCCCTCAGGGTTCACCATGTTGAGGCCTCTGACCATTGTCAGCCTTATTATGGTCCTCGTGGAGAACCGAGGGAGCAGGTCGAGGCTCTCCACGACCTTGTCCCAGGCATCAGGCACGAGGGGTACGGCGGTTTTCCTGAAGGTTTCTGGGTCCGGGCCGTAGACGCTCACATAGAGATTCGTGGGCTCTACCCCCCGCTTGAGCATCTCCTCGAGCCTCTCCGGGACCGAGCCGTTTGTGACGACGAAGGCTGTCATCCCCCTCTCCTTCACGACCTTGACGAGGTCCACGAGGTAGGGGTAGAGGGCGGGCTCCCCGTCTAGGCTTATCGCCATGTGGCGAGGGAACATCGCCTCCAGGAACCTGTCTTGAGGGACGCGGGGGTTGCCCTTAAAGCCTATTAGGAGCTCGCGCTGGGCCTCTATGCAGCCCTCCACTATATCCTCGGGGCTGTCCCACTCCCAGCCCTCGGGTAGCGAGAACCTCCCAGGCAGGTGCATCCTCCAGCAGAACACGCAGGCGAAGTTGCAGAAGTTCAGGTTGGGCGTCATCTGAACGCAGCGGTGGCTTTTGACGCCGTACCACCTTTTGTAGCACAGCGGCCCTCCCCTCAGCGCGCTCTTCGTCCAGCGGCACACGGAGACAGCACTGTGCCTCCCCACGAGTCTGTAGCCTGCCCTGAGGTACCTCTTCACGGCCTCAGGTGCCAGTCTGTGCCTCATAGCGTCCGTTTAGTACGCGTGCGCGCGCGTAAAAAAGGCTGCCGCAGCGCCTACCGTCCTCCGCTGGAACGCGGCGACCATCTCAGCTCGTTCACGAGGTAGTAGGCCACAAGCGTGAAGGCGTAGGGAACGCCCAGCATCCACACGAAGAGCCCCAGCCGCCACGTGGAGGACAGGAGATAGACAACAAATACCACGACAGGGACCTCGGGCCTCCTGCCAAGCGCGTCGAGCATGATTCTCACAGACTCCTCCAGCGCCTCGCTGGCCGACGCCCCGAGGATTGCAAGCACGAACGCTGGGGTGAACAGCGTTAGGGCCGTAGCCGTGCCCACAAGCGGGATTACGGAAGAAAAGAGAGCCAGCAGGGACACGACCAGCCCTACGGGGAGCAGGGTCGAGAGTCTCGCCTTGGAGTGCTCGAAAGCCTCGCCTAAGTCGGCACGCCCCCCTCTTGAGGCTTCAACAGCCATGCTCGCCAGAGTCCCCAGACATAGCGAGGAGGCCACCACGATTACTGCTAGCGCTATGAGAAACAGAACCGGGACACCAAAGAGAAGCGGTATTATTGAGGAAAGCCTGCCCGCGAGAGTCCCTATTAGGCCGAGGGGCAGGATGCTAAGCACTAGGATGAAAACCGCCAAGGAGACTGCCAGGACCAACGCTACGGCTGGCACGACCATTACGAGGTTCTTCGTGTACGTCCTGTAAGCCTCCTCTAGGATACCACCCTTACTCACGCTTCCATTCCTGCAGCTCGTGTTATTAAACAAGTCGCGCGGTTCTCGCCGTGTACTTTTGAAGAATAAGTGGAAAGAGCAAGAATTCTGCCAAACGGTTATAAGCGCTTACCGCCGAGGAATGAGCGTCGGGGGGTTCCATGGGTCAGGGCGACAGCATTCCCTTGAGCGTTGTGATCCCCTCGTATAGAGGCTCCCGCAGGTTCCTAGAGCTTGTCGATAAGGTCGTCAACGACGACTATTCGGAGAAGGAGGTAATAGTCGTAGTTGACGAGCCCCTCCCCGAGGTTCTTCAGGAACTTAAGAAGTACGATGGCACTGTGAGGGTGATAGTTAGGAACGGGCGGCACGGGAAGGTCAGCGCCCTGAACCAGGCCTACAGGATGGCGCGGGGCGAGATAATACTCTTCCTCGACGACGACGTGGTACCGAGCCAGGAGAGATTCCTTGAGGGGATAGTGAAGGCCATGGAGGGCTACGATATCGGTGACGTAAGGAAGGTGATCACTGGGACGAGCTTCTTGGCGCGCATGGTGTACTACGACTACGTCGGCTTCAACTACGGGAACTACTTGATCGCAAAGAGGATAGGAAGGTGCATTGCGTTCAACGGGGCCGCTGTAGCGTTTAAACGGGAAGGTCTCGACAAGGTGGGCGGCTTCATAAAGGCCGTGTCAGAGGACTTGGAGACGGGGCTCCGCAGCTACGTAGTAGGCCTACGCTTCACCTACATAAAAGACCCTGCTGTGCTTAACGACCCGCCCTCCAGCTGGAGGGAGTGGTTCGGGCAGAGGGTCAGGTGGTCTATAGGAGCAGCTCTCTGGGTGAAGAACAACTGGAGACTATTCCTTAGGATAGTTAAAGAGAACCCCTCGCTTGCGGCGCTTGTAGTGCTGCTCCTGTTCCCGTCGCTAGCCTCGATGGTTGCCGCACTCTTAGCCCACGCGGAGCTCTTCGACAAACTGCTCTGGCTCCTATTTCTCTCATTGTCGTCCTACCACCCCGCGTTCGCTCTCATCACGCTCGCGATGTCCTACAGGTTCCTGTACACGCTATTCAAGGCCTTGGTCGTGTCCCTGATATCCTTCGTCATATTCTCGGCGTACTTCTACAAGGCTGCCAAGGCCACTGGGATGCGCTTCAACATCCTTGAGTTCGCCGCCTACTTCTTCCTGTACTCCCCCCTCTGGTTGACCATGCTGCTGGCAGGCTTCATCAGGGTTCTCGTGTTCAAGAAGACAGACGTAAAAGGGTGGGTCGTGAAAGGGTAGGCGGGCCTATGAAGAGGCTTGGGCATCCCGACTAGGTGAGGGACCGAGCAGGCGCTCCGAGGCCCAGGACACCGCGAGCACCGCCGCCAGGAGGATAAGCGTGGGAAGCCCCAACGGTACCCTCACTATCAGAAGGGAGGAGGCCTCGATCTTCCCTGCGTGCACCGGCACGCCCGCAAAGAAAGCTAGCACGTACCTCTCTCCAAGAGGAACGTAAGTCTCGCAGACAGGCGCTAGCACGCGTCGGGGCACCGATGAGTCGAAAAGCGCGGTTACTCCCAGCGCCGGAAGGCCCGAGAGATCGGACACGTACACCACGGCCCTAGTAACAGCGACCTTGACGGTCACATCTGCGGGCCCCTCTACGAGTACGCGGCGGGGCCTTACCTCTAGTCTCAAGTCTCTCCAGTGAGCGGCCTTAAGCGTCCACTCGCCAGGCTCTAGCCAAGCCTCGGCCTCCGTCACGGTGATGTTCCTAGGCCCTGTAATGGAGAGTTCTGGGCGCCACGGGAGCGTGCGTCCTAGGGCGTCGACGAACTCCAGGCTAACCAGGTACTCGCGCCTCCACTCAGCTCTGGCGTCCGTGGGCCCCTTCACCTCTATCGAAACCGCAGCGCCCTCCAAGAACTCGCCGTTAACTGTCCACCCAGTTAAGACTGCCCTCTCGCCCCTCCCAAGGGTCACCGTTCCTTTCTCGACCGCCAGCGTAAGCACAGTCCTCTCGGCGTACCAGCCCGAGCCGACCGTGGACCTGCTCAGGCCGCCTGACACGTTAACCCAGTACTCTATGACCCATTCGGCCACGAACTTCATGGGTCCCCAGACCTCGAACGATATGCACGGCTCGCTACTCTCGATGGGCCCTTCCCAGCCCCTGAAGACGGCTCTGGATGTGCGTGAGAGCTGCACCACCGTAGGGCTTACGCAGATCTCGGCCCGCGAGCCTTTGGGATACCAACCCGTACCGCTCACGCGCCCATAGTCGGAGGCGGCCTCAACCTGGTACTGCGTTTCCCACAGTGCCTTTAAAGTAGCCGGGCCCCCTACCGTCAACTCCGCCGTAGCAGAACGAAGGATACTGCCGTTAAGCTCCCATCCCACGTGTACTCTCCGTGTGCCGTTTCCGTGATCGAGGACGCGGGGGTGCACTGCCACCATGAGGCTCGCTCCCTCGTCACACCACCCGCTGGTAACGTTCGCCTCGCCGTAGGGCGTGATAATCTCTACCCAGTACTGCCTCCTCCACAGAGCGACCAGGGTTACATCCCTGTCCACGGTTACCGTGATCTCGGCACTCTTAGAGCTAATGTCCCCCGACCAGCCAGCGAATATGTAGCGGGTATTGTTGGCCACGATAACGGTCTCCTTTACCCTGACCGTGACTTTCGAGCCTGCGGGGTACCATCCCTCGCCCTCCACGACATCGACCTCGCTCTTCACGCTCACGCGGTAGTAGAGCATGAGCCTGTACTCGATGCCGCGTGGGAGGGTAACGGTCCTTCTGGGAGGGCTCTCGAAATACCCCCTCTTAAGCCACGAGTACGCAACGGCCAGCGCGTACAGGTCGAGCGTGGTCGGGGTCAGCCTCCTTCCGGGCCAGCTGTACTGCTTGTACATTAGCTCCGGGCCGTTTATGCAGCGCGGGGCGGAGGCATGTCCGAGGCCGAGGGCGTGCCCCGCCTCATGCAGCGCCACGTTGAAGACATCGGTGGGCGATAGGAGCCTTCCCGCCACGGACACGTATATCACTATTGTTGCCTTAACCATGCGGCCAGCCTCGTGAAGCAGCAGCGCCGTGCCAAGCTCCTTCTCGCTTCTGCCCGAGAATGTAACGAGGACATCGGCCTTGCGGGTGGCATTGACGCCCTCTATCGTCACGACGAACTCCAGCTTGGACAAGTAGTCGTAGCCGTAGCCCCGCGCGAAAGCGTCTATGGCCCTGTTCCAAGTTCTGAAGGCGTC
>Ga0180302_10001821_pt1 | contig 10248 bp, 12 predicted proteins | sample GuaBasSediGuay17_FD_121794 | JGI IMG/M metagenome (GOLD analysis project Ga0180302, IMG submission 121794) | Subseafloor sediment microbial communities from Guaymas Basin, Gulf of California, Mexico - Guay17, Core 4571-4, 12-15 cm | ecosystem: Environmental > Aquatic > Marine > Hydrothermal... | reverse complement strand
GATTCAAATATTCTTATGATACCCTTCGAGTATGGGTTCGATGTTTTAGGCGAGCTGGAGAAAGTTTTATCAGTTAAGGTTGAACCTGTATTATTGCCTCCTATCGTTGAGGAGTTAGAGAGGCTGACCTCGAAGGGTAGGCCGAAAATAAGGAGGCTTGCCTCCTCAGCCCTAAAGCTTGCTGAAAAGTTTGCTAGGCTTGAGTATGAGAGGAAGCCTGGGGAGAAGGTGGACGACTACTTGGTTAGGGTTGCCTTAGAGACAGGGCTCCCCGTAGCTACTGCCGACCTTAAGCTTAGGAGGAGGCTGCGGTCTGAGGGCATACCCACGGTTTACATTAGGGCTGGGAGAAGGGTGGAGTTTGAGGGGTGGTGGGACTAAGCCTTGTTCGAACTCGTTAAATGCCAGGATGTGGTGAGAATACCGCCGGGGAAGTTTAACGAGGACCTACGGAAGGTTTCCATAGAGGAGCTTGCCAAGAAGTATGAGGGAACCCTGAGCAGGGAGCTGGGCTACGTGGTGGCGGTAGTGGAGGCTGAGGTTTCACCCGTAGGGAAAATTCTTCCCGGCGATGGTGCAACCTACAACTCAGTAACCTTCACGCTCCTAACCTATAAGCCTGAAATCCAAGAGGTGGTGGAGGGTGAAGTCGTAGAGGTTGGAAGCTTCGGAGCCTTCATAAGGATAGGCCCCATGGAAGCCCTCCTCCACATCTCCCAGATCATAGACGACTATGTGGTCTATGATGAGAGGCAGGCCACCCTCATGGGTAAGGAGACTAAGCGGAAGCTTTCCGTAGGCGACAAGGTTAGGGCGAGAATTACGGCTGTAAGCATGGCTAAGGGTGGAGCTAGCGGGAAGGTTGGAATAACCATGCGTCAACCCTTCCTCGGAAAGCTTGAATGGATTAAGGAGGACTTAGCTAAGCTTAGGGAGGCTGAAAGGGTTAAGGCTGAAAAGGAGAAGGCTAAAGCCAAGGCTGGAGGGAAGAAGAAGTGAGGGAGAGAGCCTGCACCCAGTGTAAAACCCTCTTCTACGGGAATGTTTGCCCAACCTGTAAGAGCACAAGCTACTCCGAAGACTTTTCAGGCCTCCTGATAATCCTAGATCCCGAGAAGTCCCAGTTAGCCAAAAAGGTTGGAATTAAAACTCCTGGAAGATACGCTTTGAAGGTGAGATAGGCTTAAAGTCTCGATTAACTTCTTATTTTAAGGTAAAGCTTAAGTTTTCTTGAGGTCTGTTAAGGCTGGGGTTAACACCTTGGCAGAGGCTTCTCCAGCCTCAACGGGATTCAGCGTTTTAGATGAAAAGTTGGGATGGTTTTTTAAGAGGGGTAGGAATTTCCTCGTGGTTGGAGCCCCCATGTCGGGGAAGAAGCTTTTCTCGAGGAGGTTTTTATACCAGGGCCTCCTCCAGGATGAGGCTGGCGTGCTAACCTGTGCCAGCAATAGCGCTGAGAAGGAAAAGCAGTCATTTGCAGAGCTTGGAATGGATACTTCCAAGTTTGAGGAGGAAGGCCTCCTAGTGTATGTGGACTTCTACTCGAAAACCGTTGGCCTCCCATGTAGTGAAAGCAGCTATATCAAGTATGTTTCAAGCCTCATGGACCTGCCAGGCTACAACGTGATTATCCGGGATTTAACCACCCAGTTTTGGAGGAGGGAGAAACCCCTCCGCCTCGTCTTCGACTCCATTTCAACCCTCCTACTATACAATGAGGTTAAAACAGTTGTGAGGTTTCTCCATGTCCTCTTTGGCAGGCTTAGAAGCGTGGGAGCGATAAGCCTGATCCTGGTTGAGGAGGGAAGCCATCCAGCTGAGGCCATGGCCTCCCTGGCAAGCATCGCCGATGGAATCCTTGAAACTAAGGCTGAAGAGGGGAAGTATTATTTGAGGGCTAGGTCCGAGCTTGGAGGCTTAGAGTGGACGGCCTATCATGTTTAGGCTTCCAGCATCCTCCTCGGCGTCACCGTGAGGAAATCCCTTTCAGCAATATAGTAGGTGAAACCGAAACGCCTCGCAAGCTTGGAAACGTATTCCCTGTATTCTGGAAATCTTCTATCCCTTGGGTTTGCGTAGGCTAAGGCTAAAACTTTGATTCCCAAGGTTTCCTGAAGCCTGCGAAGTCTTCCACAGGTTTCCAGCATCCATTCTAGATCCGAATTCCTCCATTTCTCGTATTGTAGGGTTGAGGGGTTGTAGTAGGTGGCGAAGCCGTCGAAGACGAGACCATTAATATGGGGTGTTAGCTTTTGGAGGATGGAGAAGCCTCTGTTCACGATGAGCGGGCAGCCCGGATTCCTCCTCCTGATCTCCGCCACTAGCGAAACCAGGGGTTCAGCCATTTCAGGATATAAGTCTACCATATCCATGCTGTCGATGAAAAAGCCCTGGAAGCCTTTACGGTTGATGTAGCCTACTGCTTCAAGGATGGTTTTCCGCCATTCAGGGTTCTCCGGGTTGATAACGGCTTTACCTGGAAGGAACATGGCTTCCCTTACCTTTGAGGCCCAAGGCTCCCAGCCTCCAAGCAGGGTTAGGTTAAGGTAGCTGATGGTTATGGTTCCCAGACTGTTCAGGGCTGAAACTTCCCTGCTGTCGAGGAGGGGGGATAAAATGGCAAGGTCGAAGTTGGAGAGCTCCCTTATCCTGCCTCGCCCATAGTAGACCGTGAAGCTTGATACTTTCAGCTTCTCCGCCTTCAAACCTTCTCCAGCTGCTCGTAGATTTCGTCAGCCTTCAACCTGACGAGTCTTTCGAAAAGCTGTTTTGAGATTCCTGTGGCCTTGGAGAAGCTGGACTGCCTGGAGAAGTCGTAGCTTTGAAGCATGATGCACAGGTTCCAGAAGAAGCATTTACAGATAGAGTTTTCAACCTCCCCCGTAGCTTGAAGCCCTTTCAGGGCTTGAAGGGTTTCCCCCATGAAGGCTCCCATAGTTAGAATCATAAGCTTCTCTGAAACCCCATGCTTGGCGTGAGCTAGGCCTATCCGGAAAAGCTTTAGAGCGTGGCCTTCATCATAGTTTTCCTCGAAGACCATTCTAAACCATTGGTGGAAGAGTTCTGAAGCCCTTTCAAGGCTTAACCCCGCCTTTTTAGCGATCTCCAAGGCCTCCTTGTTTGAGGCTAAGGAGTTCAGAACCCCGGAAATAATTGGGTTTACCTCCTTTGAGAGGGAGGGCCAAACGCTTCTAACCCTCTCCAAGTCTTCAGCTGCAAGCTTGAGGTATTCCCTGCTCTCTCCTGCCAGCCTACCCACATATTCCTTTATGCTTAACTCACCCAAACCTATACCTCCAGTATCTTCTTGATTTTCTCTATGGCTTTACTCATTTCGAGGAGAATTAGGCCGAGGGTAGCCTTCGGCTCGGTCATGGCTACGAGGAGTGCTTTGGGTCCAGCTCCCATGGCTATGATTTTGGCGTGGGTTCCCTCCACGATCACCCTGTCGGTTACACCCTTCTTAAGCTCGGAGAAGGCTGTTTCCGCCGCTCCAACCATGGTGGCGGTCATGGCTGCAAAGGCTTCAGCGTCAACATCCTCCGGCATCATACTTCCTATCAGAAGGCCGTCCCTAGAGACTACGGCTGAAGCGTAAACCCCAGCGCTCCGATTCAGCCCGGCTAAAACCTCTCGGAGCAGTTCTTTAACTGAAATCTCACCCAAACCGTTTCACCTACCATTTAAGCTTGAAGGTGCAGGTTTGATCTCCCTTCCCAAGACATTCAACCTCCTCCCCCTCCACGCTTCTATCGAGCAGCCCTTCGAAAACTCCGATCACATAGCCTAAGGCTATCCAGCAGCGTGGGGTTTTAGCTGGGCCGCCTCCAAGCTTCAAGTAGCCCTCACCCTCATAGGAGGTCGACCTTACAAGGTAGGCGTGGTCTTTTCCAATCTGGAATTTGACAATCTTACCCCAGCCTACCTGACACCACATTCCAAGGAAGCTACGTGTTAAACGTTCAACCTCCTCGATGGTTGGAGGCCGGTCTTGGAAGAAGGTTTTTCGTAGGATTTCCCCGTCTCGGCTGCCAACTTTACGGGCGTAGCGGATTATGAGGGTTCTGGCTACGGGGCCTATTTGCTTCTCTAGGGCTGCGAAGACCGCTGGTAGGAAGTAGTCGTGCATGGGGGCTACGGTGATACCTGCAAGACTGAGCTTCGACGTTTCTGGATCATACCTCACAAGCCTTGTGATTTCCTCTCTCCTCTCCAGTGCCTCAAATATTTCCTTTAACTCCACCAAATCCTCTTTCCCTCCCTATTTGCCGAAAATTTGTTTGAGGAGTATTTCTAACCCTTCGATGATGCGATCCTTTCTTGTTGCAACGGTTCCTATGACGGGGACTTCTGGTGGAAGTTTCATTCGCTCTTTAACCTCCTCGGGGCTTAGGGCTCCTGGCAGATCCTGCTTGTTGGCGAATACAACGGTGGGAAGCCCGTACACCCTCGCCTTTCTAAGCATTTCAAGCGCCCTTGGAAAGGTTTCAGGCTTGGTGCTGTCCACCACGAGGATTACTCCTACGGATTCCCCTCCAAGCTGCTCGAGGATAGGATCGAAACGCTGCTGGCCTATGGTTCCGAAGAGGTCGGCTGAAAAGCCCTTGTATTCGAGGTGGCCGAAGTCTAGGGCCACCGTGGTTTCCCCCCTCTGAACGCTTACAGCCCTCGTTGAAAGCGCATGGACCACGGTGGTTTTACCTGCATGGTAGGGGCCAGTAATAAGGATTTTGGGGATGTAGATTTTTAGGCCTCCAGGCCTCACGTATTTGAAGGGGACCACAGGTTTTTCCACAGGTTTCCCAGCCAGCTTTTGAACGGTGAAAACCTCGGTAGCAACCACGCTTTTCTCGAGGGCTCGCATATCGATTACGTTATCGCAGAGTTCGATTAGCTTATCCTTGATTTCGGGGCCGTAACCCCAGTCGGTGAAGAGGTATAAGGGGACGAAACCGTAGACCGGTGCAAGCTTATTCCAGGAGGTAACGTAGCCTAAAACCTCGGTTTCGAAGTAGTCGAGGAGTGTTGAGAGGGAGTCTACTACGAGAAGCTTTCGGCCTTCAACCTCTCTGACAGCCTTAACGAGGGTTTCACTTATCTGCTTGAGGTTGAAGGCATCCTTAACCACGTAAGGCTCGCTACTGGTTAATCCAAGGATGGCTGAGTAGGCGTCTATAAAGATGAGTTTGCGCTCTTCAAGAGGCTTTCCAACATCCCACCCATACCTTTTAAAGTCTTCAACCACTATGTCGGTGCGCTTGTTGTTCACGTAGTAGATTACGGGGTTGCCTTCATTCAGCCATGCATAGCATAGCTGGTAGGTGAAGATAGAGCCGTCTACGAGAGGATTGCAACGGATAAGCGTGCTTAAACCGCTTTTAAGCCCCTCTTCAACAACCTCTCCAACGAGTGGAAGTCTTGCCAGCTCCATCAAGCCGCCACGCTATTTCATTACGGTAGAACACTTTAAAAAATTTATTTTAAAGTGTTAAGCTCGCTTAGAGCGATATTACGATTCCACGGCCTTTCTGAATGACAAAGGAGTAGATTTCCATGCTGTGGTCTACACCCCTCATCTTCCTAACGTATAGCTCCCTTCTGAAGCCTGTTTCAGTGGCCTGAAGCCTCAGCACGATAATCCCTGAGGCTAGGAACTCTTCAACCCCATAGCGGCTCAGCTTCCTCGTTCCCGTGGGAATCTCAGAGGTTCCAAGCGTTGTAATGTTTAATTCTTCAAGGGCGTGGAAAAATCTTCTCAGATAGTTTCTAACGTACATTTGGGCTTCCACGTCGGAGGCGAGCTCCTCCGATCTTGCTACCAGCGGGGCTACGGGGTCTATGGCAAGTCTTTCCGCCTTAACCTCGTCCACATGCATTTTCAGGTTTTCAACTATTTTGAGGGGGTCAACTCGCTTTATGTCTGCGAAGTAGGGTGTTAACTCAACGATGAGCAGCCTGTTTTCGTCTACCAGTTTTTCTAGGTCCCAGCCTAGGGTTAAAGCATCCTCCACCACATGTTCGGGTTTCTCATCTATGGTTACGTAGACGCCGTTTTCGCCTAGGTTTATGCCCTGGTAGAGGTATTGCAGGGTGAAAATAGTTTTACCCGTGCCAGTTTCCCCTGCTACAAGGTAGATTCTACCCTTTGGGAGGCCTCCCCCAATAAGCTCATCCAAACCCTCTATTCCAGTTTTAACCCTTTCCAGAGGCATTAGTCAACCCTTCAAAGGGTAGGGGTCCTGACCGCCCTTAAATTTTTCAGGAGACTAACTTCTGTTCAAACCTCAGAGTAAATGTTAAGTTAGGCTTTAATAAATAAGGTTTTAGCGTGAAAGTTTAGCTGCCCCTATTTTGGGTTTTGAAAATGCCTGAGAAGTCTTGGATTGAGCGTTTAAGCGATAGGGGAGACAGCTGGTTTAGGGCTTCTAAGCTTGAAAAGGAGGGAAGATTTGAGGAGGCAAGCCGATACTACGTGGAGGAGGCTGAGAAGCAGAAGGGTAAAAATCTTGGGATGGCTGCGGTGAGCTATCTGGCTGCAGCTAAATGCCTGGTTAAGGCTGGCAGGAAGGATGAAGCCGTGAAGCTTTTCAGGCTTGCAGCCAGCCACTATGAGAAGTATGCTGAAGAAGTTTTGGCCGTTTCACCTAACTCGGCTCTGTGGGGCTACCAGATGGCCTCCAAAAGCTACATGTGGGCTGAAGACTATAAGAAGGCGGACGAGCTGCTGGAAAAGGCTAAGTCGCTCATGGACAAGCTTGAGCTTAAACCAGTGAAGGTGGAGATTTCAGGTGATGTCCCCCTCTTCAAGACGTATAAGAGTAGGCGGGGGAAAGAGGACTCCAAATGATCATAATGATGCTTACGGAGGGAACCTATCCCTACGTTAAGGGTGGAGTAAGCACTTGGACGCATAACCTCATCTCCAGCCTAGACGAGTTCAAGTTTGTGGTGGTAGCTGTTGTGGCTAATCCCTATGTTGACCTTCTCTACGAGCCTCCCAGAAACGTGGTTAGGCTTATAATGGTACCCCTCTGGGGGACGGAGCTCCTTGAAGAGTATGTTGACACCTCCCTGCTGAGGCTGGTGAAGCCTAAACCCAGCAGAAAAACCATTAGGGAGGAATTCCTCCCAGCCTTCTCCACCTTCCTGTCTGAGGTTAAAAGCGGGGGTAAAAACGTTGAGAAGCTTGGCGAAAGCCTCAGCGAAATGCACCACTTCTTCAAACGATACAATTATAAGACTGTTTTCAAGAGTGAGGAGGTTTGGGAAGCCTTTTCTAGGCAGCTAGTGGAAGACCCCCTCTACGCCAGCTTGAAAACCTCCAGCCTCATACGGTTTGGAAGGCTGATTCAGCATTTGTTCAGGGTTTTAGCCTACGATTTCCCTGAGGTGGACTTATGCCACTCCTCGGTAGCCTCATTCTGCGGGATTCCAGCCATCGTTTTGAAAATGGAGAGGGGAGTCCCCTACCTGCTCACCGAGCACGGCGTATACTTCCGTGAGAGAATTCTAGACTTGGTTAAGGAGTCGGGAACACTGGCTGAAAGGTTTTTCTGGCTTAACCTCTACCGGGCCGTGGTGAGGCTTAACTACCATTACGCCGACAAGATTCTGCCTGTTTGCGGCTTCAACGTCCGCTGGGAGGTTGAATTTGGAATAGCCAAGGAGAAGATTGAAATAATCTATAATGGGGTGGACGTTGAAAGGTTTAGGCCTAGGCCTGAATTAGAGGAGGAGAAACCCCTCATCGTGGTTATGGGGAGGGTTAACAAGCTAAAGGACATGGTGAACGTCATTGAGGCCATGGAGTACGTGGTTGGAGAGATCCCCGACGCCCGCTGCGAAATCATAGGCCCCATAGAGGATAAAGCCTACCACGAAGTCTGCCTTAAACGTTTGGGAGAGCTGGGATTGGAGGGGAAAGTCGTCTTTAAGGGGCCCTCGGAAAGCCCAGAGTTCGATTATAATAGGGCTAGGGTGGTGGCTCAGCCCAGCATCTCCGAGGGCTTCCCCTTCACCGTGGTGGAGGCCATGGCCTGCGGCAAACCAGTAGTAGCCACGGATGTTGGAGGAGTGAGAGAGGCTCTCGAAGGCTGTGGAATCATCGTTCCAGCCAGGGATCCTAAAAGGCTGGGGGAAGCCTTAATCCAAGTTCTAATAGATGAGAAATTGCGCAGGGAGCTTGGGGAGAAAGCCAGGCGAAGAGTAGTGGAGCTCTTCTCCTACCAGCGCTTCCTCACCGAGTATCGCAGAGTTTACCTTGAAGCCGTTTCAAAGCGGAAGCTGGAGGCCTAAAGGTTGGGCGTGGTTTTTGAGGCTGTTTCAGACCTTGACAGCCTAGCTAAAACCGTGCTCCAAATAGATGATAAGGTTGGAGACTACCTTGGCGTAGCTGTCATCCTCGAGGTTTTAGGGATAACCGATGGTATAGCCCAAAGATATGGCTTCGTGGACAGATTTTCCCTCGCCAAGAAGCTCATAGAAATTATTGATTATTATCGGGGGCGTGGGGAAACCGTTGAGAGTAGGGAGGCTAAGCTGGCTGAGCAGATTAGGGAAGCCTTAAAGCTTTACATTCACGGAATACTTTACGGTTCACCCTGGCTTCTCATGACCTTAGCGCTACTGTCCACGGAGGTAGCCTTATGGTCTATTCGGGGAGCCACCATAATGTTTGCCACCATGGTTGGCCTAGCCACCTTCCTCAGCCTCATCGTCTCCTCAGCTGTTCAACCCGTCTTCGTTAGGAAGATGCTCTTCTACCTGCATCAGGCCATGTACAAGCTGGTTGTTAGGGTTGTTGAAATCTACTTTGCGGTAGGCCTCCTCGTGGTGGCCTCCGCCAGCCTCCTCCTATACTACCTCAACTTTTTCCTCCGCCTTTACCCCATGGAGTGGTTCAGCCTATTCATCCTCTACTTTACAGCCTTATCCATGCTGTGGCTTGCCATCGCCCCCCTCTACGCCTTCAGGAAATACGTGATCCTCGTAGCCATCTTCGCTGGCATCATCATCCTAAACAACTTTCTCGTTAAGAGTTTGGGGTCCTCCCTAAGCCCCTTCCAACCCTACGGCTTATACTTTGCTATCCTAGCCTCAGCCGTCTACACGTTCACCTACCTTTACTTGAAGGAGAAGGCTCTGGAACGCTACAAGCCTGAATACAACGACCTAAAGGTGAAGCTACCAAGGCTTTCCTTCATGGTTTTACCTGGACTGCCCTACGCGCTGGCTGGAGCCCTATACTTCATCCTACTCTTCATGGATAGGCTGGTTGTATGGTCTATGAGTCCTTCAGCCTACCCCTTATGGTTTAACCTAGACTACGAGGTGGGGGCGAACCTAGCCCTCCTCATGCTCATCCCCGTCTTCGGCGCCCTAAACCATAGCGTCCTATCGCTGTACAGGGAAATTGTTGAAAGCGGGGAACATGTTGAGGCTAGACATGTGAAGCTTTATAGGCTTAGGGTTAGGGACAGGTATTTCGCCTGTCTGCGCTCCATTACGGCTTCAAGCTTGATATCGCTGGCCGTGCTATACTTTCTCCTCCTCCAGCAGCCTCAACCCTTCTTCGGCCTAATACCCGTGAGCAGGCAGAGCCTCTTCGTTTTCATCCTAGCTGGGCTTGGAAACTTCTTCATAGCCATCTTCCTCGCCAACTCCATGCTTCACAACTACCTTTACAAGCCTGGCATCTCCATCCTCACGCTGGCCGCTGCTATAGCTGGAAACCTTCTCGTAGGCTTCACTCTTTCAAGGCTTTACGGCTTCGAGTATGCGGCCTTCGGCTACCTTGCCGGATGCCTCCTCGCAGCCCTCCTATCCACCATTTTCACGTTCAAGCTCATCAGCCGAATAGACTACACCTACTACACAGCCTTCTAGGAGGCAAAAGCATGGCTGAACTGGCTGGTGTAGCCCTCGTCACAGGGGGAGCAGGATTCATAGGAAGCCACCTAGTCGACCGCCTGCTCTCCCTCCCCCAAATCAGAAAGGTCATAGTATTGGACGACTTTTCAGCTGGCCGAATGGAAAACCTTCAACATCACCTTGGAAATCCACGGTTTAAGCTCGTTAAGGGAAGCATTACAGATAGAACCCTAGTGAAAGACTTGCTGAGAGAGGTAGACTACGTTTTCCATGAGGCTGCTATCGTCAGCGTGGAGCTTTCCACCAGGAAGCCCATACAAGTTAACAGGGTTAACGTGGAGGGGAGCCTAACCCTCCTGGAGGCTGCGCTGAGGGCTG
>Ga0180302_10001819_pt1 | contig 10255 bp, 9 predicted proteins | sample GuaBasSediGuay17_FD_121794 | JGI IMG/M metagenome (GOLD analysis project Ga0180302, IMG submission 121794) | Subseafloor sediment microbial communities from Guaymas Basin, Gulf of California, Mexico - Guay17, Core 4571-4, 12-15 cm | ecosystem: Environmental > Aquatic > Marine > Hydrothermal... | reverse complement strand
GTATTAGGTGTGTTCCATCGCAAGTTGGTGCGTTAAAATATTCTTTTGTTGTTAAATCTTCTCTGCAAGTTGCGTATGTTAAACCTTGTTTTTTGGCTTCTGAAACTACTGGCTTTAATAATTTTTTCCTTAACTCTATTGGTAGTAACGCATATGAAACTTTTATTTTTCCCTTTGGGTAGTATAATTTTCTCCATTTTTGTTCAAGTTCTGGAAATTCCTTTATCATTCTGGAAAAGTTATCTGGCTTAACTTTATATGTTGAAGTGACAACATGTTTTGCACCAATGCTTGCTATTATTTGGATTAGCTCCCTTATTTCATCAACATCATTGTTTAGAAATGGTATAATCGGATCAACTCTAACCGAGAACGGTATCCCAAACTCAACTAATTTTTCTAAACCTTTTAATCGATCATGAGGACTAGGTGCATTAGGTTCTATTCTCCTAGCCAAACTTTCATCCAGAGTGGTTATTGTCACGCTGACAGCAACATTGTATTTTGATAAGAGGTCCAAATCTCGCACAAATAAGTTACTTTTCGTAGTTATTTGAACCTTAAAGCCTCTTGGCAAAATTTTTTTCAAAACTTTTCGAGTAAGCATAAGCTTTTTCTCTTCAGGTGGATAAGGGTCACTACTCAAACTCATGTCTATGGGAAACCTTTTATCAAGTTTTCTAAGCTCATTATCCAGAGAAGAGATAAGATTCCTTTTTGGCTTGCTACTAGAAGATCTAATATAGGAGGTGATATAACAATACTTACAACTAAAGGAACAACCAGTGTAGGGGTTCAAAGTATACTTGAAAGGACACGTGCAAAGAGGACTTTTCCAAGGATCAAAAGGCCTAATATACAAAGCATCGCCACCAACTACAATCATATCTTGTTATTATTTTTAATCTACCTACTTTATCTATTTTATTTATAATATGGAATAGAAGAACTTCTATATTGAAATATTTTTAGCTAATCGCCCTATCTTTGAGCCTATTAATGATCCTAGACTTGCAAGGATGCCATCTGCTATTGCGGATGGTAAGGTCATAAATAGTGGTCTATAGAAACCCCATCCTATCATCATGTAGCAAACAGCTAGTGATGCACCTATAGCTCCGTAAGAGAATCCAAGTATAATATAATCAACATTTCTTTCATTTTTACCAACTAGGAAATGGGTAGTTTCTAGCATGCCAGCCCATCCTAGGAAGTATGGAAACCAGAAAATATCTGGGTATAATATCTCTGAGATAACTCCATAGGTAAGTAATAGGCCAAATGATACGCCATCTTTATTGGATATCTTGATCAATGTTCCATAAATTATCGCTGTTGGTAAGTAAAAGGTTAATCCAGCTGCAAATGGGATGATGTAAAATATTATTGAAGGGAATATTATAAGGATATAGTTCGCTAAAACCATTAATGATCCGAATACGCCGACTAGTGAAACGTCGATTGCTGATATTTCATCAATTTTTGAAGCAACAATGACAATTGCTGGTGCTGATGACGCTGAAGCCAAAAATGTAAGCAATAGAGAAAGGAAAATTATTTTTTCAGGATTATAATTAAGAGATAGGTATACCATAAAAAAGATTGAAAAAAAGGGGATAATCAGAGATAAAAATTTTTTAAAATGTATCATTTTGAAGACCTATCTAACGTTTTCTCTCGTTGTGGGGTCTGGTGGTGGATAGTGCTCAACCCAGTTCAAGAAAATCCAAACAACAATGTCACCATTTTTTAATGTTAGAGAATCAGCACCTACTCCTGGATAATACCAACCATTTACACTAAACCACGCATTAACACTACTATCATTCCTATTTATTGCGTATAACCAAGCATGCGTTGGATCATCGTTTACCCCATTGATCCCCCTTACATAAACTCCAAATGGTGTCGTAGTAGCATTTACATCCGCAATCAAAAGCAATGCCTCGTACACCGTTGAACCATTTATTACGGGAGTGTCATTGTACCAAACGAGCGTACCATTCCCGTAATTAATCCCAAAGCTTACTCTCATAATCGTTTTTTGAGTCAGGTTTTGATACTTTTCATAATATTTTTGGAACTCGTTGTAATAAATAACAGTAGTTGTGGTCGCTCCAATGGCCCATGCCAATAAGATTGTTATAATTATTAGTGATTTTTTATCCAAATTTGAACCCGCCATTTAAATGGTATTTCTTATTATTGATATATATTTTATAAGTCTTTTCTTTTTTTTCAAATAAGTGAAAATAGTATTGTGAAACTTGGGGAAAATGTGATACAAATGAAGCCAACACCGATAAAGAACCTATACGTTGTAGAACCAGATTCTTCTCCATTATTTCCTAACGGTGTTTCATTAATTTATCTTGGTTCAGAAAAAGCTATAATTGACATGTGTGCAGGTTATGATGCTTTAGAAAGGGCTTTAAAGATGAGTAAACTGAAGTTTGATGATATTGATTACATCTTATTAACGCACTTGCATCCAGATCACACAAAATTCGTATGGTACCTCAAGGAAAATTATGATGTAAAAATTTGTATGAACGAATTAGAATCAAGCTATGTTGCATCCTGGGATAAATTTTTCGAATTTTATGGCTTAATAAATTATCCAGATATAATAGATGAGTGGATAAAGGAAATCGGGACACCGCTGAACTTTAAACCTTTTAAAGTAGATGTAAAATTAAAGCCCAATACCTTTATTAATATTGGGGATTTGGAAATTGACGTTATATCATCTCCAGGCCACACTAAGGGGCACACATTTTTCAAAATAGACGACCTACTGATCGTAGGTGATATAGATTTGACAAATTTTCCATGGTATGGACACCCCACTTCAAGCCTCATAGATTTTGTAAATAGTGTTAATTTAATAAGTGAACTTAATCCTAAGTATTTAGTATCAATGCATAGGGGTTTGCTTACAAACAGTATAGAGATTGAAGTTAGGAAATATTTAGATATTATTGAGAGTAGGAATAGGAAAATATTGGAAAGGCTTAAGCAGCCAAAAACGATTGATGAACTTGTCGACTACAATATTATTTATCCGAGACATAATCTAAAATTATTAAGATTTTTTGAGAAAAATATGCTAGAGCATCACATAAATTATTTATTGAACATAGGTAAAATTAAGAAAATTGAACTTGGGGATAGAGTTCTATATCAAACAGTGAGTTAGAGAGCGTAAAAATTGGGGACGTTAGAAATGAACGTTGTTGAAGTGCGTGATTTATCATTTAGATATTCTAACTCTAAAGATTATACATTAAAAAACATATCTTTTTCTCTAAAAAGAGATGAGGCTCTTTTAATTGCTGGTCCTACAGGTAGTGGTAAATCAACTTTAGGTTATATACTCTCTGGAATCGCTCAATCCTATCTAGATGGTGAATTAGAAGGCTCGGTTAAGGTTTTTGGGAGGACGATCAAAAAACTTGAGGATACAAGGGGATTGATTGGATACGTTTTTCAAAGTTTCGAGAATCAATTACTTAGCTTTACTGTTATTGATGAATTAGCTTTAGCAGCTATAAACTCAGGATTGAGCGAGAGAGAAGTTATTGATAATATTTACAAAATCTCAGACCTATTAAATATGAGAAATCTGTTAAAAAGATATGTTTTTAATTTGAGTTCTGGGGAGATGCAAAAAGTTGCGATTGGGTCAATGATAGTTTTAAAACCCAAGATACTTATCTTGGATGAACCTCTTTCCCAACTAGACAACACATCAGTTAAAAATTTATTAACCATTTTGAACCAGTTAAAGGATTCAGGTATAACAATAATAATAATAGAACATAGAATAAGAAAGATACTACCAATTGTAGACAAAGTATTAATTCTCGAAGCGGGAGAAGAGATTTTCTTCGGCGATAAAAGAGATGCCATCAACACATTTGAGAGGCTTAGATTAAGAATAGATAAAATTTCATGGCATAAGCATAAGAAGCCTTCAGACAAAACTATTATAAAATGTGAAGATATATGGATTAGTAGATCTGGTATTTTCGGTGTTGTTAAGGGTGTCAGCTTCGAGGTTAAAGAGGGTGAAATCGTATTATTTTATGGTCCTAATGGTGCAGGAAAAACAAGTTTATCCCTCTTTTTAACAGGTATTATAGATAAAGTGAAAGGACACGCTCAGATAAATGGCAAGATTTCAATTGTTTTTCAAAATCCAGATTATAATATTGTATATGACACCGTGTTTGACGAAGTTTATAAACCTGCTTTAAATTCGGGCTTAACTAGAGAGGAAGCTAAGATCTTCGCCAATCTGTTATTAGAGAAGTTTAATCTCTCCAAGTATAGAAGCAAACACCCAAAGCTTTTAAGTAAGGGTGAAAAAATGCGTTTAGCAATAGCATCAGCTCTAGCCTCTAAGCCAAATATATTAATTCTAGATGAGCCCACTTTTGGTCAAGATTATCAAGGGATTTTGGGCATTTTAGAGATGTTAGCATTTTTTAGGGACAAGTGGGGATTATCCATCATAATTAATACAAATGATGAAGAGTTGATGGAAGCTGTTGGGGATCGTGTCTATGTTATTGATAAGGGAGAAATTATTAAGGTTATAAAGAGGGGTCGTGATGAGTTTTAGAGAATTTTTGCAATATTACGAGTCTAACAGTTGGCTCCATAGAGCTAATCCATTCCTAAAATTTATTTTCACGATCTTTATAATCTTTATAGTTTTCATTGTTTGGGATCTCCATAAGCTCATCTACCTCACGCTCATAATCACACTTACACTTGCCTCAATTCGCCCTCCAAAGGTTAAAGTGAATGCCTATATGAAAATTACACTTTTTATCATCATCTCAACAATTATTAGTCAATCTCTATTCTATTACGAATACTATGTATATGGGAAAGGAACTATAATACTTTACTTATTGCCACCTACAATACCTATTGTGAGAGAGATAACTTTTGGAAAGGGTGTAGCTTTAGTGTATGAAGGATTTAAATATGGTTTTTTAGTCTCCCTAAAGATTATATCAATGATGTTAGCGTCACTACTACTTATCCTAACAACGAGACCAGGTGATTTAATAAAAGCATTTAACAAATTAGGAGTTCCTAATAAGGTAGCAATAGCAGCTATCACAACCATTAGATTCCTCCCAATAACAATTGAGGAAATATACTCAGCAATAACTGCTCTAAGGTTAAAGGGCGAGAAAATAGGGTTAAGAAAAATATTTTTCCACATAAAAACAATTTTAAAGAATGTCATTTTGAATAGTGCGAAGAGAGCGTACATATTGGGTATATCACTCGAACTAAGAGGGTTCAAAGGCATTGTTCCAAATATAGAAATTGGGGAAAAAAATGAGAAGGTTTTATCAGACATTTTACTAATTTTCATCATGCTCTTTATAATTACTTTAATCTTTATCAGCACATTTTAAGCTTTAACATCAAATGTTTTATTGAAAAAATTGTTACAAAATTTTGATTTTTCATGGCTGATGACTGTGTCCTTGGATGAAAATTATTTGAAAAAATGTATCGAAAAAAATAACATAAAAGGAGAATTAGTGCATGTTGGAGAGGAAGTAAAAACTGTTGATGAAGCCTCAGAGAAATTGGGAGTCAAACTAAAATACGTTATAAAAAGTATACTGTTAATAGTAGATGGAAAACCGCATATAGCGATAATTAGCGGAGAAAATAAGCTTGATTTAAACAAAGTAAAGAAAATATTAAACGCTAAAAATATAAGATTTGCAACAAAAGAGGAGGTTTTGAAATACACAGGTTATCAGCCAGGGGCAATACCACCAATATGCCATAAACAGGAAATACCAATCATAATTGATAAAAAAATCCTTAGATACGAATATGTTTATGGAGGAGGAGGCTCCTTTTACCACTTGCTAAAGATTAGAACGTGGAACTTGCAAAAAATAAGCAAAGCTAAGGTAAAAGATATATCAAAATAATTGTTTAGAAAAAAGAAAAGCTTTTCTCTTCACTAAGTGAAGTCTTTTTTACAAGGGTTAAAACAATGTCTATGGATGTCTACAATATTTCTGATGTGGACACCTTTTATCTCAGTTGCTAGATCAGAACCTCTTTTCGATATCTCAAAATACTTATCTATTATCTTAGAGAAGGAATCCATATAAGATCCCTTTTTTTATTTTAAACATGATAATATTTCTAGATAATTTAGAGTTATTTTTACAAAAATTTGTAAAAAATATGAAAAGGGATATAACATGAGGATTAGATACCCTAAGTAGGGTTGATAAGCTTGTTTTAAGTTTCGATTTATACCCTAAATATTGAAAAGGTTTTATTTTATTTTTTATTTATTTAATCAAAATTTTTGAGGCGATAATTTTTGCCTTTGCCTTATAGTAGAAAAATACTCTATATTGATTTAGAAAAGAAAAAGAGTCGTGTAGATGAACTTTCTGATGTTCTCTATAAGAAGTTTATTGGAGGATCTGGTTTAGCAGCATGGCTGTTTTTTAATCTAGTTGACTTTAATAAAGATGCTTTTGATTCGTCAAATCCATTAATCTTCATGACAGGTCCATTAACTGGGACATTGACTCCTTCCTCTGGTAGACATGCGGTTGTTGCGAGATCTCCTCTTACAAATCTTTTTGGGGAGTCTACAACTGGGGGTTTTTGGGGTACAGAACTTAAAAAAGCTGGTTATGATGGGTTAGTTATAATTGGTAAATCTGATAACCCTGTTTATCTCTATATCAATGATGAGGATATATCCTTTAGAGATGCTACTCATGTTTGGGGTAAAAATTATTATGAGACAATGGATATTCTCCTAGATGAGACTGATAAGAAAGCTAAGGTTACAGCTATTGGTGTTGCTGGGGAGAAACTTGTTAGATTCGCTGCAATAATGAATGATCACGGTAGAGCTGCAGGTAGAACAGGGCTAGGTGCTGTTATGGGTTCAAAGAATTTAAAAGCAATTGTTGTGAAGGGCAGTAAAGAGATTAAGGTTTTCAGCGATAAGTTTATTGAGTATAACGAGGAGAAGATTTCTGAAATACGTGAATCGACTGGAACTGAAATGTTTAGATCGTATGGAACAGCGTTTTATATGGATTTGGGTTACCAAATGGGAGATATACCTGCCAAATATTATAGAGAGGGTGAATTTCCAGCTGAAGAGATTTCTGGAATAACGCTTGTCGAAAAATTTGATGTTGAACCAATCGCATGTTATGCATGTCCAATAGCATGTGGTAGGCTGGTTCGCAAGAATTCTAAAAAAATTGATGGCCCAGAGTACGAAACATTAGTTATGCTCGGAGCACAAAATATGGTTTTTGATTTAGATAAGATTGTTGAAGCTAATCACTTGTGCAATGACTATGGTTTAGATACAATATCAACAGGTGCAGTTATATCATTCGCGTTTTTCCTCTATGAGCAGGGTAAATTAAGTGAAAAGGATATAGGATTCAAACTAGAATGGGGCGATGGGGACTCTGTTGTCGAATTAGTTAGGATGATAGGTGAGAGAAGAGGGATTGGTGATATACTAGCTAAAGGTATAATGAGAGCAGCTGAGAAATTTGGAATCGATCAAGAATATGCTGCTCATGTTAAGGGCTTGGAAATACCTGCTCATGATCCAAGGGCATTTTACGGACAAGCCATAAGCTACGCGACATCGAATAGGGGTGCTGATCATTTGAGAGGTGACTTTTATTTAGTTGATTTAGGGGCATTTGAGGATGAGGACTTGGGAATATTATCTGGGGATCGCTTTGATGTTTTAGATAGAATAGATCAAATAGTTAAGATGCAAAACTTGAGAGAAGTGTTTAACTCTCTAGCCATTTGTATATTCCCAGGTTTTACATCTAGAGAAATTAGTGATTACTTGAAATATGCCGTTGGTTGGAATGTTTCTCCGAGCGATATAAATCTAATAGGTGAAAGAATCTTTAATCTTAAGAGAATTATAAATAATCTATATGGCTCTAAGAGGGAGGATGACAAGTTACCAAAGATTGTTCTAGAACCATATAAGAATGGAAACATTGCTGGGATGACGCCAGTTAATATCATGGAGAAAGGGATAGAGATATACTATAACATTAGAGGCTGGGATAAGAAAACTGGAAGGCCTAAAAAAGAAACACTAGTAAAACTTGATCTCATTGAGGCTATTGAAAAGTTAAATAATCTTGATTTTTGGTAATTTTTTCAGTTTGTGGTTTTTTAAATTTTTGATCAACAGTGACTCTAATAGGATTAATCTCTTATTTTTGTCAAAAATAGCAGTTTCTTATTTCTCTAAAAAATATACGCTCTAGATTGCTTCATCCATTTCTTTAAAACTCATACTCAAGTGCTTCTCAAATACAGGTATTAATTCTTTAATAACATTTTCTAGTTTTTGTATGCATTTCAATACGTTTTCTCTATTTATCTCACTTATCAATACTATCTTCACTATCTCTTTTTTTAATTCTCTTGCATTTACCGGTTTCTGAATTTTATTTACCCAGAAGTAATACCAGGGATCTGCTGCTGGTAGTTCTCGATTATATGCGTATAAGGCTTGGAATAAATACTTGATACCAAAAAATATGGACAGATAAGCGCTTTCCAAATCTTTTCTTATAATTAATTTTTTTGGTACCAATACACAATAATAAAAAGCCTGTACAATCCCTTCCATTTCTAAATATTTCCAATCTTCCTTCGAGAGTCTTATCTTCTCTCTTATAATTTTTTTAATCTTTCCTGTAGGATCATAATATATTTCAGAAAACTTATATGCCCATTTACCTTCGAGATCTAAATCTTCTTTGGTAAATTCATCAAAGTTTTTGAAAAAGTAATCTATATTAAATCCATTGAATTTGATTTTGCCCCCCCTTTTTAGACCGTACTTTTTTGGATCAAAGCCTCTTCTCACAAATATTCCTATATCTATATCACTCAATTCATCTCCATATTTTCTACCTATACTTCCAAGAAATATGATACCAACAACTTTTGGATCCGATAATAATTTTTTGCAAAACTCTATAGCTACTTCTCTATGAATTTTCCAAATGTTTTTCTCTTGCATTCATCACACCTAACTTATGTTTACGTATGATTTAAAAAAAGTTTTTATAAACTTTGAGATAGTTGCATTTAAAATTGCATTATCTAAGGTAGGATAGGCTATATCATCCAGATATTATTAGAAGTCATCAGCTCTTATATTGATAGATTAATCTCTGTTTTAATTCTGAACGAGACAAGGGAAAAAGAGATAAATTTGAAACAAAGCTGATTTGAATTTAGGATGTTTTATCAAAATATTTATCAGTTTGTGGGCGGATCATCACTTGTCAGGATCGCAGCCTCTCATCATCACCTCAAATGGTTCGATTTTTAAATATTATATGCTTTAATTCTCTCCCTAAAATTCATTATTGCTCTTGAATCTTTTAATATACCAAAAATGATATTTTTACTTTTTCGTTTAAATAACACTCCTTGATACTCTTTATTATCTTGGAAAATGTTTAAAGCTTTTTCAACTTCTCTGTCTTTTGAAACAGGGTTTATCAAAATGTTTAACATGCTAAGACTTCGTATTTTAAATATGATTATGTTTTGTATTGTGTTAAAAACTGTTAAATCTTTTGGATGTATTAATAAAGACAGTCTTTCTATACTCCTTATCGAGTTTTCAAATAATGTTGAAATAGATGTATCTTCATCTATAATTCTTTGCGATAAGAGATGTAAGCCGTAAAGCTTAGAAACTTTCATAATCAAATTTGCTTTTAAGATACCACTATTCTTTGATTGAGCTAAGCGCATATAATTATTCAAGGATTTTGGAAATTTCATCTTAGTTGAGTCGAATATTTCTACAAACTGTTTAAATTCACTTGATAGCATTGTAATAAGTTTATAAAAGTCAGATAATAGAATGAGGTCATTGGTTATTAAATGTGAATTTTCTAGGGATGCGGAAAGAATAGATCTTATGTAATACGTTTGTATATGAATATCAATTTTTTTGAGAGAATTTCGTAAAGCTTCGTAAAAATTGTTAATATCCTCATTGTATATCAAATCATATATTCTGGAATTGTACATATTCCATAAAGATTTGTGAGGAATTATAACTATATGATCCTTCAAAACTAATTCCCTTATTTCCCTAAATTGGTTTATGTAGTTATAAATAAGAGGCAATTTCCTAGACAAGACACCCCTATTTGGT
>Ga0180302_10001818_pt1 | contig 10257 bp, 9 predicted proteins | sample GuaBasSediGuay17_FD_121794 | JGI IMG/M metagenome (GOLD analysis project Ga0180302, IMG submission 121794) | Subseafloor sediment microbial communities from Guaymas Basin, Gulf of California, Mexico - Guay17, Core 4571-4, 12-15 cm | ecosystem: Environmental > Aquatic > Marine > Hydrothermal... | reverse complement strand
TCTAAATACTTCACTCTCAACTCTAGACAGCCCTTTAAAAAAATGCTTATAATTTCCCCTTACAGTTGTTATGCTTTTTTTCTTGCTGCTGATACTATTTTGATTATGTCTTTGTGCTGGACTATGTAGTCTTCGCCTAGTTTTTTCTTTGTTCTTGCGTCTATTGCGTATAGGAATGTTTTTGCAAGGTCTGTGTGTATTTTTGCTGCGAATTCTCTTACTTTTGTTCCTTTTTTTACTAGGAATATGTCTGGTAGTACGTTTCCCTTTTTATCGGCAAGTTTGTTTATGTCTTCAACTGGGTAGACTGCTATCATGTTTCCTAGTTCGAATACGGCTTTGTTTATTGCTTGTTGTACTCCTGTGTTTCCCCATTTTTGTAGGAGTTGGGTTATGCCGTCGAAGAGTTTTTTTTCTCTTTCGCTTAGTTTTTCTGGTTGTAGGATTTCGAAGTTATTTGAGCCTCTTATGTATTTGACTATGCCTTTTTCACTGTATTTGATTAGTGCTAGTTCCGCGATTGCTGAAGCTGGTACTGCGTTTATTCCTCTTTCTTTCATTCTTTCATAATTTTCCTCAGCTTTAGGTATGTCGATTTTGTTTGCTACTACTAGTATTGGTTTTGCGATTTCTCTTAACTTTTTAGCGAAGTTGTATATCTCGTCATCTGACCAAGATGTTGGTTTTTCAGCGTCTAGGTCAAGTGTTTCAATTGCTTTTTTGATATGTTTTTCAAATATGGATAATCCAGATAATCTCTCCGCTAGAGCTTGAACTAAATCTCCTTTTTCAACCTCTACTCTCCTCATGGATCTCTCCCAATCCCTTTTTAAGATTTGGTAGATCCATCTAGCAATTTCTTCCTCTAGAAAATTAATGTCTTTTAGTGGATCCCACATACCAGGTTTTCCGAGGGGTCTCCCATCAGCGTCAAATGATCCGGATGCATCTACCACGTGGATGAGTACATCAGCTTGTCTTAGATGGTCTAGGAATTGGTTCCCCATGCCGCGCCCTTGCCATGCCCCTGGGACTAGTCCTGCCACATCGATTAGTTTTACTGGGATGAACCTTATTCCGTCTATGCAGATCGAGTTTTTTGGGTTATCTTTTACATTGAATTCTTTGCAGACGCATTCTATACTTGCGTATCCTACTCCAATGTTTGGGTCAATTGTTGTGAATGGGTAATCAGCGATTTTAGCGTCTAGGGCTGTTGCGGCGTTAAAAAATGTTGTTTTTCCCGAGTTCGGTTTTCCAACAATGCCGATTAACATTTTTAGCACCTTTAAAGTTATTTTTTTCTTGAGCGGAGCATTCTTTTTATGCTTGGGTCTTTATCGATTAATTCTTTCAAAACTCTATCAAATGATTCATCTATATCGAGGGTTCTTTTGAGATATATTCCTGTTCTACCTACTTCATCTCTCCTCATTAGTACATGTTTTCTTTCCTTAACAATGTCTATTGATACATCTAAAATTTTGGCGACCCATTCTTCCCTACCGAGTATTGAAATTTCCTTATGACCGTTATCTGTTGGTAGTATTAATACTAATCGCTTATCTACGCCAGGCACTCTATTTCTATAATCTTCCCCCTCAGGTAAACCTATTAAGCCCCCAAATTTGTAAAATTCTTGCTCCAATCTAGAAAACGGTGTTAAGGGGAAACTAATTGTTGTTGATGAATCGATATAAATGTGCCCCTTTAGGGCGTGTTTTGGTGTTGCTCTTACTATCTCCTTTGCATAAATATTTCCAAATTTTTCTTCGACAACTAATTCTATGATGAATGGATTTATCATGTATGGGATTATAACATCTACATCACTATCTTTATGAACATCGCCCCTGGCGACAGAGCCGTAAATGTATGCTTGAATATTAAAGTTTTTTAAGGCCTTTAGAACATCGACACCTCTTTCTCTCTTTGATTTTAATAGTTCCCAATGAGAATCATCATAGAGAACTTCCCTATCTATACCACGGACAACCTTAACTCTCAAATCTTATCACGACAGCGAAAATTGACTATTTTTCTAAACACATCACTTAAAAAGAAAAAATAAAAGAGGAAAATAAAACTATTTCTATCTAATAGAAATAAGAGAAATTGAGTTTGTCAGAAGCCTCTTTTATTCTAGCCCAGTCATCATCTGATAAAGACCAACCTACTGCTCCAATGTTAGACTCGACATGTTCTGGACTCTTTGCTCCGGGAATTGGAAAAATGTCATCGAATTTTAATAACCAATTAATAACGACTTGTGGGACTGTTTTGTTGTATTTTTGACCTATTTCTCTTAATAGGTTAACGAATTCTAGAACTTGTCTATAATTATCCTTATTAGCAAATAGCGGATGATTACTTCTATAATCCTCCTTTGGGAAGGTAGTATTTTCATCATATTTTCCACTCAGGAGACCCATTGCTAATGGACTATAAGCAATTATAACTATTCCTAATTCTCTCATGGTTGGTAAAATTTCCTTCTCTATATCCCTTTCAATGACATTGTATCTTACTTGATTGGATATGATTTCGTACTTTTTGAGGGAGTTAACAGCTTCTCTCGTTAAGCATGGTGGGAAATTTGATAAGCCTACGTATCTAACTAAGCCTTCATCTATCAACCTCTCAACAGCTTTAATTGTTTCAGAAACTGGCACATAATTATTTGGCCAATGTAATTGGTAAAGGTCAATAACATCTATCTGTAATCTCTCTAAACTTTTTTTGGCCGCCTTCAAAACATCATTATATCTAAAGTGACTAGGTGAAACCTTTGTAGCGATCACTAATTCTTCTCTATCCCCCCTTTCCTTGATCACTTCACCAATAACAGTTTCAGAGATGCCGTTCCCATAGACCTCGGCAGTGTCAATAAAGTTAATACCGTTATCTAATGCATAGTTTAAAACTTTTTTCATAGCTTCCTTATCTGTGAATAGCCAACCGGGTGAACCGAACTGCCAAGTTCCTAGTCCTATTCTAGACACTTTTAGGTCGCTTTTTCCGAGCTTCTTATACTCCATTTTATCACCCTTTTCTCTCTGGTTTATAGTTAATATAACCAAGTTATTTTTCTTTTTTAACAATTTTTTCAAGCCAATTTATCGCTTTTGTAGCAACTGGATATTTATCCTTTAACTTTTTTAAGCTATCTAAATCTCTTAGAACTATTGCTACTTTTCCCAATAGTTTATAATTAGTCGTGATTTTCGCTATTGCTTCTAAATCACCTAAGTTGTCGATTCTAGATGCGATAAATGAAGCTATTTTCGATATGTGATCCTCATCTAATTTATTTACAAGAAAATCGAAGTGGTTTTGGGTTATCTTATCAAAAGATTTTTCTTCTAACAAAGCCTCTAAGGTTAAATACGTTGTCTCAACATTCATGGATTCAAAAAAGTTTTTTAGTTTCTTCTCATTTAATCTGCTTAGGAGTAGTTTTATTGTCTTTTTCCCAAATGTGTAATCTTTTTTAGACAGCTTGATTAATTCTCCAATTGGTAAATTGTTAGAAATTCTTTCTAATATGCTTATTGACAAATTTTGATTATTTTTCACTTTTACTAAAATCTCCTTTAATAAATTTGTCTCTTGAATTGTTAAGCTTGTTTTAGATGTATAATAATCTGCAATTGCTAATATAAGCTTTGTATCTGCCTTGTCTTGCTGTAAAATTTCCTTACATATTGATAAGAGTTTTTGATCTTCTTCATTAGAGATTGTTACGTTGTGCTGGAGGTGGGACAAAGCGAGTAATAGATTCCATGAGGGGGCCTTTATGAATTCTTCATAAATTATTCGAAAGACCTTTTCCATTATTTGCTTACCACAGAGTTTTGCCATTTTTGGCAAATATCTATATAATCTAGGATTAGTCTTAAAGGCTCTTATCATTTTTTCCAACACTAAATTAACAACACCACTTGCATATATTGGTGCATATGATAGAGCTGAAATAATATCCTCTTCACCCCCGACATCGCTTTGCTTATCAAGTACCTCCAACAAATACATTGCCCCTTTTTCACCAGTGTAAATGAGAAGTCTAACAGCTGCTATTTTTCTAACACCGCCTTTCTCATTTTCTATTATCCATTTTAGAATATATTCGCTTTTTTCTCTTAATTTATCAGATATTACCTTTACAACTATTTCTTTAATGGCGTAATCGCCCATGACTAAAAGGGCTAATAAATAAATTATATCATTTGGATTGAATAGCGAGAAGGTTCTCAAATATTTCTTTATTGTGTAAAAGCTCCATTGATTAAAGTTAGAGAATGTTTTTGGGTCATAGAATTTGAGTAATTCTGGCGAATATTTTATAAAGTTTGGCTTTTTCTCAATTAGACTGAGTAAAGAGAGGGACCCGTCTCTAATACAATGAGCAATTGTGTCCAAAGCTATAGAGGCGCACTCTTTGCTTTCAAGCATCTTAATAAGAACCTCTACATCACACACATCTGTTAAAGTAATTACACTCGCTACTTTTTTGCATAATTCATAGTCTAATGTGATATCTTCTCGTAAAATTAAATCTCTTGGGATGATTTTGTTATTAAGGAGGCTCCAGATTAGAGATAGTACATCCAATGTTATCACTCGGTTTTTTAATGAGCATTATTTTTTAAGTATGAATTCTAATCTCTTTTAGGATTTAAGTATTAGTGAGGTTGCTGATTATGACCAGTAATAATTTAGGTGAGATCGATTATTCCGCGGTTGGTCTAAAAGTAGGGTTAGAAATTCATCAACAGTTGCAAACTAGGAGAAAACTCTTTTGTTACTGCAAACCTGATCTAATTAAAAGAGATCCAGATTTCAAAATTATACGCTATATGAGACCCACGCTTGGGGAAACGGGAGAGATAGATAGAGCTGCATTGAAGGAGTTTAAAAAACGGAGAAAGGTTATATATGAGAGCTACTATGACCTATGCCCATACGAGTTGGATGAAATACCTCCATATGATGTCGACGAAGAATCTTTAGAAGTTGCTCTACTTATAGCTAATATCTTTAAAATGAAAATACCTGATATCTTAGCTGTTTCTAGGAAACAATATCTAGATGGTAGCGTTCCATCCGGTTTCCAGAGGACAATACTAGTTGCCTTAGATGGTGAATTTGAAATCTTTAACGGTAAGAAAGTTAAAATAAATCAACTCTGCTTGGAGGAGGATGCGGCGAGAAAGATTGATGAAACTGATGAAGCTATAATTTTTAGAGTTGATAGGCTTGGTATTCCTTTAATCGAGATAACAACAGAGGCTTGTTTGAATACTCCAGAGGAAGTATTGGATGCTGCTTTGAGAATTGGTGCGATTCTAAGAAGCACGGGAAAGGCGAGGAGGGGAATTGGGACAATTAGACAAGATATTAATGTAAGTATCGAGGGAGGGGCGAGAGTAGAAATCAAGGGTGTCCAAAAACCTGAATGGTTCAAAATTCTTATCGATAATGAAATAAGAAGACAATTCAAGCTAATTGAAATAAAAAAAGAACTGGAAAAAAGAGGGGTGTCTGAGAGTGATATTAGAAGGGAGCAAGAGGTCGATATTACTGATTTGTTTAAAAACACAAAAGCAAAGTTCATTAAAAGTGCTATATCTAGGGGAGAGAGAGTTTTAGCAATTAAACTTCCTGGGTTCTCTGGGCTTCTAGGTCTAGAAATTTTACCAAAACGACGATTTGGAAAAGAATTCGCAGAGAGGGTATCAGTTATCACTGGGTTAAAAGGTATAATACACACAGATGAATTACCAGCTTATGGAATTTCACAAGAGGAAAAAGATAAACTATTTGAAATAACAAAAGCCGATCCAGGGAAAGATTGCGTAGTATTCGTGGTAGGGCCCCTTGAAAAGGCTTTAGATGCCATCGAAGAAGTAAAAGAGAGGGCGGTTTTGGCTTTAAGGGGTGTTCCAGAGGAGACAAGGAGAGCTAATGAGGATGGTACAACGAGTTTTGAGAGACCATTGGGAACTGCAGCTAGATTGTATCCTGATACTGATTCACCAAACGTTTTGATAAGTAAGAAACTTTTAGAGAAAATAAAAAGTATTAAAGTTGAACTGCCATGGGTTAAAGAGAAGCGATACATCGAGGAATTAGGTTTGCCAACAACACATGCTAAGAAAATTGTCATGTCAGAATGGGTTACCACTTTCGAGGAATTAGTAAACATAGGTTTGCCGGCAAAACTAGTTGCAACAACACTTGTTGAAACACTGACCAGCTTAAGGAGAGACGGTATACCAGTAGAAAACCTTGGTGAAAAACATATCAAAGAGTTATTCAAAGCACTTAAAGAAGGTAAAATAGCTAAGGAGGTTATACCAGATATATTATCTTACCTCGCTAATAACCCGGAAGATTCTATAGAGAAAGCAATTAATAAATTGGGCTTAACGAAAATAGATATAAAAACGCTTGAAAAGCTCATCGATAGGATAATTGACGAGAATATTAACCTAATACATGAAAGAGGAGAAAGAGCATTCTCCCCCCTAATGGGACATGTAATGAGAGAAGTAAAGGGAAAAATCGATGGCAAAACTGTGAGCGAGGTACTAAGAAAGAAGATAGAAGAGAGAATGAGTAAAAATTAAAAAAACCAATGATTCCTCTTTTTTTGTCCCATACACTTTATGGGACGAAAAGTGGTGTAGAAAATTGAAGGAGGAGCTGAGTGAGGATCTCAGAAGTAAACTTATCACGCATACTAACATTATAATGGTTATCGACACTTTGGTTATTGCTCTATTATATGAAGCTCTTAATCAGAAAAGTCCAGATATAGCTAACTTATATCTCCTGACTTCGCTAATTCTCTTATTCTTGGGGACGTCTTTTTCCCTATACTCCCTATATATGCCTTATAGCAAAGCTAAAAATATTTGCTTGATTAGAGATGCAGAAGAAAAAGTTGCTTCTATTCTAGACATTATCTATATTTGGAGTATTGTTATCTTCTTGGCAACAGAAGTTTTAACGTTAACTAAAACAGCCTTTGGATTATATCTAATCACATCCCTCATCATTAATCTTCTAATAAAGGCATTCTTGGAAAAATATCATGAGATTTATGAAAAGAATGTAGGTGATGAATTGCTAGAATCTACTAAGCGATGTGGTAGGAGGCATGTAAAATTTTTGGTAATTCTATTAACTCTGACATTTATAGCACAAGCAATATTTTTAGAGGATCTCTACACTTTAATAGATGTGTGGTTGTCCATTGTTATAACTGTTGTTTTTAGGTTCTATACAACTTTGGCATAGGTTTATAATTAAATATTCATTAGTTATATATTCTTTTTAATAAATGAAAATTGGCGATTATCTTGTCTGTGATGGGTAAGTTTTTTGCATGGTTAGCTGGTCGATCCCCGCCACCAAAACCTGATGAGCTACGTAGAGATCTTAGACTTTTAGAGCGTAGATTGAATCGATTTGAAAGAAATATTAGAACTAAGAGGGAGAAGGCCCTAAAATCGATTTCAAAGGCGCTTAAGAAGAAGGAAATGGATATAGCTAAGGAGTATGCTAAACAAGCGGTTTTATTGGAACGTGATTTAAAAGCCGTTATTAAGCTTAGGGGGAAAGTTACAAACTTGTTAAATATTGTTGAGAGGGGTTTTATTGTTGACGAATTGAGACGCAGTATGCAAGATCTTCTACCAATCATTTATACGATCTCTAAAACATTAATTGACAGGAATATACAGGAAGAATTTTCGGAATTAACAAGGAGTTTGGAGGAGCTTAGATTAGGAGAGGAGTTGATGAGTGAATCAATGGAGGAAATGCTAGAGGAGGAGGAAGTGGATTCATCAGCTGAGAAATTACTAAGAGAAATCATGGTTGAGGAGGGTATAGAGGAAATACCAATAAGAAAAAAGACGAGGGAGAGGAAAATTTCAAAAGAAGAAATAGAGAAATTGCTAAGAGAAGCGGAGAAAGAAAGTAGCTAGCCAAGAAATTTTCTAAGAAAAGTCGATATTACACCAGAAGCTGCAATATTCCTATCTCTCAATTCACCGCCTTTACCAATATACTTAATATTTGATGGGAGATCACTATCCTTTTTTGCTGAACCGTCAATTAATATCTCAGCAGTAATTCCTAAGCCTTTGAATAGCTCAAAAAGCGTCCTACTTATCGATTCAATAATGTCATTGATGGTGTATCCCTTGTATCGAATATAATTTAATAGGTTCCTATTGAACTTAAAAATTGCAGTGAATTCACTATTTCTAAACGCATCTATGAACAATTTCTCCAATGTACTGTTTGCTAATTTTTTAGAATCAACGAGATTAAATAAATCGTAACTGGTCCCAGTTACAACAAAATTATTTGACCCATGCACACCAGATTCGTCAATACCTATTCTTATTTCTATTTTTTCGTTAGATGGGGCTTTTTCACCTTCACTGAATAGGATCATATTTATCTTTTCTTCGAAACTAGAAGAACCAGAGATAACAACCACATATGACTCCTTTTTTGATTTCTTATAAATTTTAATTATTCCTTCCTTGGAATCGAACCTGTGGATGAGCGCTTCATGTTTTTCCGATGTTTCTTTTAGACCAAGTTTCTTTAATTTGGAGACAATTTGTTCAATATCTTTGCGTTTCAAATTTTTTTGTATAATCAAAGTTAACACCCGTATTTATTATCTGAATCCAAAATCTTTAAATCAAATGAATTCTCGAGATCAAGTTTATTATTAATGATAGAGGAGAAATGTTCAAAGGATCTTGAAATGTCTTTTTCTCCAGCTGACACCAAAATTTTTATGATGATTGATAACCAATCCCACTTAGTGGCAGGAGTATTAGATGCGAGCTCGACTAATTTTCCTGAATCTAAAAAAACTTTGACATTATTAGATTCTGAGATAACTACAACTATTTTAAATTTCTCTAAGAGGGGATTCATTTTTGCTAAGTCGATACGCTCTCCAGCAAATAAAATGAGGCCATAAAAATTTAATCTTAGTAAATTATCAATATCCAAATTTTTTTCATCTGTTGCCAAAAACACTTTTTTACCCGGTTTCGCTTCAACAATTATCGGGTGGAATGCTATAATAATTTCTGACTCTGAATCGAGAAATAGTGTGCAATGCCGATATCCAATTTTCTTCCTCTTACCTATCTCTATCTCGCAGTTTAAACAACCATTACTCCTAATTATTTCAACTTCATCAAACGCGTTGAAATCCAACTTAACATTATTTAGACTGTGAACTAGTAAAATTTTATGTCTTATTCCAAATTTTTTTAATCTTTTGGAAACTTCTAAAGCGCTTGAGTCTATCAATATTTCATCTATTTGAAATAATTCACTAAATTTGGGTAAGTAGTCTCCCCTTACTATTAATTTTGGGACTTCTACAATTTCAACCTGGGGCTTATGCATCTCTTTTACCTTTTCTATAAGGGTGCCATTTCGCTCAATTGTCTTTATGAAATCAATTATATCATCAAAAGATGATATCTCTCTTAACACTTTCTTTATAGCATTTTTATCTAACGTGGATAGCTTCACTAAAAACCTTTGAATCGCTTCCAAGACGTTCTGAAGAAAAGTTTCCTTTGAAGCTTTTCCATGCCCTTTCCTCAGCTTATTTATGAAGTAATCACTTGGGTAGAGGATGATCACATTCTCTTTATCAACCCTATATGGTCTCTCAGTAATAATTATGTAAAGTGATTTTGAATGTATATTTTCCTCAATATTAAGCAATTTCATAGTTCTATGTTTCATGTTTAGGATGAAAATGTCTACATCTACTCTATTGAGGAGATCAATTAAAGAATCTTCAAGGCCAGTTTCTTTAAAAAGATAACCCAGCTTTTCAGAACTAAGGGAGTCTATACACTCCCTGTATGGAATCAATAAGTCTGCTTCATACAACAAACCTAATGGTGTTATAAAATAAACCTCTAAGTTTATTGAAGGAACCTTTTTTAACTCCTTAATTATCGATATAGTTCTTTTTGATTTAGTTCCCAATATAACTTTGGAAGCTGTATCACGCATATACTTTGAATACTTATCACTATGAATAAGAAAATTTTTAAGAGTACCGAATGAGAATACATCCTCTATTGAAACAGCATCTGAGTAACCGCATTGATCTTGGAAAATCATAAAAATATTTATTTTATCCAATTTTACTCAATCCTCTACATTTTTCCTTTTTAACATTCAAGTGACTAAATA
>Ga0180302_10001817_pt1 | contig 10260 bp, 10 predicted proteins | sample GuaBasSediGuay17_FD_121794 | JGI IMG/M metagenome (GOLD analysis project Ga0180302, IMG submission 121794) | Subseafloor sediment microbial communities from Guaymas Basin, Gulf of California, Mexico - Guay17, Core 4571-4, 12-15 cm | ecosystem: Environmental > Aquatic > Marine > Hydrothermal... | reverse complement strand
TTATGTCAGAGAACATGGCATTAATCCATTTACGTCAAAACACTCCTACATGATGCTTCTAGACTATATATTAGGAGAAATAGTAGGTTACTTAAAGTCTAGGAAAATGTGGAATCAGACATACATTATAGTGGCTTCAGACCACGGCTATCACTTAGGCTGCAGTATTGCCCGAAAACAGGGAGCTAGAAGTGTTAACTGGTGCTGTGGACACGACGCACCATTTGACTGCTGTGTATGGGATTTCGAGGAAGATAAGCCTACAGATAAGTACAGTGGTGGAACTAGAAGAATAACGTTTATTGTATCGGGAGGCGCGCTACCCGAAGAGTATCGAGGAAAAATAGTGAGAGAAGCAGAAATTATCGACGTTATTCCTACTGTAGCGGATATTCTTGAAGTACCTTATAAGTGCGAAGGAAAAAATATTTTTAAAATGAAGATAGAGGACAGAAAGGACTACTATGACAAAAATTAAACTAGTTGCGCTAGATTTAGACGGCACTATGTTAGAGTGGGACAAGACAATACTACCGGAGCTCAGAGAAGCTCTCATAAAGCTTTCTAAAAAGGGAGTAAAAGTGACCACGGCCTCAGGCAGACCTCTTCCTGATCAAGTAAAGTACTTGAATGCCAATAAGCTAGGTGCGCGCGCTGGAGTACCTCATGCTTTAATAGCTAATGAGCAGGAGATCTATTTTCTTGTAGAGAAAGGCTACAGACCTTACCTTGAGCACTACCTTAAAATCGAAAAAGAGTGGAGCTGTCTGTTGCCGTCAATAATGAGGCTTCTTGAAGAAGCCGAAAGAGAGCTTAAAGAAAGGGGATTTAATGTGAAAATATGGATTAGTGAGAAAATTGCATGCGAAAGACACTTAGCTGGATTAAAATTCGAGAGCTCAGAAGAAGCTAGATGGGCGGAAAAGTATTTGAATGAAAAAATAAGAGAAAAGGGCTTGAAGCTAAAATGTAGTAGAGTATGGGCACTACTTCAAGTAATATTGTCTTCTGCAGGCAAAGGAGAGACTCTTAGAGAACTAGCAGACTACTGGCATATAGACTACAGCGAAGTTCTCTGCGTAGGTGACTGTGTACACGACTTAGATATGCTTGACAGCAAGTATGGCTTTATTCCAGCAACAGTTTCAAATGCAGTAGAGGAAGTAAAAGAAGTAGTCTTAAGGAAAGGAGGTTATGTATCTCCCTTTTCCTGTGGAAAAGGAGTTCTTGATATTCTCAAGAAATATAAATTAATTGAATAAGCAGCTACCTTAATTCAGTTTACTCGGCAAAGATTTAGTTCTATCATTATCTTCAGAGCCGCGTTTTCTTCAAGAAGCCTTAGGCATTTCGTAATTAATCTATTACTAATTTTTACATAATTCTAGTACTAACGACACTTAGCTTCACTGAAAAACGAATGAATTTTAAATCTCTAGTTATAGAGGATAATGTATTAAAGTGTATTTGAGTGAAGTTCATAGTATGGTAAGTAAGGGCAATTGTGTTAAAATAGGAGCTGTCGCAGATGTTCACCAAGGGCCCCTCGACATTAGAAAGTGGCTCAGAAAGTTTGTAGAAGACATGAACAACGACTTTAATCCAGATATTGTAGTAGAGCTTGGAGACTTTATTGGTTGTAAGAAGCCAGAAGCTCTAAAAGCATTAAAGGAAATAAATGAAGTATATTCTCGGTGTAAAGCTCCAAGATACTATGTTTTCGGAAACCATGATTTAGACGCGTTTACTAGAGAAGAATATATTAGTATAGTAGGAATAGATTATTGGTGGAAATCAATAGACATAAAGTTTCTCCATATAATATTCTTGGATGCGGCATGGGGTCCTGATACCAATAGTGGAGGTCCTACAGGACACATACCGTGCCAAGAACTAGACTGGCTTCAAGAAGACTTAGAGAAAGTACCTAAAGATAAGCCAATAATAGTTTTCTGTCACTACCCCATAGCGATTTTCCGTGATGAACCAAGAATAAACAATGAGGAAGAGTTACTCGAATTATTTAAAGACTATAGGTTAGTAGCTACTTTTAGCGGAGACGCGCACTACGGTGGATACCGTGAAGAAAATGGAACACACCACATATGTCTGCATAGTATGGGCTGGTGGGAACTCGACAAAATTACAGGATCCTATGCTAGAATAACAATAACACCAGATAAAATAGTAGTGGAGGGAAGAGGGGCTCAGCCAAGCTATATACTCAAAATAAAGAAATAGTTCTTAAACTAAGGCATTAATCAAAAACAGCTCAGAAAATATTGCTAGCATTAAATATGGAGCTGCAGTCTTTAGAAAAACTTATATTGAGTTATATTACTTAGGCTTGTATGGCTAAAGATAAAGTGTATTTATGGCACATAGACTGGCCAGAGGAAGTTAATTTCATTGAAGCTTACTATGTGCTTTTTCTCATTAAGTTAGTTGAAAAGAAGCTCGGCATGAAATATAAAAGAATTCTTGACTTAGCGTGCGGCATAGGGCGTCACCATAAGTATTGGCGGGAAGAGGGGTTTGAGGTATATGGTGTTGATGTATCTGAGGAGTTTATTGAAATGGCTAAGGAAAGGAATCAGGGGTTTGAGAAATACTATGTGGTTAAAGATATGAGGGAAATAGATTACTCTGAGAAGTTTGATGTAGCAGTCTCCTGGTATACTTCCTTTGGATATCTTTCGCATGAAGAAAATAGAAGAGTGCTTATGAATGTATATAGGGCCCTGAAGCCTCATGGAATCTTTATTCTCGATTACCCGGTTAAGTTTCTTGAAGGCGTGCATGCTATAAAGCATAGTGAAGATTATCTTGAGATAGAGGAGACTAAGAAGATCGATGAATATACACTCGACTACAGTGGAGTTCTTTATTGTTTAAGTGGAGAGAATCTAATTAAGGTAGATGAACTTAAGCTGAAGCTGACTATTTATCCTCCTCATGTACTCAAATCAATGCTGGAAGAAGCAGGTTTTAGTATACTTTTAGTGTTAGCTAATAGAGGCATTAAAAGAATCAAAGAGTTTAGCTTACCGGACTTAGTAGAAGCCGGGGTAAGAAGACTGGAATGGATAGTCTATAAAAGTCCGTGAATAAAGTCATTTATACCGTCTCTGCTAGAAACAAGCATGGAAATTACAGTAATGACACTTAATATCTGGGGGTATTCTCCTCCATGGAAAACTAGAAAAGAACTTATAGCCGAAGAAATCAGAAAGTATTCACCCGACATTATTGGCTTACAGGAAGTAGTAAGCGACCCCGAGCTAGACGAAGAAGGTAGAAATCAGGCAGAGCAGCTTACTTATCTTCTTCCCGAATATAAAGCTACTTGTTGTTTAAGAAGACCTCCCGGAGCAGAGAAAGTTAGAGCAGGTTTGGCTATTTTAAGCAGGTATCCCTTGCTAGAAGTAAGCGAATCAGATCTCACTTATAGCGCGGAAATAAATCCTCATCCTAGACCAATTTTAGGAGCAGTTATTGATGTTCAAGGAAAGAAAATATACTTTGTGACAGTACATCTCTCTACGCATCCGCCAGATAGGCTTATTGAAGCTAAAGAGTTAGCAGATTTCATCAAGAAGCATGGAAAAGAATCTCCCTCCGTTATAGTAGGAGACTTCAATGAAGAGCCACATGAGCCAGTAATACAGTTCATGAAGGGATTGAAGGAAATAAATGGTATGAAACTAAGTTTTAAGGATGCATGGGAGGAGGTACATCCTAAAGAAAATGGATACACTTTTAAGTTGCCTGAACCTTCCATACGGATAGACTACATTTTCATAGATCCCCGGCTCAAGGTAGTGGACTGCAAAGTTATTTGCAATAAACCAAATAATCAAGGAATATATCCGTCAGATCATGCGGGATTACTCGCAAAAATAGAATTAATGTAAACGTGTTTCACTGTAAACTCATATTTATTTTACAGCAATTTACTTAAACGTTATATCCACTATTGTTCTTTCAGATAGCTTAAAGCATGCATAGACTCTGTCTTCTAAGAGAGTCCAAGAATACTTTTCTAGGGGAGGCTTTTCTTTCTTCTTAAGTTTTTTACCATCTACTTTAATACATTTTACTTCCTTATTGGTAGCAAAACTTATAGTGAAGAGAGGGCAGTCGAAGGGACTAGATAGTATTATTTTGTCGCCTGCAACACTAGTTCTCCAAGTTTTACTGGCTGCAAAGTACCTGGCTACTTCACTGCATTTCATCCAAAGAACTTTATCTGCCCACACGTTTCTTATTCGCGAAGTAAGCTCCTTTAACGCTAAGAAACCTACTTTATTGTCTCTTCCATGAGAATTATACCAGTGTATATGGAAGATTATATACGCTTTATTTTTAAGTAACTCAGCGAGTCTTCCTTTTTCGCCGTCTACAGTAATCCACTGATCAGCTAAACGATATGGATCGGGGCCGATAGAGTCTATAGTCTTTTGGTTGATATATTCCGCTGAGCCGCTAATTATACTCACGACAGCTTCTTTGTTTTCTTCATTAAGGTACATTAGTCTCGGATTTACTGAAGAGCCGTCCCAGCCGATGCGCTTAGACTGTACATGAAGGAAGTACCAAGTCAAAGTAATGTTATTCACTATTTTTTCTGCGTCTAAAACAGCTTTAGCTAAAATACCTTCTACTTCTTTGCCGAAATCGCATGGACAAGTAATACCGCTAGCTACTATACCCACGTTCTTTAAGATACGAAGTCCGTGTGCAATATACTTGGTTAAAGTTTTAAGATCCTGTTTATTAGACCACTCCCACTCAGACTTATTTATCAAAGTACCGGTCTCAATATCTAAAGCTAAAGTATGTGTAAGTATCTCTGGTGTAATATCAAAGTACTTCATAAGCTCTCCCTTAACAAGAGAAAGAACTTCAAGCAGTTTCTGTGAAGGAATGCCCTCAATGCCTTCATCTATTCTGCCTAAAACACGGTAAGTATCACCTTCAGGCTTAGTCACGTAAGGCAGTAAAGTAAGTTTTCCGCGAACACCTAAAGCACAAAGTTTCACTAAATCTTTAGCAAACTCATAGCATTTCTCAAACTTAGTATCCTCAATAGTTCCCTTACCTTCGCCAATATAGCCTACCGACCAGTCGTCTATAAGCAGCGATATAGGGTTTTTCAAGCAAGGCAGCTCGTTTTTAATATCGTATATTGTTTCCACGTAAAGAATATTCTTAAGTAAAATAAATAGGTAGTCTAGTTTAATGCACATTAATATTTTCAGAAAGAAGAGGATATTCTCTCGAATACTAATTAATTTAAATATTAGTTAAAATATGCTTAAACTGAAATATTTTTGATATCATAGTTTATAAAAAGAAAAAATTATATATTAATTGAATATAAAGTAAAATATATTATTTTAAAGGAACGAATACTTTCTATTTTTATTGACTATTCTAACCTAGTTTAGGAAAAACTTATATATTTATTAGTCTTTTATTGATTAGAGTGAATTAAATGATAAGTTGGGGTAGAGCATTCGTATTAGCGCTTAAAGCGGTAGTATACTCGATACTATGGTACATTATAGGAGGAATACTGCTTTTCGTTGGAGCAAGCTTAATGGGAATGGCTTACGTGCCTTTTCTCTACAACATTTCTGAAGGACTAGGTGGACTAGCTTTCATAGCAGGAGGAATAACTATAATTGCTTCTTTAATTATAATGAGTCTAGGCTCAATAGCCTCTTTGATAAAAGTATCGGTAGATGAGCTAGGAAGAATAGGGTACTATCAGAGTACAATGACGGCTCCGCCAGCTCCACAGTACTTGCCTCCGCCGCAAGAATACTAAGTAGTCTAGAAGTTTCGTATAATATTTTTTAGAAAATTAGACTTCCTCAATTGCTTTTATTATTTTCTCTATTAATGGTATTACTTCTTTTAGCTTGGCAGCAGCATCTTTTAATATGTCTAAGCCTTCTTCTGTTATTCTATAAATTCTTCTAGCAGGACCACTTTCCGGTATTTCCCAAGTAGATGTAATAAAGCCGTTTCTCTCAAGTCTTCTGAGCAGAGTGTAAATTAATGGACGAGGAGCATTTATGCCAAATTTTTCTTTAAGATCTTGATATATTTCGCTTCCATAAGTAGGTTTCTGTTTTATAAGGCACATAATGGCTAAACTGAGCAGGCCTCTTAAGGGAGGTTCTGATGTTGCTCGCTTTTGATGATGATGATGTTCATAGGACTCTATGTCGCACATAATATCATACCTATATAGAAATCTAATATACAGATATATAAGTGTTGGCTGATTATTTTGTAAACTTAACGCTCAAAGTAATATCTCCTGAATCAGCCATAGCTGTAAGCGACAAAATCCTCTACTATAAACTTTTCTAATGTAATTGGCCATTTTATAAGGATGAGATACAGTATTATGAGCTAAAAACAATGATCCCTCGATCAATTTACCTTCAAAAGACTTAAAGTACTCAAAATATTTTTCTCTCAAATCATCGATAAATAAAAGCGCTAAATCCTCTTCAATTAGTCTTCCACACTCTTTAGCATCGCCACAAATAATTTCACATATATTGCTAAGCTCAAGGTCTTTTAGAAATCTTTTAGCGTACTCAACTCCATCAGGCTCTATGTCAAAAATATAACTTTCCCTCCAATATTTTTGGCGGCTTCAGCCAACCATATCGTCGAAAAACCTCTACCAGTACCTACTTCAGCAACAGTTTTGCTTTTAGCTTTTCCTATAATGCTTTGGCACAGAATATAAAGAAAATATACTGTATTATAGTGAATTGGATTAGGTCCTTGAATAATTTTCTGCAATAAGTTCTCCTAGACAGCAACATTACGCCGTAGTCGAGGAGCAGAATGGTTTTAGTGTACCCGCTGTCGCTAATACTTTGTAGTCTAGGTAAACAATATTAAGTTCCCTTAAATTACTTAAAGAACACGCATTATATAGCAAAGTATTTTCATTTAAATTACTTTTATCAAAATTGTCTTTATTAGAATGCAAATAAATTTTTGCTTCAACTTTGGTATCTCGTAGTATTTTGGCCAACTTAACTGTAATTTCTTCGTTCAAGGAACCTATTATAGCTATTTTAATCGAACTAGAACTAAGCTTACACATAGAATAAGCTAGTATTTGAGATAATGTTAAGAGATCATTACTAAAAGGCATGTACTTCAGGAAAATCGCCTAATTATATATCCTTTTCTATAGGCTTCGGCTTCAATAGGAAATTCGTCTAGAAGTCCTGTTGATTAAGAAAACTGCTGTAGCTTATTTCAGTAATTTATTTTGCTAAAATAGTCATGTAAAATAGTTCATCATTATTTAAGGCTTTTTTTCTATTGCTGGGAATATTTTAGTATATAGTTCTTTAGCTATTATATATATTTCTTCAACAATTTTTTCTAAGACTTTTTCACCGAATGCTTTTGTTGCTTTAGTGGGATCTCCTAGCGCTCCTTTTCTTGTTTTCCAGTAGCTCCAAGTAGTCAGGAATATTTTACCTGGGGCTATGAGATCTGCTGTGAGTATTGTTGAAGGCGGTTTAGATACTTCCTTTACTGCCTTACTTAAATCAACGAAGCTTTCTCTTAGTACAAGCATTAGTGATGCCTCAAGTTCGCCTGCATGCATTATTCCGCCTAATTCAGATTTCCTGTATTTCTCGGCTACTGGTTTAGCTAATGAAAGGCATAGAGGTATTAGTGCTACTGGAATCCCTTTGTCTTCGTATATTTTTCTTAAGGCTACTCTCAGGGCACCGTAGTTTTGTCCGTGGCCGTTAATGACTAGAATTCTCTTAAACCCATGGTCTATTAGGCTGCATAAGTAGTCGTATACTAGGTTAATGAAGGTCTCTATTCTGAGCGATATTGTTCCCGGGTATTTTCTTACGTTAGGTGATTCATAGCCGAGAAATATTGTAGGTGCTACAATTACAGGTATTTCGCTCACTAGTTTTTCTGCAGTTTTCTTTGCTATTTCTTCTACAATAATTGAGTCTGTTGATAGAGGTAAGTGTGGTCCATGTTCTTCAAAGGAGCCTACAGGGACTATTACTAGGCTATTTTCTTCAACGTGTTTTTTAGCTTCCTCCCAAGTCATTTCCCACAGAAGTATTTTCTTTTTCACATTTAGATAGCTGTTCAAAGAGTAAAATAACTTAGTGTGCTTAAGTATATCTACTGTAGAAGATCTAGTAGTATGGTGAATAAATGGCTTATGGTAAGAGAATAAGGCTGGGAAGAATTCTTGACCTCGAGCTCGGAAAGAGTATTATTTTCCCTATAGATCATGGAGGCTACATGGGACCTATTAAAGGTATTGAGAGTTCTTGGAAAGTCATTGAGCTTGGGATCAGATATAACGCCGATTCTTTGCTTTTACATAAAGGGCTCTTAAAGAAGCATGGTGAGGAGCTTTCTAAGTACTCGAAGAAAATAGGGCTTATTCTAAGAGTTTCAGGGGCGCTTTACGTGTCTCATGAGATTTCTTTTGAGACTATTATTTCAAGTGTTGAAGAGGCTTTATTACTTGGGGCTGATGCCGTAGCTTTTACGCTACATGTAGGTGGAGAAAATTATAACGAGGCAATTAGGTTTTTCGGGGAGCTAGTTGACGTGTGTGACAGCTGGGGAGTACCTGTGCTGGGTGAATGTCTTCCCACTAAGAGCCTAGGTGAGGGAGTAGAAGCAGTTAAAATAGCTGTTAGGGTTGGAGCTGAGCTAGGAGCCGATGTAATTAAAACTGTTTACGCCGAGCCTTTTGAAGAAGTCGTTGACGTGTGTCCAGTACCTGTTGTAATAGCAGGTGGCTCGAAGAAAAGCCCAGAGTATGTTTTGAGAATAGTGGAGAAGGCTGTTAAGGCCGGAGCTGCTGGAGTCTGTGTAGGCAGAAATATATTCCAGCATGAGCGCCCCGAGCTTATGATGAAAGCCATAAAGGCTATAGTTAAGGAGGGTAAGAACTTCGAGGAAGCGCTTAAAATACTTAAGTCAATTGAGTAAATGAGTTAAATATTTCAAGTATTTTCTTAGGTTCTAGTATCTAGTTTATTTACTGTAAAAGTCTTAAATAATTGAGGCTACTAATCCATATGTGGGAATTAAAGTAGCTTTTGTTCCTCTTTATCACTCCGACTATCCTTTCAGTATAGCTAGAAGATTTGTTGAAAAAGCTATTGATAAGCTCAAGGAAAATGGTATAGACATTCTGCTGTGCAAAGAAATTTGCGAGAAAAGTTGTATTAAAGAAGTAGCGAAAAGTATTGCTTCCTACAGACCTGACTCTATCGTACTTTTCGTGGCTACTTGGATTGAGGCTCCAAACGCTGTTTCCCTAGCATTAGAGCTTTCTCAATATCCTTTAATTGTGTGGGGTTTAAGAATGTACTATGAGAATGGTAAAAGAGAATCTACGGGATCTCTTCCCGGCGCTTCAGTACTTAAAGCTAGCTTAGAGGCTGTTGGACTTAAACCCTTTTTCATAGTAGGTATGCCCGATGAGCCAATTACCATTGACAAAGTTTATATTATTTGCTTGGTTTCAAGTGCTGCTAGAAAAATTAGGGAAGCTAAAATAGGGCTCGTAGGCTATGCTTCTATGGGGATGTACACAGCTATGTTCGATCCGTTTTCTCTTAGAAAAGTATTTGGAATAGATGTAGTACACATAGATACCTCTGAAGTCTTTAAAGAAATGAGTGGAGTAAAAGAAGCTGAAACATTAAGTATTATTGACAGTTGGCGTAAGAGGTACTTTATCGAAAGTGATGTAGATGAGGAAGACTTGGTGAAGGCTGCTAAAATCTATATTGCGCTAAAAAATCTTGTTGAAAAATATAAATTATCTTCAATTACAGTCAAGTGTCAATATGAATTTTCTAAGAATCTGGGTTTCGTACCTTGCGTTCCTCTATCAGTGCTGGCCGACGAGGGAGTTGTCTCCTCGTGCGAAGGAGATATTCCGCTGACACTTACCATGCTTATGTTACACTACCTAACAAATCAGCCTATTTATTATGGAGACTTAGTAGACGTTAGAGGGAATAAGATCTACTTATCCAGCTGTGGATTTGCTCCACTAACGCTTTCGGCTGAGAAAACAATGGGTATAGGCAGGCACAAGTACTTTTTCAAAGGCCTCAGAAGCGGCATAGTCCTTAAGAAAGGCGAAGTAACTTTAGCTAGAATAGGGCTTGTTTCTGGAAAGTACAGGCTCCACGTCGCCTTAGGTGAAGT
>Ga0180302_10001816_pt1 | contig 10262 bp, 10 predicted proteins | sample GuaBasSediGuay17_FD_121794 | JGI IMG/M metagenome (GOLD analysis project Ga0180302, IMG submission 121794) | Subseafloor sediment microbial communities from Guaymas Basin, Gulf of California, Mexico - Guay17, Core 4571-4, 12-15 cm | ecosystem: Environmental > Aquatic > Marine > Hydrothermal... | reverse complement strand
ATTGACAGAGCTTATACGGGTTTAGTGAATAGTCGTCTAAAAACCAGCTATCTCTTTTCTTATGCTTGTTTAACACAGACTTAACATAAATTTCCTTGACCACTTTCTCTGTATTGACAAGGACACTAAACTATTTCTTTTTAGCTGACGCTTAGTCTACGTGGCTAAGAAAGTAATTATAGATACTGATATTGGCGACGATATAGATGATGCTTTGGCACTAGCTCTAGCTGCACTATCTCCCGAGCTAGAGATTTTAGCTATAACTACTGTTTACGGTAGAGTTGATTTGAGAGCCAAGCTCGCCGCTAAACTACTTGCCTCATTGAGCAGACACGATATTCCTGTAGCTAAAGGTTCTCCAAAAACTCTCCGAAACTATATTCCAGCACATATCCCATGTCAAGCTGAAGCCCTAAGCCCTAAGGAAGAATACAATATTATTGAAGATGGCTTAGCTTTAATAGAAGAGCTTCTAGACACAGAGGAAGATGTAACGGTAATTACGCTCGGCCCTCTTTCTAATATAGGTTTTCTTTTGAAGAAAAGACCTGATTTAGCGAAGAAAGCGAGATTCATTGTAATGGGCGGCTGTTTTCTCGAAAATAGAGTAGAGTACAATATTAGGTGCGACCCCGAGGCAGCTTCTGTTCTCTTAGAGTCAGGAGCCAACATCACTATGGTAGGACTCGACGTGACATTAAAGTGCGTTATGTCAGATACTATGGTCGAGAAACTTAAAGAAAACCCTAGGCTCGCTGTTTTAAGAAGCTATCTTGAGGCATGGTCTAAGAGAGTTAAACATAACCCTATTTTACACGATCCTCTGACAGTAGCTGTCTCATTTAAAGAAGACTTAGTTAAAGTGACACCAGCTAGAATAGCTGTTGAGTTAAATGAACCTAATAGAGGCTTAACTAAAGTTATTGAAGGAAAACCTAACGCTAGAATATGTGTAGAAGTAGCCGCGGAAAAGTTCCTCCAATTATATGCAGAAAGAGTCATCGCTAAACACTAGACTATTTCAACGAAGTCCCTAATAGGTCTAAGAATCTTTCAAGAGACATTATTGTGCTAACATATATTTTCAGTTCTTTTTAATTGCTACTTTTCGTCGCTTAATGGTTAGAGTATTTGAGTTTTAGCACACAGAACTAAACTCGCTGAATTAATGTATCTGTATACTCGAGGGTTTGATGCTCTGTTTTATATCCACCAGAAAAATCCTTTAGTCTTTTTAATGTATTTTCCTGTTATTGGTATTTCGGTTCCGCATTTTGGACATTTTTTGTCTTTTAAATTGTATTTAATTACTTTTGCTCCGTATCGTTTTATTAGGAGTTCTCCGCAGTTAGGACAGTAAGTGTTTTCGTAAGGATGTCCTGGGACGTTGCCGATGTATGGATAGTTTACTCCCATTTTCTTTGCCTGCTTGTAGGCCCACTCTAGTTTCTCTACCCTAGTAGGAGGCTCGTGGTACATGTAGTCTGGGTAGTATCGTGTGAAATGTATTGGTGTGTCTGATCCTAGTTCCTTGAGATGTCTTTCGATAGTTTCTATTATCATGTTTTCGTCGTCTGTTGCTTTAGTAACTACGAGATATACTATTTCGACGTGTACTCCTATTCGTTTAGCTTCTCTAGCGTTTCTCCACACTATGTTTACGTCTGCTGAATTGTATTTCCGGTAAGCTTCAGCGTTTCCTTTGACATCTATTTTTAGTCCATCAAGCCCCGCTTCAACGAGCATTTTTAAGGCTTCTAGAGTCATGTAGCCGTTGCTCACATAGGTATTGTAGAGTCCTTTACTTCTGGCTAATTTAAATACGTCTAAGGAGTACTCGAATAAGAGAATAGGCTCGTTGAATGAAACGCAGGTTCCTTCATCACCCCATTTTAATGCTTTCTCGATTACTCTTTCGGGAGGTATACATGTGGCTCTTGCTGGATTAGGTTCTACTCTTGATAAAGTCCAGTTTTGGCACCAGGGGCACGTGAAGTTACATGACCATGTACTGAAAGTTATAGCAGTTGATCCTGGCCAGAAGTGAAAGAAAGGCTTTATTTCAATAGGTCTAGACTCAAGTGCAGATAAATCTCCGTAGACAAGAGTATATATGTCTCCTCCAATATTGGTTCGTGTTTTACAGAACCCTTTGCCGCCTTCCTCTATGACACATCTGCGCTCACAAACAAGGCAGCGTGCTTTACCTCCCCTCAGCTTTTCGTATAAAACAGCTTTTTTAATAGTAGAATACTGCTCCATCAAAATAATACCCAAGAAACTCCTTAAAAGCATTCAGTAAAGTAGCCTTTACTTAACGAAACTCCTGTTTCCGAAAAATGATCCTTGTTTAAGATATCTAGCTAAATGTGTTCCATCTTTTTAATAGATAAATAAAGCTTTTATGCTGCACCGCGAACTTTAATTGTATGTACGATGTAGTAATTGTAGGGGGAGGCCCGGCTGGCTTGACTGCAGCTATATATTGCGCTAGATTTAAACTTAAGACCCTAGTTTTAGAGAGAGAAGTAGTTGGAGGTAAAGCGGCTTACGCGCCCCTTATTGAAAATTATCCTGGTTTCCCTGAAGGCATTAAGGGATTTGATTTAGCTCAGAAAATGTACGAGCAGGCTACTCGAAGCGGAGCTGAAGTACTGTTCCCGGAGGAAGTAGTTGAAGTAGATTTTTCTTCTAAAGTAAAGAAAATTGTTACGCGGAGCGGGAAGACATACGAAGCTAAAGCTGTTATTATCGCTACTGGCTTGTCTAAGAAGCCTCAAATCAAGGGCATTGAAGAGTATTTAGGGAGAGGAGTCTCTTTCTGCGCGGTCTGCGATGCTCCCTTCTATAAAGGGAAAACTGTCGCTGTAGTAGGTTTTGATGAAAAGGCTTTTGAGGAAGCTATTTACTTGCAGGAATATGCTTCGAGAGTTATTTTAGTGACTCACTCGGAGAAAATTGAGGCTCCGAGCGTCCTTGTCGACAAGTTTGTGGAGAAAGGAGGTGAAGTAATAGAAGGTAGAGTTTTCGAGGTTAAGGGAGAATCTAAAGTAGAGAAACTTTTGGTTAAAAGAGGAGGAGAAATAGTTGAGCTGAAGGTCGACGGTGTGTTTATTGAGGTAGGTGAGACTCCCTCAACAGAGCTGTTTAGGAAAGCTGGAGTAGAAGTCGATGAAAAGAACTTTATTAAAGTAGATTCTATGCAGAGAACAAATATTGAAGGTGTTTTCGCGGCAGGCGACTGTACTGGCAGAGGCCTTCAAGTAGTTGCAGCGGCGGGAGACGGAGCTGTAGCCGCGCTATCCGCATACAAGTATATTAAGAGCACTTTCAAGTAACAAGTTAAATTTAGTTGCTCTACAGTAAGTTTTTTGTGAAAATCTATATTACGGTTATTGGCAGCTCTATTGTTCCAGACAAACGTGTCTACGATTTGGCATATAAAGTAGGCTATGAAATAGGCAAAAGGAAAGCAGTTTTAGTGTGTGGAGGCAGAGGAGGAGTTATGGAAGCTGCGGCAAAGGGAGCTAAAGACGCTGGCGGCACAACAGTAGGAATTCTGCCTGGCTTCAGTAGAAGCGAAGCTAACCCTTACATAGATATAGCAATACCAACAGGAATGTCTCACGCTAGGAACGCAATTAATGTCTTAGCAGGCGACTCCGTAATAGTTGTCCACGGAGGTCCAGGAACATTATCTGAAATCGGTTTAGCTTTAGCTTACGGTAAACCAGTCATAGCTCTAAGACCCAGTGGAGGTGTAGCCAGTCTTCTAGCGGACCGCTTAATAGGAAGCTTTAAGATACATAGGGCTGACTCCCCTGAAGAAGCTGTAGAAAAAGCATTCTCTCTATCTAAATTCTCGAATTCTGTCTTCTGATCTAAAGGCCTCTCAAAGCTTTAAAATTATTATAAACTTTTTCACAATTTTATATACGTTCTTCGAAAACAGTTAAGCTGTAAAATGCTCTCAGAAACCCATCCTTAGATATACTATCAAGAGAACATGCAGCAAACAGACTCAGCAGAAAAATTTATTACATGTAACACTAGTATTACATGTATGTCAGAGTCAAAGAAACCTATTTCGGTTAGAGGAGTAGATAGAAATCTTTACGACGAAGCACTGAAATTAGCGCGTGAAACAGGAAGAACTATAGGCGAAGTGATAAATGAGGCACTAAAACTTCTTTTAGCTTTCTACGAAGGTGTTTCAGAAAAAGTAACTTTCGAGAGCGAACCTCCAGGAGTAGAAGAAATATCAGGAGTAGAAGAATTAACTATATCTGAAGAAGACTTAAAGTCAGCGGGTAGCCCAATGATATTCAAAAATATTAAAAAGCTCAGATTCAGCGAAAACGTTACTCAAGATACTTTCAATAATAAAGTACATCTGATAATAACATGTGACGAAGTAATTATTCCTCGAACTCTATCTAAACTCGAAGTGGCTAAGAAATGCCGACTAGTCAGAAAACTACGTTACGAAAGCGAAGAAAACTAGAAGAGAAATAGACCTTCATCGGAAAGACATCTATGCCTTTCATTCTTTGCACTTAACTACTTTAATTAATATATTTTAAATTTCTTTCAGTAAAGCTTGTAGGATTTATCAATGAAAGCAGTATAACAGTACAGTATTGATATTTTACAGCTATTTGCCTATGGTATAAGAGAAGCTGAAATTAAAACTAAGAATAATGTTGAGGTTAAGGGTCTTCAATAGCAGATATCGTAGCGGGATATATTAGAGGAAAGGTGGTCTACTTTAGCTCGGAGAGTATACTTTGAATAACTTCGCCTATTTTATCTATATCTGCTTCTCTCAATGTAAGTATAGGGAATTGTATTCCTCCGGCCCTATCTTTGCCTCCTCCAGTTACACCATGTTTCTTCAAATACTCTAGCACGTCCGAAATCAGCTTGCTTACGTTGACTTCATATGATCCTAGATGCATTTTCTCTATAGTTTTATCGGAGCGCAGAGCTATTGCCACTACGAGCTTATACTTCTTTTCTAGCTCAAACATGTATTCTCTGTAGACCATTCGCTCGAATTTATCACTCGGATTGTACCAGAAAAACGCCGCTTCGCCGTACACTTTAGTTCTAGACTTGAATAGAGAGATTTTCTCTCTAGCTCTATCATACATTTTTGCTTCCTCCTCAATATAGCTGATTAAATCGCTCAACTTATCTTCAACAAGCATTCGGAAAACAGTTTTCCTGAAATAGCTGCTGTCAGTGTTCGCTAAGTAGGCTTTATGCAGAGTCCAAGCAAAGTCGTCTTTTAAGCTTTCTCCTAAATCTATTAAGTCTACAGCATCGAATATTTTCTTCCAATCGTCTTCAAGGTTTATATCAAGGAGCACCAAGACTAGACGAGCTACGCTAGGATAAGGCTCTGTCTTCACTAAAGCTTTTAGCCCGCCATCCTCTGCTACTAAAAATAGTCCTGTTTCAGCATGGTGATCGAAAAGAAGAGACTCTTTAACTACAGTATATCCTCTTGAGGGAGGAAGCTCAATTAGTATAACCCCACCTACTTTCATTTCCACAAGATCTCTAGGCTTAGGAAAATCAACTGAATCGAAGCTGCACTCAAAGCCTCTTTCTTTAAGCCACTTGACTAATATAGCTGACGCCAGTATTCCGTCCCAGTCGCCGTCACTAATAACTCTGACCCCGTGTTTTCTAACAAATTCAAGTAAATACTTCTCCGCGGACACTAAATCACCGTTAAGTTTCCTTAGAGTACTTAATCAACTCGTATACTTCCTCTACGGAAAATAGTGTACGATGCTTTGAGTAGAGTTCTGATGCTCTCGCTTCAACTTCCTTTCTATTGATAAGAGTAGGACCAGGCTTCTCTACTACAAGCGATGCTGCGGCAGACCCTATCGCTGCAGCCCATAAAGGATCTTCTTCACTCAAATAAGCTTGAAGAAAACCTCCCGCATAAGCGTCGCCTGCGCCTGTAGACTGTTTAGCTGAAGTAGCATACGGCGGAATATAGTGAAGTTTGCCTTCATTAAATATAATAACTCCTTTAGCTCCGAGCCCCAGCGATACTAATACCTTATGTTCTTTTGAAAGCTTCATGAAGTACTTAGGCCAAGCTTCGCCGAGTAGTACTTCTGCTTCGTTAAGAGAAATCCTCAAGTGATTGACATTGTGTAGTCTACTCAGCAGCTCTTTATTTGAGTAAAGCACTACCTTACCGTCTTCGCTGAACTTCCTCAAGTAGCCTTGAGGATCAAGCGATAAAAACAAGCAATCTTTCTCGAAAACAGTAAGCGGAAGCTCTTGAGCTACAGGAGACACGTGAATATACTCGGCTTCAGTAGGCACTTCACTTAAATCAATACATCTACTAACAAGGTAGAGCTCTCTACTTTCACCGCTGTAAATTAGCCTAAACCTAGTTGTCTTAGCTTCAGGAACCTTAGCGACATACTTCAAGTACACATACTTTTCAAGAAAATTCCAGTAATCTTCAGGAAAATCTCCACCTACAGCAGAAACTATATAGACATCAGCTCCCAGAGAACGAAGAACGAGCCCAGTATAGCTAGGAGGCCCTCCTAGCGAAGTAATAGTTTTACCCGCATACACTATCTCATCTACAGTAATGTGCCCAGCTACGAAAATCTTCATAAAGATCACTCTCAAAAATAACTAGCATAAAATATAATAGCTCTTTCTGCACTTACCAATACCTTATTGTGAAATCATCGAATTCTCCTCTATAGTCCTCCCAGTACACCTCTACTTTCTCTACTCTAGCTAGAGGAGGTCCTCGATGAGCCCATTCAATAACCTTCTTCACAGCGTCCTCTGGTCCCTCAAGAACAGCTTCTACTCTGCCGTCAGGAAGATTTCTGACCCATCCCTTAACACCGTGCTCTCTGGCTACTCTGCGCATATTAGCTCTAAAGAATACTCCCTGAACTCTCCCCGAAATAAACAAGTGAGCTCTAACCATTCTCGCCATAATCTCTCCTTAATTTTACACAAATATCGATTTAAGTATTCCAGCCAATAGTTCTCATGGTGGCAAAAACTGTATACACTGTTGGGCATTCAAACAGAAGTCTCTCAGAGTTTCTTAAGTTACTTAAAAGCTACAAGATAGCCACTGTCGTGGATGTAAGGAGGTTCCCTACTTCGAGAATATGTCCCCACTTCAAAAAAGAATTCCTGAAGAAAGAGCTTGAGAGAAACAACATTAAGTACTTTTGGCTCGGAGAACTTCTCGGAGGACTAAGGCCTATTACTTACGAAGAATATATGGAGACAAATGAGTTCAAAGAAGGTTTGAAGGAACTAATAAGAATTATAGAAGAACATAGTCCTGTAGCAATAATGTGTAAAGAAAGACTCTGGTTTAAGTGCCATAGACGCTTTATTTCAGACAAACTCGTAGAGAAAGGTTATCGAGTAGTTCATATTATAGATAAAGAAAATACGTATAGGCATAAGAAAAGATCAAGCAGTAGCAAAAGTTTATTTAGTTAAAAAGGCTATGTTAGTACGTATAGGAGCTTAATAAGCTTAAGTTTTGATTAAGCAGAAATTCTATAGGAATACGTGAGTAACGTATATTGTCTAAGTGACGAAAAGCTTTTTAGATATCTGAAACATTTCCCTAAAACAATATAGAGAGGACATCAATATTAACTGCAGTAATATTATCTGATCAATTTTTACTCAGATACATTTATATATAAGTTTCGTATAACTGGAAGCCCGATGTCCAGCTCTGAGGAAAGTAAAAAGAGTATAGGGCTTAAGCGAGACCTCCGATTAATCGAAGCAGTCGCTATTGGCGTAGGTACTGTTGTTGGTAGCGGAGTCGTAAAATTACCAGGAGTCCTAGCAGGAATTCTGGGAGCATCCCAAGTAGTCGCCTGGATAACTGGCGGCGTTCTTTGTATACTGGTAGCACTTTGTTTTGCTAAATTAAGTTCTATTCTACCTAAGTGTGGAGGCCCCTACGTTTACTGCAGTATAGCTTTCAGCCGCCTAGTGGGCTTCATTATAGCCTGGGCTTACTGGATTGGGCTTACTATGGCTATAGGTGCTCTAGCTATGTTTGTAGCCGACAGTCTAGGAATCATATTAGGCTTCTCAGACCCTTACCTTATGACTGTATCTGCTCTCATAGTAATCGCTGCTCTAACAGTATTCAATATAGTTGGAGTAAAAGTATCGGGTATAGTTCAAGACATACTTACAGTACTTAAAGTAGGTATATGGATAGTATTCGTTCTCTTCGGAATACTAGCATTTAATCCAAGTAAAGTAGGTAACGTATCGGTACCAGAGACAAGTGCGCTAGTCTCAGCAGTGCTGATAGCTATATGGGCTTACCTAGGCTTCGAAGAAATAACAATGCCCGCTGAGGAAATAAAGAAACCTGAAAGAGACATTCCGCTGGCCATTGTCATAACAATACTCTTCGCTACAGGACTATACATAGCCGTCTCAGTAATAGCCGCAGGCATAATAGGTACTTCAGCTTTAGCCTCCTACAGCAGTAGAGGCGTAGAAATGGCTGCAAGAGCACTGTGGGGCGAAATAGGAGGAACAGTATTCTCACTATTCATGGTATTCTCTATCGCGGCCGTAATGAACGGTGTTTTACTATCAAACAGCCGTCTACTCTATGCTTTCTCAAGAGACGGTCTACTTCACCCCAAGTTAACAGAAATTCACGAGAAGTATAGAACTCCTTGGATCTCTATTCTAGTACAGTCAGCTATAGCAGTAGTAGTCGTAGTATCGTTTACAACTATAGCTGAGGTACTCTCAATGATAGACTTCGTACTACTAGTACCCTACGTGTTCGTGTCTCTAGCGCTATTAATTCTCTCACTTAAAAAGAAAACTTCAGCTCTATCAAACTTCAATTTACCTGGAGAAAAAGTAATAGCACTGATAGCCTTCGTGTTCAGCACAATACTAGTAGTTAAATTCGCTCTCAACCCTGCGCATATTAAAGCAGTAACATACGGACTTGCCGCTATAGCTTTAGGAATACCAGTATATTTTGCCTCAAAGAAAACTAAAGGATAACATTCTAGTTAGTCTTCTTTATTTACTTCTCCTGAATCCCTTATCTTGAACTGAAGACTAGAAGATATTAATTTAAATAAAAGTCTTTTAGTTTACCTATTATGAAAAAGCTGCTCTTCATAGGACTAGACTCCGCGCTGACATACTTTATTGAAAAGTTTACTGAAGAAAAAGTAATGTCATTTACAGCTAAATTAATGGAAAACGGTTGTTACCTCAAAGCACTACCTTCACCTCCAACAGATACTCCGACGAACTGGGCTACCTTAATGACAGGATGCTGGGCTGGTACACACGGCTTAACAAGCTTCAATGTACATCTGCCGGGAGATCCGCTAACAAAACGTTATAGTACTCTCAACAGCAAGCTCTGTCAAGTAAAGTTCCTCTGGGATATACTAGAGGAAAACGGATACAAGTGCGTAGTAGTCAACTACCCTGTAGCATGGCCTTCAACACTTAAAAAAGGAGTAGTTATAGGAGGCCCCGCTCCTTTAGGCTCGCACTGGAGAATAGGCTTCTCGAAGTGTTTTGCCACAAAAACTCTTAAAGGAAAATATTCTCCACCTACGTTGAAAATAGAGTTTAAAAAAAGCAAAAACCCTGTTCTAGCTGAGAAAAGCGGAGTAAAGCCACTTGAAGCAGAAATAGACTTGTTCATGCAGCTAGATAGAGATAAAATACATTACACAGTTAAGAAAACCCCTAAATACACTCTAGGACTAATCGGTGAAAAAGAATACGAGAAAGCAGTTATACTTAAAGGAGACAAAATCTTAGCTGAGCTCAAGGAAGGAGAATGGAGCCAGTGGATAATAGATACGATTGAAACGGACAAAGGTGAAACTAGGGCAGCGATCAAAGTAAAGCTTGCCCGCTTAGCAAGAGACGCCAGCGACGTGAGGCTTTACTGCACAGACTTCTTCGATACTAGAGGCTGGTCTCATCCCGAGAACTTAGTTGACGAAATAGTAGAGAAAATAGGCCCCTACACGGAAGGATTCGAGCACCCAGGCATGCACGAAGACCTAGGCTACATATCGTGGCTTGAAGACAATTACAGTACTCTACTCGAGCAGGCTAAAATGCAGGCAGAGTGGTTCACTAAAGTAGCGAAGTACCTTAAAGACAAGGAGAAATGGGATGCATTCATAATGCACTTCCACTTGCCCGACGGCCTT
>Ga0180302_10001813_pt1 | contig 10269 bp, 9 predicted proteins | sample GuaBasSediGuay17_FD_121794 | JGI IMG/M metagenome (GOLD analysis project Ga0180302, IMG submission 121794) | Subseafloor sediment microbial communities from Guaymas Basin, Gulf of California, Mexico - Guay17, Core 4571-4, 12-15 cm | ecosystem: Environmental > Aquatic > Marine > Hydrothermal... | reverse complement strand
ATGGCGCTATATCCCATAAGGCTGTTGCAGCCTTAGCTGGCTTAGGCTGGATTGGGAAGAGCATGCTCCTGGTGACAGAGGAGTGGGGGCCTAGAGTCAGGCTTGTCACAGTGCTGACAGACTTCCCTCTAGAGCCAGGGGAGCCTCTTGAGTGCAGGTGCGGGAGCTGCAGGGCCTGCGTGGAAGCCTGCCCAGCTGGAGCAGTCAGAGACGTGAGCTTCAAGCTCTACCCACCTCCGCTCTACGAGTGCTTTGATGCTAGAGCGTGCAGCAGGAGGCTGAAGGAGATAGAGAGGAACCCGAGGTACGGCGAGGAGGTCTGTGGGGTATGTGTGAAGGTGTGCCCAGTTGGACAGGAGCGTAGGTAGCCTGCTCAAGAGGCTAGCGGAGTACACTGCTCAGCGTGGAGTTGCCTCGATGACCGAGCTAGCTGAGCTAGCTGAGTCCCTGGGCTATGGTGGAGACGAGCTAGAGGACGCCTTGCTGGAGGGCATGGAGCTCAGCATCCTGCTTCCACTTGAGAGCATGGATGGAACCCTGGAGTGGAGCAGCTTGGTGGTGTCAGAGAGCAGCAGGTGGCATGTTCCTCCTGTGGCTAGGGAGCTCCTGGCTGGGAGGAGCTGGAGGGAGGCTGTTGAGTCTGTGATGAGGAGGATGGGTGAGGAGAAGGCTAGCCTGGTGCCTGAGCTCTTCGAGGGCCTCTTGAAGAGGGGGCCTGTGGTTTCTGCCTCTGAGGTGGCTGAGGAAGCTGTCAAACTCGGCTTCAGGAGCAGCGAAGTCAGCAGGCTGATAGCAGAGCTGAAGGGGGCTGGCTTGATGAGCCCTAGGGTTAAGGCGAGCATCAGAGCAGGAGAGCCGACCTACAGGCTGAGCATGGCCTTCAAGCTCCTTGACTTGATGAGCTTGAAGGCGTCAGAGAGAGCAGAGCACGCACCACACCTGACGCAGCCAGCTTTGCTGGACAAGGGGTCTAGGCCCTCCTCCAGCAGAGCTCTAGCTGCCTTGATGTAGACCTTGGTGAGCTCCTCTGGGCTAGGTGGCTTAGCATGCTGCATTGGGGTCTCCTCTATTGGCCTGAGGGGGACTATGTATGGGATGACGCCTAGCTCAGCTAGCTTCTTGGAGGACTCCACTAGGGACCTAGGCTGCTCCCCTAGGCCTGCTATGAGGAAGGTGCTGACCTGCCCTCTCCCCCAGTTATCGACGCAGTAGATCCATGCCTTGTAGTATGGCTCATACCCCCTCCTAGCCTTCCCTGGGCAGATCCTAGCGAAGACCTCTGGGTCCATTGTCTCGACGTGTACCCCTATCGTCTCAGCTTCCATGAGCTTGTCTAGGTGCCTTAGGTCGCTTGGGGGCTCAAGCTGCACGTGCACTGGGATGTCGTCTACGCTCTTCACAGCCTGCAAGGCCTCAGCTAAGATGCCAGCTCCCATGTCACCTGAGGCTGGGGTTCCAGTAGTCAAAGTGACGTGTGAGCAGATGCCTTCCTCTAGTGCAGCCTGAACTACCTCAGCAAGCTGCCTTGGCTTCTTGTGGAGTATGGTGTGCCCGTGCCTGAGAGAGAGCTCTATCCCACAGAACTTGCACTGGAGCCCTTGCCTCCAGTACCAGCATGACTGCAGCACTGTGGTGGCGAGGCAGTCTACCCCATGTAGGCGAGCTACCTTCCACATTGGAATGCCGTCTGAGGTCTTCTTGCTGTAGAACCTGGGCTTGGGCACGATCTCAGCTGGAACCTCCATGCTACCCGACTTCAAGTAGAGGCCTCTTGGCGTCAGCTGCATCACCCACCTGGACTTGCTGGCGTAGTGTGGCCAGGTGGCAGCGTTCACGCAGCTGCCTCCAGGCAGGATGATGTACTGGCCTCCAGCTGGGCCTGCGCCGAACCTCCTGCCCTTGTCTGACTCAGGTGGGAGCTTCACACCCAGGCACAGGAGCTCTACTTTGAGCTTAAGCAGCTGAAGCTCCACTAGACCTCCCTCTCGTATATGTCTACTAGCATCCCAGGAGCTTGCTCAAATGACCCAACCTTCTTGAAGCCGAACTCCCTCACCAGCCTGAGGCTCGGCTCCTGCGAGGGAAGGATGTTCACTCTAACCTTCCTGCAGCCCACCTCCCTGGCGTAGCTTATGAACTGCCTGTACATGGCTTTTGCCAGGCCTTTTCTCCTGAACTCAAGCCTCACAGACTGGTGCTCTCCGAGAAGCGTGTCTCCCTCCACCTTAGCCTTGTATACTCCAGCTATCTTGCCTCCTATCCTCACCCCGAAGTACTTGTAGCCTGATCTCATCTCCTCGACTATCTGGCTTCTCGTAAGCATCCTCTTCCTCCTCCACTCCTCAGAGTACTCTAACGCCCTGCTCCAGACCTCCTTGAAAAGCTCCTCGAGCTCCCTGGCGTCCTCCTCGCTGAGCTCCTCTACAGTGAGCTCAGGCATGTAAGGCTAGCCTCATCCTGGCATTTAACTAGGAGGTCGCTTGGGGTAGCCAGCTTCAAGGTGAGGCCAGCTTCCCTGAAGGCCTCTCTCAGGGCGCTGAGAGCCTCCTCTAGAGTGCTGGAGTAGTAGAGGTGGCTTATGCACTTGCAGTCTGAGCAGCCGAAGCCTGGGACTGGCTTCAGGCTCCTCGACAGGAGCTTGGCGACGACGCACTCAGCTCTCCTCTCTGTCTCAGCGTAGGCTACCAGCTTTACTCTAGCCTTACTGGAGCAGGCTCCCTGGTCTAGGAGGTAATCTATGTGCCACCTTAGCTTCTTCTCTGGCCTCAGGTGCCTCAGTATCCTCTTCTCCAGCAGCCTTCCCCTCTTGGAGACTGCTGAGCCGACGTACAGGTAGAAGCCTGGAGGCAGCTTGAGCTTGCCTAATGCACCGAACCTACGCTCCACCCCACTGACCTCCACCACCAGCACGTATACGCCAGACTTCATCTCAGCCTCCTCACGCGGCTCCGCTTTCTGAGCAGCAGGATCGAGGCTGCAAGCAGGAGAGCTAGCAGGAGAGCAGCTAGAGCTGGAGCCAGCAGCTCAGGCCACCTGCCTGGTGGAGGAGGGTGCTGAGGGGGTGTAGGCTCCCTCGGCGTCGGCTTCGCTGAAGCTGGGGGGCTGGAGCTGGCTGGAGGCGTGAGCCCTGTAGGCTTCTGCCTGGGCCTAACCTCCACTAGCAGGGTGCGCTCAGCCAGCAGCTCTCCCCTCGATTCAGCTACCACCTCGAGCTCTAGCTGCCCTAGCTCCACTGGCCTCAGGGAGAACACCAGGTTTGCTTCACCCTGTGGGGGGAGAGCCACCTCCTCTGACTGGAGTTCAGGCTCGCATCCAGATGCCTTGAGTGTGACCTTGACCTGGAGCTGGGAGCCTCCCGCGTTGAAGGCCGCCACAGAGACCTGGATCAGGCTGCCGGCTTCAGCTCTCTCTGGCGCTGAAGCTGACAGCAGCAGCCTAGGCTGCTCCTCCACCTGCTCCCCTGGCTTCTCTGGCTCAGCTGGTTCTATGGGGCCCTCTAGGAGCCTGCTTGAGAGGACCTCTAGCCTAGCCTTGTCTCTGATGGTTACTGCAAGCTGCCACCTCTCCCCCCTCTCTGGTGATATCCTGACCTCAAGCTCGCCTCTACCCCATGGCTCCAGGGAAAGCGTGGCCCTCTCCCTTGAGACCCTGAGGCTAAACCCCTTGATGTAGACTTCCACCTCGAGCGGCACCCCAACTAGGCTCTCAACCTGGATTAGGGCGGTGTACTCGCATCCCTCTGTGAGCCTTGGAGGCTTGGAGCATGGTGAAGCTCCGTAGACTGTGACATCAAGGGAGGCTCTCAGGAAGCCGAACTTCACGCTGGCTCCAGATGGAAGCGTGCTCCATGCAGCTGACCTAGCAGCTAGCTTGCTTGGAGCTGGTGCGGCCTCCAGTATCACGTAGCTTACGAGCTCAACCCTGACTTCCTCCAGCAGCCTCAGGTTCCTCCTCTCACCTACGACAGCCTCTCTCTCGACCCCACCTAGCTTGAGCTCGTAGGTGTTCAGCCCAAGCTTCACAGCTGGAGCCTCGACTTCACCTCGCAGGACAGCTCTCTGGCCGCTGGCCTCCACCACCCAAGAGGGCTTGGAGCCTAGGAGCTGGAGAGCTATCCTCGAGGCGTCCTCAGCTAGGTCGCTGACCATGGCCTTGATGCTAGGCCACCCTCCACCCCTCAGCTCGTACTCGACTTCTACTTCAGCTGTGAGGTCAAGCCTGACCAGAACCTTGACCTTAGCTGAGATGTAGCTTGGCTGAGCTCCTAGCAGCAGTGTAGCGAGCGAAACCAGCAGCAGCACAGACCTCAAGCTTACCCCAGCTACAATGGCATCCGCGTATTAAAGCATGCAGCTCAGGGGGCTCCAGCTGCCAGCTGCTCTACTTCACTGACTATCCTCGGTAGGGCTTGAGCTGCCTTCTCTCTTATGGACACAGCTGCATAAGGTGTTAGAGGCGTCGTCTCTGGGTTGACTTCTATGGCCTTCCCCCCTCTCTGGATGGTGATGAATGGCAGGCTGGCTGCAGGCTGGACTAGGAGGCTTGTCCCGACGACTATGATGAGGTCTGCTTCTGAGGCGAGGTTCACTGCCTCCTCAAGCTGGTCTCTTGGCAGGGGCTCACCGAACCAGACTACATCCGGCCTGAGCAGGGCTCCACAGCTGCATCTCGGGGGTATCTCCTGCGGAGGGGCAGTGACCCGGTATGTTCTGCTGCAGCTGGTGCACCTCGCCCTGGTTATGCTCCCGTGGAGCTCTATGACATTCTTGCTGCCAGCCCTCCTGTGCAAGCCGTCTACGTTCTGGGTTATTACAGCCTTCAGGAGCCCCATCTCCTCTAGCTTGGCTAAGGCCACGTGAGCTGGGTTCGGCTTCGCCTCTTGGACTAGCCTGATCCTCATCGCATACCACTCCCACACGAGCCTGGGGTTCTGCTGGAACGCCTCTCTCGTTGCCAGCTTCCTCCAGTCGTACCTCTCCCATAGGCCTCCTGGCCCCCTGAAGGTCGGTATGCCGCTCTCAGCGCTTATCCCTGCTCCAGTGAGCGCTACTGCTGCCTTGGACTCTGCTATGAGGCTGGCAGCCTTCTTATACTCCGCTATGCTGACACCCTCACTCCTCTTACCCTCACGTACGGGAGGAGCGCTCTCCCTAGGTTCTTGACTTCCCTGCTTACTGCATCCACTTTGGCTATGAAGTCTAGGATGTTCCCTGATATCATCGCCTGCTTCACTGGGTGCTTCAGCTCACCTCCCTTGATGTAGGATGGCAGGTAGGCTACCACGCTGAAGTCTCCTGATGGTATGTTTGCTGTATGCGTTCCCATGAAGTCTACTACGAGCATGCCCTCATCCACCTCTGATATCAGCTCGCTCAAGGGCTTTGAGCCAGCTTCAACCACAAGGTTCCTTGGAGCTATCCTGGGCTCTGAGCTATACCCCCTGGAGGCGTTCCCTGTGCTCTCTGCCCCGCAGGCCTTGCCCCAGTACCTGTCGAAGATGAAGCTCTTGAGCACGCCCCTCTCCACAAGCACTGTCCTCCTGGATGGGACGCCTTCGGCGTCGAATGGCCAGGTCCTCGTGGCCTTCTCAAGGACCCCGTCGTCTACTAGGGTTAGCTCCTCTGAGGCGACCTGCTCCCCCAGCTTGCCAGCTAGGGGAGTCCTCTTCTTGTAGAGGTTCTCTCCGCTGAGCTCCTCTGTGACTATGCTGAGCAGGCTTGCCAGGGCGAGTGGGTGGAGAACAACGTCCATCGTGGCTGTCTCTATGCTCTTCTTCCCTAGGTTCTCGACTGCCATCCTGCCAGCTGCCTCACCTACTCTCAGCGGGCTTATGTCACTGGCCTGCCTCGAGGCCTCGTACTCGAACCCAGCTGAAGAGTCTCCTGCCTCCTCTGCCACGGCGTAGGCTGAGGCGTGTGCTGAGGTCCCCTGAGCTGAGAGAGCTAGCCCCCTGCTGTTGGCTATAGCTGAGGCATGTGCTGCGAAGCCTACTCCTCCGCTGCCAGCCTTGACCCTAGCGTCTACCTTCATGGCCTCTATCATCTGCCTGGCCAGCTCAGCTGCGTCTTCTAGAGTGGCTTCAGCAGCCTTGGGGTCGTAGAGCCCCTGCACGCTGGCGGGCTCAGCTGGCCCAGGGAGCCCAGGCCACAGAGGGTCCTCTGGCTTCGCCTTAGCTACCTCAACTGCCCTCTCAGCTGCCTTCCTGATGGAGTCTGGTGTGAGGTGTGAGGTGAAGGAGAAGCCGACCTTCCTGCCCAGAGCCACCCTCACCCCGAGGCCTGCCTCCACGTGTGCTCTAGCACTCTTCAGCTGGAGCTTCTCCACCTCGACTCCGACAGCCCTGCTCCATGTCGCTATGGCCTCTGCCTCACCTGCACCGAGCTTGAGAGCCTCCTCAACAGCCTTCTCACACATGGATAGGAGCTCCTCAGGCTTCACCTCCTACCACCTACCACAGCTTCTCTTATCCTCACGTGGGGGCCTCCATCTCCAACAGGGACCATCTGCCCTGCCTTGCCACAGAACCCTACTGAGAGCTCCATGTCCCTCCCGACGGCGTCTATGTGCTTCAGCGTCTCTAGGATGAGGCCGCTGAGCGAGACGTCTGTCAGGAGCTTCTTGAGCTCACCCTTCTCTATGAGCCAGGCCTCCTGTGCGTTGAACTGGAAGTAGCCTACAGCAGGGTCCACCTGGCCTCCTCTGCTCCCCTTGACGTAGACCCCGTAGCTCACGTCCTCCAAGAGCTCTTCGAACCTGTAGTCTCCAGGCTGGATGTATGTGTTGCTCATCCTGACTATGGGTGGGTGCCTGAAGCTCATCGCCCTAGCTGACCCGTTAGGCCCCATCTTGAGCTTGAATGCTGACTCCCTGTTCAGCATGTAGGACTTGAGGGCTCCCTCCTCTATCAGGACTCTCCTCGCTGTCTTGACTCCCTCGTCGTCGTACTCCTCTGACCCCCACCAGTCTAGGGTCGAGTCGTCTACTATGGTCACGATGTCTGAGCCTATCTTCTCCCCTATCTTCCCTGCTAGGCAGCTTTCCCCAGCTACCACAGCGTCAGCCTCGCATGCATGGCCTACAGCCTCGTGGACGAAGACCCCTATGTGCTCTGGGTCAGCTATCACAGTCATCTTACCTGAGGGCGGGGCCTCAGCCTCAAGGAGCATGCATGCCCTCTCAGCTGCCTTCCTCGCTTTCTCAGCCGGCTTCTGCTCCAGAAGCTTCTCCAGCCCCCCGTAGGCTGCAGCCCTGGTCCTGTATGACTGGATCCTCCCGTTCTCCCTTGCCACAGCAGTGTGGGAGAGGTAGCACCTGCTCCCAACAGTCTCCACAAGCGTGCCCTCGCTGCTAGCAAAGACCTTCCTTCCATAGGCCTCCTCGTAGAGGACCGTCGTGCTCTTCACCTTAGGGCTGTAGCTTGTCATGGCCTTGTCTGAGTCCAGCGTGATCTTGAGCTTCTCCTCCAGGGGGGTGTCCTCCAGCCTCTTGGCGCCGAGCTTAACGACCCTAGCCTTTACAGGCTTGGCCTCAGCTAGCTCAACTGGCTCCTTAGGCTCCCCCATGGCTAGAGCTGACCTCACAGCCTCCTCAGCAGCCTTCTTGACCCCCTCTCTGGTGAGGTCTGTTGTGGAGGAGAAGCCCCACCTCCCCCTCACCAGAGCTCTCACTCCAGCCCCGGCATCAGAGCCACAGCTCAGCCTCTCTATCCTCCCCTTGCTGACCTCTATCCTGCACCTCTGGTATAGCTCGATCCTGATGTCAGCATAGCTTGCCCCAAGCCTCAAGGCTTCCTCTACTGCAAGCTGAGCTAAGTCCTCCAACCAAGACCCCCTAGGGTATGTGCTCTCTCTTTAAATAGTGGTGGCTAGTGGGACTCGATAGGCATGAGGGGGAAGGTATCGAGTTTAGCCAGGTACACTCTCGAGAACCCGAGCTCCATTAGGGAGATAATGAGTGTCGTCGAGGACTACAGGCTCCACCCTGAGAAGTACCCGAGGGAGCTCATCTACCTCGGTGGAGGGTGGCCTCAGGACCCACCGATGGAGGAGCTCAGAGAGGCTCTGTGTGAGGTTGCTGAGAGCAGCGAGCTCTTCAGGTTCTCATCCAGGTACACGCCCACTAGGGGGCGAGGAGACCTGCTAGAGCTCCTGTGCAGCTACGAGAAGGAGGTCTTCGGCAGGAGCTGCGAGAGCAGCGAGCTCATGCTGGGCTGTGGGAGCACAGACCTGACTACAGCCTTGATGCGTGCTGTGGTGGATAGCGAGGACACGGTAGTCGTGACTAGGCCGACATACCTGAACTACAGCAGGCAGCTTGCTGTAGCAGCTGGCCTATCGCCTAGGTTGGTCTACTGGAACTGCCTGCACGATGGAAGGTACTCTCCTAGCTTAGATGAGCTCCAGGAGCTCATATCAGAGAGGAAGCCTAGCATGGTGATCATCATCTCCCCAGGGAACCCAGATGGGAAGGTCATGCCGCCAGAGGTGTACGAGGGTGTCGCTGACATAGCTGAAGACAAGGGCATCTGGCTCATGGTAGACGTGGCCTACAGGGCCTTCTGCTTCAGCGAGTACCCCAGCTACTACAGCAGAGGGAGAAGGGAGTGTGAGATATGGATGTGCACGCTATCAAAGGAGATGAGGGCCCCAGGCTGGAGGCTTGGGTACATCATAGCTGACCCAGAGCTCATCAGAGCTGTAGAAACCATCGAGCAGGCCTCGACTCTGGCTCCAAGCTCCATAGCCCAGGCTGCCCTGGTCAAGCTGCTGAGCAGAGAGGGCATCTTCAGGAGGATAAGGGAGTTCTACTCCAAGGGAGCTGAGAGGTATGCTGGGGTGGCTGCTGAGGCCTGCCAGGCCTTGAGGGAAGCTGCCCCAGAGGCCAGGGTGCTTGAGCCAGACGGCGGCTTCTACGTGTTCTTCGACGCCTCAAGGTACCTGAGAAGCTCAAGGGAGCTGTGCAGCAGGCTCCTAAGCGAGTGGCAGGTTGCACTCGCGCCTGGGGTAGACTTCGGCTGCGAGGGCTGGGTAAGGCTCTCCTATGCCCCAGTGGTTGAGGAGCCCCACAAGCTGAGGGAGGCCTTAGAGAGGATGAAAGCCTTCTTCAGCTCTCTAGGTGAGGGAAGCTGAAGAAGGCTCTGGCTCTCCTCGCAGCCACGCTAGCAGCCCTCCTGGCATGCAGGTGGCTGATGCCTAGCGTGCCTGAGCCAGCTGAAGCTGAGATATACGTGAGGAGCTACGCTAGGGCGCTGGAGCAGCTTGGCCTTAACATGAGCTTCGAGCTCTCCATGGTCGATGAGGCAGCTGAGAAGGCCAGGGAGAGCGAGGCTCTGGCTAAAGCTGGAGCCAGGGAGGAAGCTGACCTCAAGCTCAAGGCCTCTAGGGGGCTGCTCAACACAGCTAGGACCTCAGTTGACCTCAAGCTCGATGGGCTGAAGCTCTCCTCAGCTTTCACCATAGGCCTGCTTGTCTTCCTCTCAGCTAGCTTAGCGTGCATAGCTGGATCCAAGGAGGCTGCACCGCTCATCTTCCTGGCTGCATTCAGCTACCTCAGCGCCTTAGGCAGCTCTGTTGCGCTTGCCTCAGCCTGGTTCTTCTCAAGGGCATTCAGGCTGAGCAGCTGGACGCTGAGCGAGCTCGGGTGGCTTGCCTCAGCCATCTTCTTCAGCGTGGCCTCGCTGCTGGCATGTGAGGTGATGTCGAGGAGCTTCAGCTTCAGGTTCTGCAGCTACCAGCTTAGGGCCAGAGGAGCGCAGTCAGCTTCCACAGTGGTCTCAGTTACGCTGGTTGTCGCATCCATGCTGGCGCTGGTCTCAGTCCAGTCCACGTACGGGACTACGGGGGCTCTAGCTGGCAGGACATCGTGCGCAGACAGCATAGCAGTCGAGTGGAGCAGAGTCTACTTCAGCCCAGAGCTCATCGAGAGGTATGTGGCACCAAGGTACCAAGGCAGGTACTATGTGAGCAGCTATGAGGTTGGCGCCGAGAAGATAGCTAGGATAACACTGAATGGCGCTGAGCTGAACGCTGTCATAGTCCTGTGCACAGACCCCCAGGCCCTAGACGTGCTCTTCAGGCTAGAGGAGTTCCTGTCAGCTGGGAGGCTCCCTGAGTGGGGTGAGAAGGCTATACTGCTCACAGACAGCTACGCAGAGTACATCGGAGCCAAGCTGGGCGACGAGGTCAACCTCACAGTCTACAGGGTAGGTGGTCCCAGGGCTAGGACCTCGCTGGTCAAGTACGTGAGCATTAGGGGCGAGCTCATCGGGCT
>Ga0180302_10001812_pt1 | contig 10275 bp, 10 predicted proteins | sample GuaBasSediGuay17_FD_121794 | JGI IMG/M metagenome (GOLD analysis project Ga0180302, IMG submission 121794) | Subseafloor sediment microbial communities from Guaymas Basin, Gulf of California, Mexico - Guay17, Core 4571-4, 12-15 cm | ecosystem: Environmental > Aquatic > Marine > Hydrothermal... | reverse complement strand
TTTCGTACTTTCTCTTGGGGTATCCTAAAGGGTTCACTGTTAGCCTTTTTTTCTCTTAGTATTATATTGCTAATTCTAATGATCTTTGATTTATCCTTTATAACGTTCACTGAATCTTCACGAATCATCCTTTTATTTAGCTTAATTGTCACTATTATTAGTGCTTTTTCGGAAGAGTTATTATTTAGAAGTTTTCTTGTCGATATCCTAAGAAGTTTGGGCACAAGGAAAGCTATAATTATAGCCTCATTGTCATTTAGCATAGCTCATGTATTCAATTTAGGATACAATTTCTTAGCGGCAGTTAACCTCTTTCTAATTAGTATTATACTCTGCTACTTCTACATCCATGATGAACATCTTGGCGTACCAGTAGGATTTCATACATCTTGGAATGTAATTATATATCATATCCTCGGATTTGAAGTATATGGTTATGCTAAACCATCGTTATTCAGTACACGAGTAATATCCAACAATTATATCATAACTGGTGGTGCATTCGGAATCGAAGCAAGTATCTTGACAACATTTTCATGGGCAATTTTGTTATGTCTCGTAGTACTGATAAAAAAGAAACAATAAATTATTAGGAAAAACTGAAATTTCAGCGGTAATAACATAATATTATCGGGTTAGTAATGAGAATTATCCAAAGGGAAAAAATATTTATATACCTTATAACGCTGTTATGATAAAGCAGAATTGGATATCTATACGAGGTTGCTGAAATGAGTAGTAGAATACCACTACCATACAGTCCCAAAATTATTGAACTTTTTAAACACCCAAAGAATCTTGGTCCACTAGAAGACGCTACAATTGTCGCTAAAGCTGGAAGCCCAGCATGCGGAGATATGATTCACCTATACTTAAAGATTGAGAAAAAGAATGGTGAAGACATAATAGTCAAAGCAACGTTCGAAAGTTATGGTTGCGCGGCTAATATAGCTGCTGCTAGTATCTTAACTGAATTAGTTAAAGGACTTTCTCTAAAAGATGCTTGGAAAATAAGCTGGAAAGATGTTGCTGATAAACTTGGTGGTTTACCGCCTATAAAATATCATTGTAGCATATTGGCTGTCGGTGCCTTAAAACGGGCCATAAGGGGATATTACAAGAAGATAGGAATTCGTCCAGAGTGGTTGCCAGATGAACTGACCGTCGATGAAAAACAAGCGCTTGAGGAAGAAGAAATGATAGAAAAAATCTATGGGCCAATGATGAAAAGTCTTAGTGAGAAGAAATGAAAACTATTGATCTATTGACCAAAAAACCCGGATGCGTAGGACATCCCGTGGTTAGATTAAATACTCTATTACGCGATGCGAAATCTAAGGAACAAGAAATAAAGATCATATTTAGTCCAAAGGAAATTCCCACTAAGGTTATTGAAATATCGCTTAAAAAGCATGGTTTTGAGTTAATAGGCATAGAAAAAAATAATGCATTCGCGGTGGCGTATGCTAAGATTAAAAAATGAGAAAATAGCTCTTTTTCCTATAATTCTCCAGAGGGAGTAGTTTGTCGATCAGGGACTTACTTAAAGCACACGGTAAGCCGCCTAGGGAAGTATATTTCGACCTTGAGAACTCTGGCTTAGTTCCACCTGAAGTTGTAGATGCCATGCTACCTTATTTTAATCGGATAGGTTATGGCCATCCTTCAATAACTCATAAAGTTGGATGGGAAGCATACGAGATTCTCTATGAGACCAAAGAATTAGTGAGTAAAACAATCGGAGCTAGCTCTCCAGAAGAAATCGTAATTACTCACAGTGGGACAGAAGCGAATAATCTAGCAATTATGGGATTCGCATTGGCTAATCGAACGAAAAAAGGGAAAATAATTGTCTCTGCTATAGAGCATCTCAGTGTTATTTTCCCAGCAGAAACGGCATCTGAGCTCTTTGGATTTGAAGTATTAAGGATACCCGTTGATACAGAAGGTTTCATAGATCCAGAAATATTCCAAGCTTATATCGATAAGGATACGTCCCTTGTGAGTATTCAGATGGTAAATCACGAAATTGGAACGATTCAGAATATAAAGGAATTAGCAGAAATCGCGAAGGATACAAATCCTAACGTAATTTTCCATACGGATGCAGCTGATGCCTATGGAAGGATAAAATTTAGAGTTGATGATCTAGGAGTCGATCTCTTAACAATCAGTAGTCATAAGATTCACGGACCGAGAGGCGTGGGCATTCTGTATGTTAGAGAGGGAGTTAAATTATCTCCCATCCTACGAGGGCAATTAAGCGTAGAAAAACTTTGGCCTGGAGTTGAAAATATTCCATTAATAGCTGGATTCAAAAAAGCTGTTGAGCTAGCGTTCACCAACTTTGATGCTAATGTATCAAAAATGATGATATTAAGAGACATGCTCTTAAGAGGTATTCTGGATAACGTGCCGGATGTTCTTGTTAATGGTCCTATTGGAGAAAAAAGAGCTCCCGATAACATTAATGTGAGCTTTCTTTACGTCGAAGGAGAAGCAATAACTATCGAGTTTAGTCTAAGAGGGATCTATGTGTCAAGTGGCAGTGCATGTACTAGCAGGATTTTAGAACCAAGTCATGTCCTATTAGCGATTGGTAGAAAACACGAAGAAGCTCATGGAAGTATATTATTTAAAGTATCAAGATATCATAATCGAGAGGATATTGCTTATGCTTTAAGTCAGATACCGGAGGCTATAGATAGGTTAAGAAAAATTAGTAGTCTTAAGCCAAGAAAAATTTAGGCAATCATTCTTTATCGAATTAGTTGTTTATTATATCTTCCGACTATCCTAATTATTAAGGATAACTATTTGAATCAGGAATTTTGTTTTCTCAATATCTCCTTTAAAGCATTAACAAAGTAATCTATCTCATCATGTGTATTGTATATATAAAAGCTAGCTCTGACAGATCCATTCTTTAAATTGAGTCTCTCATGCAATGGTTGTGCGCAATGGAAACCGCTTCGAACAGCTATGCCGTATTCATCCAGATATAATGCAACGACATGGGGGTCCATATTCACTAAATTAAAAGCGATGATTCCGCCTCGAACTTCAATTTCTTTTGGACCATATATAATTATTTGATCTCCAATCTCCTCATTCAATCGTTGCAAAGCATATCCTGTGAGGTCCATTTCATGATTTCGTACATTATTCATTCCTATTCTCTTGAGATACTTAATTGCTTCAGCTAATCCAACGCCTCCAACAATATTTGGAGTACCCGCCTCAAATTTCCAAGGTAAATCGTTCCATTTAGCCCAACAGTTACCTTCTAAATCACAATGAACTTCTCTGATCATGTCTCCGCCGAGGAGGAAAGGAGGAATATCCTCTAGTATCTCCTTTTTTGCATATAGAACTCCGATACCAGTTGGACCAAGCATTTTATGTCCACTAAACGCCAAGAAATCTATTCCGAGATCTTTTACGTCGATGGGCATGTGAGGGACGGACTGAGCGCCGTCAACCACGACGAATGCATCATATTCATGTGCAATCTTAGATATTCTCTTAATATCATTTATCGTACCTAGAACATTGGACATATGAGTGATAGCAACAATTTTTGTTTTCTCACTGAGTGCTTCTTCCAGCATCTCCATATTAAGCATATAGTTCGGCGTAATATCAATGATCTTCAGTTTAGCTCCAACCCGTTTAGCTAAATTGCTCCACGGGAGAATATTGCTGTGATGCTCCATTATAGAAATAATAATTTCATCTCCTTTCGATAGAGTATGAAATCCCAATGTCATGGCTACTAAATTGAGGGCTTCAGAGGTATTTCTAACGAAGACGACTTCTTCTCTTCCGCTCGCATTTATGAACTCCGCTACAATGTCATGAGCTGTTTCGTACAATTCTGATGATTCTTGGCTTAGAGTATGAAGACCACGATGAATATTCGCATTAAATTCTTCATAAAAACGTTTGATAGCGTTAATAACTTGTATTGGTTTCTGAGATGTGGCTGCATTATCAAAATATACTAATCTTTTACCTCTGATCTTTCTGCTCAATATAGGGAAATCTTTTCTTATTTCCTTTATGTTAAGACTCATGATTACACCCGAATTATTACACTGTAAAGGTAATGTAGTTTTGGGAAAAATATAAATGATGTCGTAAGAATTCACTGTAAGAGTACTCATATTTCGGTAGAAAGAGAATTAAAAATGCATCATGATTCATCTTTTTGAAACAAAATTGATTTAATCTTGGCCAATAATTCGTTAGAGGATGAGATGCGTAGGATTTTTCCTTCAGATAACTCAATGATTTTCGAGGACAATCTGGCAGCAAGTAATCTATCATGAGTCGCTATGACAAATTTTCGCCTCTTTTTTACTAATTGGATGATGAAGTTTTCGACGATTTCTCTTTTCTCACTATCTAACGCATTCGTTGGTTCATCCATCAAGATATATTCTGGATCGGCAACGATAGCCCTAGCGAATGCTACTAATTGGGCTTCGCCTGCCGAAAGCTCTTGCCTACGTCTATTAATCAAATGCTTAATCCCTAATTTTTCTACAATACTTAATGCCTTTTTTCTAGCTTCTTCTACATGATGATCCCGTACTATCAATGGATACATTATGTTTTCTAGCACTGTGCCGCGGAATAGTACTGGATTTTCGTGAATGTAAACGATCTTCCGACGAATTTTAAGCCGCTCTTTCTTATTTAGTACCCAGAAATCTCTTCCATCAATAAGAACTCTTCCTCTTGTAGGTTTATAGAGGCATGCAAGTATTTTGAGTAAAGTTGTTTTACCAGAACCATTGGCCCCCATTATGATCGTTATTTCATCTGTAATTTTGAGTGTCACATTGTCCAATGCCAAAATTCCATTGGGGTAAACGAATGTAACATTTTGTAGTTCAATCATTCTCTTCGCACTCCTAAAATTCTAATTATCGCTGTTATTGTAGAAATTATTATCAGAAGGATTAGGCCTAATGTGAGAGCAAATTCAAAGTTGCCTTTTGCGATTTCAAGAGCTATTGTAGTGGTAAATACTCTTGTAAATCCTCTTATATTACCCCCAACTATGAGTGCAACACCCAGCTCTCCTAGTGCTCTGCTAAAAGCGATTAGAAATATAATTATTACATCAGATAATGTCTCCCTAAGCATAGTACGATATGCTTGGTAAGTATCAGCTCCTAAAGTCAAGGCTACTTCCCAATATTCTACTCTAGCCTTGTAAAAAACTTCATAAGCAAGGGAGACTATTAGAGGGGTTATCAGAATTGCTTCGCCCAAAATTATTGCAATAGGGGTATAAAGTATCTGTAAAAAGCCAAGAGGACCAGTTCTACTTAATAACATGTAGAGGAAAAGCCCAACTATAACAGTAGGTAATCCAATTAATGCGTTAAAGATGCTGACAATCAAATTAGTCAACTTGGAATGGGAGCTAGATAATCTTAATGAAAGGGGTATTGACCAAGATGAAGAAAGTATTGTCGCCGTAGAAGAAATCATAAGAGAACGTATCGTAATCTCCAAGACTTCGCTGGATAAAACCAAGATTTTCACCCTTATTGGATAAGGTGTAGAAAAAGTAAAAAATTTATAGAATTTTTAAGGTTGATTAGCGAACCAAAGCCATGCAGAGTATAAATCATTTTCCTTTCCTTTAGCGGGATAAAATAATGGCACTCCGAATTCTTCAACACCATATGAGCCTATTAACTCTTGCCCTTCATTCGAAATAACGAAAAGGAGGAAGTCCATTGCCAAATCATATTTTACATGCGGGTGAACATCTGGGTTCACGATATACGCGGAGTAAATATTTAACAAAACGAATCCTTCATCTACTAAGGTTTCCAAATTAGGTAATTTATTCTCCCTCTTCAACTTAAGATATGTCCCAGTATCAGTTAATGTATACGCATCCTTTTCATTAGCCACAAGTAGCGTTTCGGACATGCCGCTTCCAGTTTCAATGTACCAGGATTTGCCAGTAGCATTTAATTCAGCTAATCTCCATAAAAGCAACTCGCGTTGGTGCGTACCTGAATTATCTCCGCGGCTTACGAATAAGGCTTTGCCGGCTTCTCCTGTTTCGTATATTCTTCGCATTGCCTCAACGGGATCGCAGTTGCTTATATTAGCTGGATCATTGACTGAACCAACGATAATGAAGTTGTTGTAAGCAAAAATAGTGCCATTAATTAAAATTCCTTCCTCAATGTATTCTTTTTCAAGATTGGGAGCATGTACAAATACCATGTCAACATCTCCTTTTTCTGCAAGCTTTAATGCTGCACCGCTTCCTACAGCTATAAACTGTATGACGACATTTGGGCGCATCTTTTTAAATTCGTCAGCTAAGAAGTCTAATAAACCAGTAGCATAAAGGCTAGTTGTTGTCGAAACTCTCAAGACTTTGACTGAGGGAGTCAGATATTTCCAATATATAATAGCGCTAACGATCATAATTAAGATCAAAATAAGTAGTGCAAGTATTCTTTTTCTATCCACTTTTTTCACCATTATTCATTATCCGATATCGGATAACGATATATTTATCTGAAAAAAACCTTATAAGTTTTACTATTGATTTACTCATGTGGTGGCCGCTGATATGCGTAATATGGAGGATATATTATCAAAGTTAAAACCGAGAATTCATTTGGTTCTTGAATATAAAGGCAAGAAGGTCATCGACGAGAGGATTGCTAATCTTCTCAAATTGATAATTGAAAGGGGCTCTCTTTATTCAGCAACAAGGAGCTTGGGTATTCCATATTCTAGAGCTTGGGATTGGATTACAAAGACGGAGAGAGAGCTCGGAATAGAATTAATAACTAGAAAGCGTGGTGGAATAAAAGGCGGGGGCGCAACAGTAACTGAGGAAGGAAAGAAACTTCTGGAATTTTACTTCTCCAAAGCTAAAGAATATGGACTAGACATTTCAACGGGTCTGATAACTAGGGAGTACACATTACCAGACATCATATTTGCGGGCAGTCATGATCCAATATTAGAGGTCATATTGAGCTCATACGCACGGTCACACAACCTAGATGTAGAGTTTGCTTGGATAGGATCCTGTGCGGGATTACTAGTTCTCATGCTTAACGAGGCTGATATAACTGGAGTGCATCTGTTAGATTTAGAGACGGGAGAGTACAACATTCCATTCTTAAAGAGATATTGGTTAGAAGAAAAAGTTGCAGTTATTAGAGGTTACGAACGTGAGATGTGCTTGGCATTTCGACCTGATGTTATGATAAATAGTTTAGAAGAAGCCATAGAGAGGGGCTATAGGTTATCAAATAGGAACGTGGGATCCGGGACTAGAATCCTATTAGATTATCTTATAGATCAAGTAGCTAGAGGAAGAGATTTAAAACCCGAAGAATTAAAGCGTAAAATACCGGGATATGGGAGTGAGGCAAAAACGCATTTTGATGTCGCAAAAAGTATTGCGACTGGACAAGCTGATTACGGTCTAGTTCTTCGCTTTGTCGCAGAGAACTATGGATTGAAATGTCTGCATGTTACGTGGGAGAAGTACGACTTTGTCATACCGATTAATCGGTTAAATAAAGAAGCAGTGAGAGACTTTGTTAATTATTTGAAATCCGAGGAAGTAAGAAAAATCGTTAGCGGGGTTCCTGGTTATAGAATTCCTATAGATTTCGGAGAAATAGTATATAAGCCCGCTTTATAGTCGGCGTATAGCATTGTTTTCTACCTTTATATCAAATTTAAAACCCATGAAAAATCCTACTTTTTTAATACACAGAAGGGTCAAGTGAGATGAGTAAAAAATTCTCAGTAATTTTCATTATTATTATATGTATTCTTTATCTCCTATTTATACCAAAAGGAAGAATAGTTACTCTTCTCGGTGCTGGTGCGACTTTCCCCTACCCGTTGATAGAGAAATGGAGAGTTAAATTTCAGGAATCCTATTCTAATATTACAATTAATTACAGGGCAGTCGGCAGTGGTGGGGGAATAAGGTTAATAATCGAAGGGCTCGTAGACTTCGCTTGCAGCGATGCACCTATGAATGAAGAAGAATACGAAATGGCAATAAAGAAAGGAACGATTCTCCATATACCATTTACTCTTGGAGCCGTTGTCTTAGCTTATAATATTCCCGATCTGAATTATCGCATTAAATTAACGGGGGAAATTATCGCGGACATATATCTTGGAAAAATAAGTAAATGGAACGACCCTGCTATCGCAGCGCTTAATTCAAATATTACGCTTCCGGATGAGGACATAATAGTTGTTAAACGGTCGGACTCAAGCGGTACTACATATATTTTTACAGATTATTTATCAAGCATAAGCGAGGAATGGAGGTTAAGAATAGGAAAAACGAAGATATTTTCTTTTCCTCCCGAAGTGGGATCTAGAGGTATCGCGCAGAAGGGTAACCAGGGGGTCTCACAAGCAATTTTGCAAATTCCTTACTCAATAGGTTACATAGAACTAGCTTATGCGCTTCAAAATAATATGTCAACTATACTAATTAAAAATGCGGACGGATTCTTTGTAGAAGCTAATATGACCACCATTAAAGCGGCAGCAGCTAGCGCAGCTGCTTATTTACCAAAGGGCTGGGATTTTTGGGGTAATGTAACCATAGTTAATGCTCCAGGGAAAAAATCTTATCCAATATCAAGTTTTTCGTATATGCTTGTCTATGCAGAGCAGAGAAACTATGAAAAGTATTTAGCGTTAATTAAGTGGTTAAATTGGATAAATACAGAAGGTCAAGATTACGCCGCTGAGTTGGATTATGTTCCAATACCAGAAGAAGTAAGAGAGTTGAATTCTGAGTCGATTTCTCGTATAAGGTTTTCAGGATTCCTCATTGTTAAGATGTGTGAGGATTTTCTTATAGATATTAGGAGAAGGGAGATTTATTATGAAGTCCGTTAGAGTCAAGATTGATTTAAATTTAGCCTTTAAGTACATAGCTTTTTTCTTCACGATAGTAGTTCTTTGCATAATAGCTCTTCTAGTTGGAGAACTGATACTTCACTCCGCCGAGGTCATATTAAGATATGGCTTTTCTTTCTTCTTTGGCTGGAATTGGGATCCCAAAGCTAACATATATGGAGCATTACCCATGATTTATGGCACACTTTTTACAGCGACATTAGCACTTCTCATAGCAATACCAATTAGTATCGGGATAGCTACGTTTCTAACGGAAATAGCACCTCCTAAGTTGAGAGAGTTTTTGACAACTACAATAGAACTGATCGCCGCAATACCCAGCGTAGTTATAGGATTATGGGCTATATTCTATCTAGCGCCGCTTATTCGTGATGTTATTCATCCTCTCTTTAAACCATTATCTTTTATTCCTTTTTTCAGTGGAGAGACCTTTGGATACTGTTATCTTACAGCCACTCTAGTCCTTGTATTTATGATAACTCCAATAATGACCTCAATATTTAAAGAAGCATTCGAGAGCGTACCTAAGGATCTTAAGGACGCTATGTATGCATTAGGAGCAACCCGATATGAAACAATAAGGCATATAACCATACCTTTTTCACGAACAGCAATTTTCGCGGGGACTATTCTCGCATATGGAAGAGCTCTAGGTGAGACATTAGCGGTAACAATGGTCATCGGAAACCAACCCAATATTACTTTATCTTTATTTAGTCCCGGATATACTCTAGCCGCAGTAATAGCGAATGAATTCATAGAAGCAACGAGTCGGTTACACGTTGCAGCGCTAATCGGTATGGGTTTGATATTATTCATTATCTCCCTAATCGTTAACTTCGTAGGCGTTATTCTCCTAAAGAGGCTTAAGAGATGGTGAATAAAATGTTGAGAAAAATCAAAGACATGGCATTTACGTTCTTCGCAATAGTATCCTTTCTCGTTGTTAGCTTGCCATTATTCCACATAATTATAGTTATAATAATTAATGGAATCCAAGCAATAAGTCTTGAATTCTTATTATCGCTTCCAAAACCTCCTGGAGAGCCAGGAGGGGGAATAGCGAATGCTATTGAAGGTACGTTAATATTAGCAGCATTGACGATGGGACTGAGTTTTCCAATCGGGTTCTTTGCAGGATTATATTTGGGAGAATACGGTAGGGGGCGCTATTCAGAATTTGTTAGAAGTTTGGTAGATATATTGTCAGGTACACCATCGATCGTTGCTGGAATATTTGGATACGCGGTTATCGTAATTTATTTTGGTTTTTCGGCTTTTGCTGGAGCTGTAGCGTTGAGTATTCTTGCAATTCCGTAC
>Ga0180302_10001811_pt1 | contig 10276 bp, 9 predicted proteins | sample GuaBasSediGuay17_FD_121794 | JGI IMG/M metagenome (GOLD analysis project Ga0180302, IMG submission 121794) | Subseafloor sediment microbial communities from Guaymas Basin, Gulf of California, Mexico - Guay17, Core 4571-4, 12-15 cm | ecosystem: Environmental > Aquatic > Marine > Hydrothermal... | reverse complement strand
GAGGAAGAAAAGAATGATAAACGCTATAGCTAGAAAAAGCTATTCCCAAAAAAATACCCAAGAAAAGAAAAAGAGGAGAAGTTTTAAAAGTTTTATCAAGAAAAATTCCCAAGAGAAAAAGCAAAATTATAGGAAGGACAATTAAAAATCCCAGTTGCCAAGCAAGAGAAAGAGCATAGAAAAATTTGTATTTTTTATTTTTCATTTTTGATGCATTGAATTATAAAAAGTCCAAATTTTTTTTTAATTTTATTCATTCTACCTCCAAAAAGCTGCAAGAGCAAGCATTATGCTAGTAAAAGGAAGACAAATTTTTAAAGTATTTAGAATGATTACCTTCAATTGATTTGGAAATCTAACAGATTTTTTGACCTTTTTAAAATTTGGTGTTATATAAGTCTAGCAAAGTTTTTATTAAAACCCCATTTATTAAAAGGAGGGGAAAGAATGCCTTTTAGTGGAAGAGCTTGTCCAAATTGTGGAAGTTTAATGGTTTGGATGCCATTTTCAACAAGGGGTGTAGAAATCTCTCCGGGAGTGGTAAAAAGGCTTGATGCAGGAGAGATTTGTCCAAATTGCTCATTTGAGATTCCAATTCATATCCACCGGTTTTCAAATGAAGTCGCTTTGTCGCAAAGATTGATCTGGCAGGGAAAATATGAAAGAGCAAGAAGAATTCTTTTGTCAGTTTGGAGAGAAAATCCAACTTTAGATATAGCCTTTTGTTTGGCTAAGCTTTATATTGAAATCAAAAGACCAGAAGAAGCAAAAATGTGGTTTGAGAGAGGGATGAAGCTTTTTAAACATTGGCCAAAAGATGATATTTCCACGCTTCAAGATTTTTTAATAGATTTTGGTTATCTTTTAGGATTTGTAATGGACAAAAAAAGAAAAGCAATAAAGCTCTTTAAAAAAGCAATTTCCCTTTACAAGGAAAATTACAAGGCTTGGTATAATTTGGGAAGTCTTTATGCCAGACAAAGAAAGTGGAGAAGGGCTGAAAAATGCTATAGGAAAGCTCTTGAGATTCATCCTGGGCATGAGGAAAGTCAAAGAGCCCTTCAAGCAGTTGAAGCTTCAAAAAAACAGGATTGATTTTTTAAATTTTAACCGGCGATTGCCGGTTTTTTATTTTTTTCTTGACATTTCTAGGTTCTCTATTTAAGAATTAAATAGCTCTTTGAAAACTTTAAAAGGAGGAGAGAGAAATGAAAGGAATTGAGATCATTAAGGCTCCCCACAAAGGAGAGGTTGTAATTGAAAGAAGAGGGATTGAAATTAAACGAGAAAGAAAGCCAGTAAACATTGTTCAAGCAGAAAAAGGAACAGTTTATCTTGTAATTGATTGTTCTGGAAGTATGAGCGGAGGTAAGCTTCAGCAGGTAAAAGAGGGAGTGATAAAATTTGCCGAGGATGTAAGAGAATACGCAATCGGGCTGATTCAGTTTCATGAAACAGCTCAGCATCTTTGCTCTCCTACAAGGAATATTTCTTTTCTCAAAAAAAGAATAAGGGAAATTAAGACTGGAACCACTACTAATATGGCACCTGCTATTTCAATGGCTCATGACAGGCTTAAAGGAAAAGCAGGAAGAAAAGTAATGGTGGTGGCTACCGATGGAATGCCAAATGGTCCAGGAGATCCCAAAGCTTCTCTTGAAGCAGCAGAAAAAGCAAAGAGAGATGGAATTGAGATAATTGTAATCGGAACAGATGATGCCGACAAGAAGTTTTTGAAAAAACTGGCTTCTCGAGAAAATTTGGGAATTAAAGTAAAAAGAGAAGAGTTTGGCAAAACTATTGCCAAAGTAGCCGAGCTTCTTCCTCAACTTCCAAAACCAAGATAAAAGGAGGTGAGATGGAGTGAATCATTGGCAGAGAGATGATGATTGGGAAGATTACTATGAGATACTTCAGGTTTCTCCTGATGCTTCTCCTGAAGTGATAAAGGCAGCTTATAGAGCTTTGGCCAAAAAATATCATCCAGATCAGAACTCTTCTCCTGAAGCTGTCGAGAAGATGAAAAAGATTAATGAGGCTTATCAGACCTTGATTGATCCTCAAAAAAGAAAAAAGTATGACGAGGAGTGGAGGGAAAGAAAGGGCAAGAGCCAAACTTCTACCTTTTCTTCTCAAGCTCAAAGCGTTCCTCCGCCAAAACCGGTAGTTACTCCAGATCATGTTTTCTTTAGAGAAGTTGATCCAGGAGAGGTAAAGAGAGCTTCTTTTACTCTTCGAAATGCTGGTGGGCCCTACCAAAAGATTTGGATTGAAAATCCAGACAGCTGGGTGAGGATAGTTAGATGTGTTTCTTTAGCTGATACCGATGAACTTCCTCTTCGAGTAGAGCTTGAGGCAGAAGGAGAAGAGTGGGGCAAAAGATATGAAAAAAGAATTGAGGTTAAGCTTGATAATGAAAGCACCTATTTTAAAGTTATTCTTAAAACAAAAGAAAAACCAGAGCCCAAAGTTAGTTCTCAAAAAGTAGCTTCAGCTTCTTCTAGCTTTTTTACATCCACTTCAAGTTATTCTACTCCTCGAGTTTGGCCTTATCCTCTTGATCATGGTCCCAGAGAGGAATCAAGAAGAAATGAAGAAGAGTCAGAAGATGGACTTTCCATCCTCTTTTTTATACTTGGTATTCCATTTTTTATAATTCAAATTTTAATAGGAGGAATACTTTTTGCAGGCTGTATGGCAACAGTTTTTGCAGGAATATGGGAAATAATTAAACGCATTTTTTAAAATCTGGGAAAATCTCCCAGATTTTTTTTATTTTTGAATGTTGAGGGTCAGCTTCTGTCGGGCAGGGGGGAGTCGAACCCCCTTCACACCCACCCCAAGGGTGTATGTTAACCCTTACACCACTGCCCGAAAAAATTATTTGGCCACATTTTTAAAAAGAGTTTTGATGCAGCGAGTGCAAGCTTTTACTCTTTTCCCATTAGGTAAAGTTACCCATTGAAGGTTGGGATATTTCTTTTTCTTTACTGTAGGATTGTACTTGCCTCTAAGCTTTTTTCGTGTTACACTTTGAATATAAGTTTTTCCACAAAGGGCACATTTTCTCATAGACTTTAATAATAAAGAAAAAAATTCATTTCGTCAAATCCTTATGGAAATTTTAACTTTTATTTTTTTGATCGCAATTGCTCTTTTTACGATGGTCATTCATGAGGTTTCTCATGGAATGGCAGCTTATTTTTTAGGAGATCCGACAGCAAAATTGGCCGGAAGACTAACTTTAAATCCTTTAAAACATTTAGATCCAATAGGGTCAATTTTGCTTCCTGGAATTTTAATTCTTCTTCAAGGAATTTTTGGTAGAGGGATAGTAATTGGTTGGGCAAAACCTGTTCCTGTAAATCCTTTTAATTTAAAAGATCCAAAATATGGAATGGCAAAGGTAGCAGCAGTAGGTCCTGGAGTGAATTTTCTTTTGGCTTTTTTGTTCTCCTTTTTTATAAGAATTTTGCCCAAAGACACTGTCTTTTTTAAAAATTTAACTTTATTTTTTGGCTATATTGTCTGGCTTAATCTTCTTTGGGCAATTTTTAATCTTTTTCCAGTTCCTCCTTTTGATGGTTGGCATATTTTTTCTGCTCTTTTCCCGTCTTTAAAAGAAAAAGAAGCCACGCTTTATGCCAATAGCTTCTTTTTGATTTTGATTGTAATTTTGCTGATGGTTTGGTTTGTGATTCCTTTGATAATAGTTCCTCTTTTTGATATATTGACAGGATTGAGGTTTCCAATTTAAAAATAAAAAAGGTCGCAAAAGGAGTAAATGTTTTTTCCTACCTTTTCTATGTCAGCTTTAATAATTCTTCTTTTGGTAGTTGGAATTTTAATCATCTGGGCAATTGCTACCTACAACAGTTTAGTTAAACTTCGCAATCGAGCTAAAGAGGCTTGGGCAGATATTGAGGTTCAACTTAAGAGAAGATATAACCTTATTCCCAATCTAGTTGAGACTGTAAAAGGATATGCTTCCCATGAAAAAGAGCTATTTGAAAAGGTAACTCAGGCAAGGGCTAAGGCAATTTCAGCTCAAGGAATTGAAGAGAAAGGAAAAGCAGAAGCAGAGCTTACAAGGACTCTAAAGACTCTCTTTGCAGTAGCTGAAAATTATCCTCAACTTAGAGCTTCTGAAAACTTTGCCAAGCTCCAAGATGAGCTTACCGATACCGAAGATAAAATTCAGGCAGCCAGACGATTTTATAACGCCAATGTGAGAGATTTAAATACAAAGATTGAAAGTTTTCCCGCTAGCATTATTGCCAAACTTTTTGGATTCAAAAAAATGGAGCTTTTTGAAATTGAAGCTCCTGAAGAAAGAGAAACTCCGAAAGTAGAGTTTTAAGATTTAAATTTTATGAGAAAAAGAAAAATTTCTCTCCAAAAAATTATTCTTGTTTTTGGAGAAATATTTTTATTTCTTTTTTTATTTTGTCATTTTTCTTTTGCAAGTTTTGAAGAAAAGATAAAAGATTTTAAAGTTGAGATTAAAATTTTTGCTGAGAGCATAATTGAAGTAGAAGAGAAAATTGTTTATGATTTTGGAGCTAATCTTCGTCATGGGATATATCGAGAGATTCCAGAAAAAGATATTGAAATCGAAGTAGTCGATGTGAAAGATGAAAAAGGAGAAAGCTATCCTTACCAGGTTTCAAAGAGGGGAGGAAAAGTAAAAATTAAAATTGGAGATCCTCAAAAATTAATTTCAGGAGTTAAGGAATACAACATTAAGTATAAAGTAAAAAAAGCTATAAGATATTTAAAAAACTATGATGAGCTTTATTGGAATGTTACCGGAAATGAATGGCAGGTGCCAATAGAAAACTCAAGTGTCCTTATTATTTTTCCCCAAAAAATTTCTTTTCAAGATTTAAAGTTTTCCTGCTACACTGGAAAAATTGGCTCTAAAGAATCGGCTTGTTTTTATAAAGTAAACGAAAATGAAATCTATTTTGAAGCAAAAAGAGCTTTTTCTCCGGGCGAAGGGTTGACAGTGGCTGTTGGCTTTCCTAAAGGAATTGTTAGAGAACCTTCTTTTTCTGAAAAACTTTCTGATTTTTTAAAAAAATGGGGTGTTTTTCTTCTTCCACTTTTCTTATTTTTTTATCTTTTTTGGGAGTGGGAAAAGAAAGGAAAAGACATTAAGATAAAAAAAGCCATTACTCCTCAATATGAACCTCCTTTTTCTTTAAAGCCAGCTGAAGTTTCTTTGATTTTACATCAAAAAATTACTCCTCGGGACATCTCAGCCACAATTATCCATCTTGCTACTCGAGGGTATATAAAAATAAAAGAGGTTAAAAGAAAAGTTGTCTTTTTTACAAAAAAAGACTGGATTTTAATTAAAAAAAGAGAATTTGAAGAAGATCCAGATCTTTCAGAATACGAAAAATTTTTATTGAGAAAACTTTTTGGAGAGAAAAATGAGGTTTCAATTTATTCTTTAAAGCACAAATTTGTAAAGCCTTTCCAAGAACTTAAAAAGAGAATTTCAGTTAAGATGACAGAGGAAGGATTTTTTACTGCTCCTCCAGAGAAAGTAAGAAATAAATATTCTCTCTTTGGGATTGTGTTTTTTATCTTGGGATTTGGAATTTTAATCATTTGGGCCAATTTAAAAATAGCTTTTTCCTTTGGAATTTGCGGGGTTTTGTTTTTAATTTTTTCCCGCTTTATGCCAAAAAGAACAAAAAAAGGAGCAGAAGCTTATTGGCAAATTTTAGGATTTGAGGATTATATAAAAACAGCAGAAAAATATAGAGCCGAGTTTTATGAAAAAGCAAACATATTTGAAAAATATCTTCCTTATGCTATTGTTTTTAATCTGGTAGATAAATGGGCAAGAGCATTTGAAGGAATCTACAATACTCCACCAGAATGGTACGAAGGAAGTTATCTGGGAGCCGTTTTCTCTACATCTTCCTTTGTCAATTCCCTTAATAGTTCAATTTCAAGCTTTTCCGATGTTTTTTCCTCACGAAGCGGAAGCACAGGCGGAGGATCTGCTGGCGGAGGAGCTGGAGGAGGGGGTGGTGGAAGCTGGTAAAGAAAGTTGAAATTAAAGGTCGTTTTCTCTCCCTCAATTCTCTAAAATTATATAAAACTCTATGGCCACTCTTTATACTCAAGTTGAATCTAATGTCCGAAAAACTTGGTTTTTTCTGTTTTTGCTATTTAGTTTTATCATTTTTCTTGGATGGATTTTTAGCTATATTTTAGATAACAATCTGATTTTGATTATAGCTGTTATTTTAAGTTTTCTTTTCAATTTTTATAGCTATTGGTATTCAGACAAATTTGTAATTTGGCTTTCTCGGGCAAAGAGAATAGAGAAAAAAGATAACCCTCGTCTTTATCGATTGGTTGAAAATCTATGTATTACTGCTGGCCTTCCAATGCCCAAAATCTATATTATGCCTGGAAGACAAGCCAATGCTTTTGCAACAGGAAGAGACAAAAATCACTCTGCCATAGTTTTTACTGAAGGAATTTTAGAAAAACTGGAGGATGAAGAACTTGAAGGCGTAATAGCTCATGAACTGGCTCATATTGGAAACAGGGACATTCTTTTATCAACAATACTTGTGGTGCTGGTTGGAATAGTAGCTCTTCTTTCAAGATTTTTTCTTCAAATCTCTTTTTTTGGAGGAGGAAGAAGACGGGGTAGAGAAGAAAGAAGCCCCATTCTTTTAATCTTGGCTTTAGCCTTAGCAATTTTAGCTCCTCTTTTTGCTACACTTTTAAGGCTTGCAATTTCTCGAAAAAGAGAGTTTTTAGCAGATGCTACCGGGGCCCTTCTAACCCGATATCCTGAAGGACTGGCTCGAGCTTTGGAAAAAATTGCTCAAGACAAAGAGCCTCTCCCTCAAGCCAGCTCAGCTACTGCTCATCTTTTCATCGCCAACCCCTTTAAAGGAAGACAAAAGACAAATTGGCTTTTGAAGCTTTTTATGACTCACCCTCCAATTGAAGAAAGAATCAAAGCTTTAAGAGAAATGTCAATTTAAAATTTTTATGGTTTTTTCTTCTTCTCCTATTGAGGAAATAAAAGAAAGACTGGATATAGTTCAAGTTATTTCTGAATATGTTAGGCTTCAGAAAGTAGGAGCTAATTACAGAGCTCTTTGTCCTTTTCATTCAGAAACAAAGCCTTCATTTTATGTTTCTCCTGCTAAGCAAATCTGGCACTGTTTTGGATGTAATCTTGGAGGAGATATTTTTAAATTCATAATGTTGATTGAGGGAGTAGAGTTCAAAGATGCTCTTTCAATTTTAGCCAAAAAGGCTGGAGTAGAACTCAAACCAGAACCTATCGAGAAAAGGACCGAAAGACAACGCCTTTATGAAATTTGTGAAATAGCTACAAGGTTTTTTGAAAAGCAGCTTAAAGAAACAAAAAAAGGTGGAGAAGTGAAAGAGTACCTTTTATCAAGAGGGATTTCAGAGGAGAGCATAAAAAAATGGAGAATTGGTTATGCTCCAAATACTTGGAGGTCTCTTTCTAATTTTTTAGTTTCAAAAGGATATAAAAGAGAGGAAGTCATAAAAGCAGGCTTGGCAGTTCCAAAAGAGGGAAAAGAAGAAATTTCCTCTCCTTGGGACAGCTATGATAGATTTCGAGGAAGAATCATTTTTCCTATTTTTGATGTTCATGGTCAGGTGATTGGATTTGGAGGTAGAGTTTTTGGCGAAGAAGAGAAAAAAGAGGATGTAGCAAAATATATCAACACTCCAAATACTCCTCTTTATGATAAGAGCCGAGTTCTTTACGGAATTGATAAAGCCAAAACTGAAATAAGAAAAAGAGATGGAGCAATTATTGTTGAGGGATATACTGATGTAATTTTGAGCCATCAAGCTGGTTTTGAAAATGCAATTGCAGTCTCCGGGACAGCTTTGACACCTTATCAATTGCGAGTGATCTCTCGATATAGTAAAAACCTCTTTTTGAGTTTTGATATGGATGTGGCGGGGGAGACGGCTACCAAAAGAGGAATAGATTTAGCTCAGCTTTTAGGATTTAACATAAAAATTATTTCTCTTCCCGAAGGAAAAGATCCAGCCGATATTGTGAAAGAAGATCCAAAGGAATGGCAAAAAGCAGTAGAAAACGCAGAAGAAATACTTCAGTTTTATTTCAATCGTGCTTTCTCTCAATTTGATAAAAACAGTATCGAAGGAAAAAGAAAAATTTCAGAGATTCTTTTACCTTTAATTTCTCGGATTCAAAGCAAAATTGAGCAATCCCATTGGGTAAAGGAATTTGCAAGAAACATTGAAGCCGATGAGAAAGCTATTTGGGAAGAAGTTCGAAGACTTGAAAAGGATAGAAAATCTTTAGAAGAAATAGAAGAGAAAATCAAAATTTCCGAAAAAGATCTTAGAAATTTAGGAATAGAAGTCGAGGAAAGATCTCCTAGTTTTTTGGTAGAAGAGAGGGTATTGATGCTTCTTTGGAATTTTGCTAAAAATGAAAAGACATCTTCCTCTATTTCAAACTATATCGAAAAAATCTCCAGTTTTTGGGAATTTACCTTTCCCGAAGGAAAAGAAGTTTTTGAGATTTTAAAAGAGAAAAAGAAAGAGTTGCCAGAGAGTTTAAAAGAATTCATCTCTACCTTAGAATTTAAGTATGAAATAGAAAGCCAAAAAGAAGATTTTTCTCCTCAAAAAGAACTGGACTTTTGTATTGAAAGACTTTGGCAGATCTGGCAAAAAAAAGAAATTGAAAAAATAAAAAAAGAACTTCAAGAGGCGGAAAGGAGTAATGATAAGGAAAAGGTCAAAGAGCTTTTGAAAAAACTATCTCAAATTAGAAAAAAATAAAACCTATGCCAAGAAAAAAGAAAAAAACTTCCTCAAAAAAGAAAAAAAAGACAAAGAAAAAAACTCAAAAAAAAGTAAAGAAGAGAAAGAAAGCAAAGAAAACAAATGAAAGAAAGAAAGAAAGAAAGAAGAAGGAAAAAAAGACAAAGAAAAGAAAAAGGAAAGCTTCAAAAAAGAAAGAGAAGAAAAAAGCCAAGTCCAAGGCAGAAAAAAGAAAAGCTAAAACAAAAAGAAAAAAGACAAAATCAAAGAGAAAAAGAGTTTCAAAGAAAGAAAAAAGAGAAAAGATCAAAAAAGAGGCTTTAAAAGAACTCCTTGAGAGAGGAAGGAGTCGTGGTTTTGTTACTTACAGAGAAATTCTAAAATTCTTCCCCGAAGCAGAAGAAGACATTGAAGGCCTTGAAGAAATTTATCAGGCTTTAGAAAGTGAGGGAATTCAAATTAAAGATACAGGAGAATTTTTAGGAGAAGAGGAGATAGAACTTCCAGAAAGAGAGCTTCCAGAACTTGATTCGGTCCAAAAATATTTAAGAGAAATTGGTAAATATCCTTTATTGACTTTAAAAGAGGAAAGAGAATTAGCAAAAAGGATTGAGAAAGGGGATAAGGCTGCAAAAGAAAAACTTATCAATTCAAATTTAAGACTTGTAGTCTCAATTGCTAAAAAATATTATGGCAAAACTCCTCATTTAACTCTTCTTGATTTGATTCAAGAAGGAAATCTTGGACTTTTCAGAGCAGTAGAAAAATATGATTGGCGAAAAGGTTTCCGTTTTTCAACCTATGCTACCTGGTGGATTCGTCAGGCCATTACAAGAGCTATAGCCGATCAGGCCCGAACAGTTCGTTTGCCAGTTCACATTGTGGAATCACTTTCAAAATATAACAAAGTAAAAAGATATCTTCTTCAAGAACTTGGAAGAGAACCTTTGCCCGAAGAGATTGCAGCGGAGATGGGAGAAGATGTAGAAAAAGTTAAGCATCTTGAGCAAGTATCTCTTGGCACAGTTTCTCTTGAACAGCCAATTGGAGAGGAGGATAAAGATAGCACACTTGAGCAGTTTGTAGAAGATAAAAAGACAATGAGTCCAGCAGAGCTTACTTCCCTTTCTATTCTTCGAGATCAAATAAGAGAAATTCTTAAAGATTTAACCCCTCGCGAAAGAAAAATTTTGAGCATGAGATTTGGACTAGAAGATGGAGTTACTCATACATTAGAAGAGGTAGGAAGACAGTTTAATGTTACAAGAGAAAGGATAAGACAGATTCAACAAAGGGCGTTAGAGAAAATTAGAGAACACAAAAAGGCTAAATATTTGAAAGAATTTTAACCCTTTTCAAATCAAAAATTTTCTGTTATATTTTTATTTAGTTTAAAATCAAAATTTTTCCATTCCCGGGTAGCTCAACGGTAGAGCAGCGGCCTGTTAAGCCG
>Ga0180302_10001810_pt1 | contig 10277 bp, 9 predicted proteins | sample GuaBasSediGuay17_FD_121794 | JGI IMG/M metagenome (GOLD analysis project Ga0180302, IMG submission 121794) | Subseafloor sediment microbial communities from Guaymas Basin, Gulf of California, Mexico - Guay17, Core 4571-4, 12-15 cm | ecosystem: Environmental > Aquatic > Marine > Hydrothermal... | reverse complement strand
TTTAAGTATCTGCCAGTAGCCATAGCATACAATAGTCTAAATATGTTCCTTTGTCTCTTTACTGTGTATTTATAGTATACTTTTATGATAAAGTTTTTAGGTATATTGCTTAGCTTCCAACGTATCATTGGATACTTTCCGATGATTGTGTTATACTTGTTTTCGCTTACTTCCCAATGTATTTCATTATTATTAAAGAAGACTTTTATTTCGTTTTCAAGAGCTTCTGGCGGAACGGGGAAGTACATTACAACCTCTTTATGACCTATATTCTTGAATGGATATATTCCTGTTACATTTACTATTAACTCATCTTGTTTAGAACAGTTGATAGATATGGTTATATACTCTTTATCCATGACAAGTGTAGGAACTGGTATCGGATTACATAGTGAGTCTACAGTACTTGTTATGAGTATAATTAAGAATAATGTTGTCGTTATTGATATGATTTTTTGCAATATCTCACCTGTAGACTATATTTCAAGCATCTATTTATCAATAACTATGTTAAAATAATAGAACATAAAGTTTCGTTGTGAAAAATTATTTGTCGGTGAGAGCTCTACTCTTCTAAACCCATAGCCCAAAGTATTCCTCCTAAGAGATGTTTCTGAAACCACTCTTCTCTCCATAGAGCTGTGAAATGACCAAATGCCGTGTAAAATACTCTTCCCCTTCCGTAAGAGTGACACCAGGCCAGTGCATAATCATGGTCAGGTCTTGTTCCCTTGCTTAGGTCTACTGAAGAATTGTCTAAGCTTATTAGAACATGTGTCTTTTTCCTACTCCAATTCTTAAAAGTATAGACTTCCTCTTTAACTTTAAATCTCTCAGGTAAGTGTCTGGTAGAAGGATGATTTCTATCTTCAACAATTACGTACACATCCTGTGTCCAAGGATGTCCACTAAAGTAACCTCCTAACATCTCTCCGTACTCAGGAAACTTATAAAATGTGTCAGTAGCGTTATGAACTCCTACAAATCCCTTTCCCTCTTTAACAAAATCTATTATTGCATGTTTTTGGTCTTCATTCATTGGAAGTTCGCCAGTAGTCATGAAGAGTAAACAATCTACTTTTTCAAGATTTTCCTTAGTTATCTCAGCACATTCCTCAGTGGCAAAGACTTCAAAGAGTCCAGTTCGTTCACCTAGCTTTGTTAGGACTTCAATGGCTGTGGGAATATAACTGTGTCTGAAGCCAGCTGAGTGGGTAAAAACTAATACCTTAGGTTTACTCATGATTTATGTTCTATGTAATAAGTTATTTAACAATTTGGGAAGAAAAACTCTTGTGTCGGAACTCAATTTACTTTAGTGCAGTTTATGTTTCTTTAAAATGTTCTAAGGATTTTCTTGTATTCGTCTAGCATCTCGTAGTTTTGTGGTTGAAGGTGCATGAAAAGGACAAAGCACTTTACTCCTATCTTAACAAAGTCCTCAATTAGTGTTATCACATCTTCTACCCTATCTCCGCGTTTTATGTCGATAACATTACCTCAGATAAATGCCTCAAAGGGTTTTCTTAAGTATTTCTTAATGTATTCCCTTCTCTCCTTATACCTGTCTACATCTCTAATTTGAGGTATCCAGCCATCACAAAGTCTGAAGGACGCGGAGATAGGGAGATCCTCTCAGGAATCAAATAGCCGCTGTGATGAGAAGAATAGTCAAGATTTCAGCAAGATAGAGTACCTACTCTAGACCCTCCAGAGGCATATACACTAGCCATAGCCTACTCGGAAAACTGTATTCGTTTGACCAAAAATAAAGAAGTGCTAAGATTAGTAGAGTATTATGATGAGTTTAAGAAAGTGAAGATTTGGAGAAGTCTAGAGCTACTTAAACATTTTTATAGAGAGGGGTTAATAGAGGATCTAGAAAGGGAGCTCGAAAACTATAGTCGAGGCCATGCATTCCCTAAGAAGAGATATAGCTAAGAGAATCGGAATAAAGGAGGAACATCTACTTGAAGATGAATTTGAAAGAGAAATAAGACGTAAGTCAGCTAACTGGGATTTCATAAGAAGACAAAGATCCAGAGTGAGAGCAGCTCTTGAGTTATATATCATGACTGGAGACTTAAGACTAGCACAACATATATCTGGTATGGGGATAGGAGGAGTTATACGAATTAGTCAAAAAAGCGAGGATACCAATAGTCATTCTAAGAGATTAACTTTTAACCTGGATAGTGCTTTGAATTTTTCTGTCACCATTTTTAAGATGAAATCATAATAATCCTTATGGGTACATGATCAACATCACGTCAATGGTATTCGATCCTCATGCCCGTAATAATTGAAAAAGACTAGGTTTATATCGTTACCTAAGTTATGATTTATACTCTAATATAACGTTATTGTTTTTACCCTCTGTGAAGCATTAATTAATGTGACTAAAAGTAAAGTCATCTTATCAATATTGCTCATGACCTTAGTTATTGTAGCTACTCTGATACTCTTAAAGCAGGAAAGAGAAGAGAGCTCTATAAATAAAGCCACTACAAAACTCCCCTCTGGTTATCTAAGTAGAGTGGAAATTATTGTCTTAGTAGACAATAACCCTAACCCCCAGAGACCTGACTTAAAGACTGTGTGGGGTATATCTATGTTAGTTAAGTTTGGGAATACTACTATACTCTTTGATACCGGTCCTTCTCCTCAAATTCTAAAGTACAATTGTAAAGCCTTGGGAGTAAACTTAAGTGAGTTAACCTTTGTCGTCCTATCACACGAGCATGGAGATCACATTGGTGGTTTATCTTATGTTGCAGAGGTTAAACCTAAAGTAAAGGTATATGTTCCTTCTAAGATGAGTAATTATGTTAAAGAATGGATTAAGAGTTTAAATTTAACTCTCATAGAGGTAAGAGATTCAATAGTCATAACTAAAGGTGTAGTGGTCATAGGTCAATTATATGGTCCTCCTTGGGAACAAGCATTAGCAATAAACATAAGTAGAGGACTAGTAATCTTAGTCGGTTGTAGTCATCCTGGTGTAGAGAATATAGTGGCTAAAGCTGTAAAGGAACTTGGAACTAAGCCATATCTAGTTATTGGAGGTTTCCATATGTCTTCAAGATCTAGAGAAGATTGTGAAAGAACTGTGAAGAACTTACTAAAACTGGGGATACGTCTCATAGCTCCGATACATTGTAGTGGTGATACTATAAGGAAACTCCTAGATGAGAAGTACAATGAATATTACCTTAGAGCATATATTGGGACTAAGGTTGAAATTAATAATTAACATTAAAGGCATAGATTATTTAACTAATTTTTTATCTTAAAAAGAAATCACTGATTATTTCTTATGTTTCATGGTTTTTGTTAAATATCATAACAATTCGCTTAACTTCATGTTCTTGTACTTTTCCGCATAGTACTTCACGATATTCAAATAAGTATCTTTAAATTCAACAGTACTTTCAATTCCGCTATTCTCTCACCATTCGTTATATGAGCAGACAAATTCAGGAGATACCATCTCATGTCTATACTGAGTTTGAAATAATTAATTAGCTTTGACTGTACAATAAAGTAACCAAACATCAACTAAGGGGGGTATTGCTATTTGGTTACTTTTATCAGCCTGCTAAAAAGTAAAGCTACACCAATTTGTACTAAGTTTTTGTTTTTAGGAGTCCTTTTCTTACTGTTAAAAACTAGTCTTCACAAGTACACGTGGTAGCCACTAAGGTACCGCTAAATTTAAAGGTTACTTCACCAAGGGTAAAGGGAGGCACATTCTTAGGTAACTCTATTCCAGAAAGTGCTCCTCCTCCTATACCCTTTGTTATACACATAAGGTAGTCGTTTGTAAGAAGTTCAAAGGAAACATCTCTCTTTTGGTCAGTTCTATCTATCTTTATGTGTGGTTTTAAGGATTCTATAACCACTTTTATGTCTCGTGGATACATAGAGGGAGTAAAGGAACGAGTTTGTTCACTCTCTTGAGTCCCTTGGGGTGTGGATATGAGTATGTGAATATATGCTGTACCAGCAATAGGTTCACAGAATAATGTGTTTGGTGGTGCATCTACGATATAGACATTGATTTCAATAATCTCATTATTTGGCGAAATCCATCCATTAACCACTACATCTCGCTGTTGATTGAATTCCCCTGAGTATGAAAGATCCACTTTCATATAGACTTCTCGACCACTACCTTTGAATGTATTCTTAGCATCTACTGAGTAGTACTCTATCGTAACTATTCCGTTTCCTTCAAAGTATTTATAACCACCATCTGTTTGGTTAATTATTTCGTAGGTGAATGTGAGATTATACCTCTCTCTAACTACAGTTTCATAAGAATAAGTAAAAACTTCTATAGTCCTTACTCCTTTTGCTGTTACTGTAATGTCAGCAATTATTTCTATGAAGTTCTCCTTTTCTACTGTAATATTCACTTCAGTTTTTCGCTTTTTATCAGGAGCCTTTATGTCCTTATCTTCACCCAATCGTTCATAAGCACATACTAAGCACTCCTTTACACCACTACAACATCTCTTAATAGCTGTAAACTCATAAAGACCGGATTGTACCAGCATTTTATAAAATCCAGTGGAATCAGTTCTTGTCTTATACTCTTTACCAAAGACATCAAGAGCAACGACCAAGGCATCTCTAACTCTCTTTCCTTCTTCAGTAACGACTCTCCCTATAACTTCTGCATCGTCTCCATAGTCAAAATACCATGAGATTACTATGTCATAAATTAGGATTTCAGTAGATAACTTAGTACCCCTATAAGTTTTCACTATCTTCTGATGAATAAAGTCATATATCTCTCCTCTAACATCCCATCCATCTGCTGGATCAGCCTTACATCCTACCATTAAGATAACACGATTTGTTTCTATATCAGAACAGGCAAATCTTAGTCCCCCAACTCTTGTTAAATAGGGGACAACTTTCTCTGAAATAATCTTCATTATCTTAGAATACTCAAGAGGATACGTTCTCTCAGAAACTATGACTCTATCTATGTAAAGGAAAAAGCCTACGACACACTCCGGTTTGCTTGGAGAATCTTCAAGTAACTTTTCTATAGCTTCGATTACTCCCTCATATTTTATGTTTTTATATTTTGCAAATAATCCTACTCTGCTGAAGTAATATGTTTTAGCTATCACAGTATTATTCTCTTTAAAGACTTTTGAAGGTAAAGGAAACCAGTATCCAAAACCATTAGCATCATTAATTCAAATTAAAACTTATAGGCTATTAACATTAACATTCTGAAGCTTTGAAGGATCGTATTTGAATATTATCTTAGCCATACCTCTTAACTGTCCACTGTATGCTATATCATATATCTTTGTAATGGGCTTCCAAGTTCCAGGAAGGGCAACTTCTCCAGTTACCTCATTAACTTTAACTTTCTCTCCCTCTGGTAGCACTACAAGAATCTCTTCAGCCTCTTTTTTCCTTTAATAAATTTAAAAAGTAAGCAATAGCTACTATCACTACTGCTAATAATACTACTCCTAGTAATAGCTTCTTAGACATAGTTCCTCAACTTATAAGTTACTTTTATATATGCTGCAACTCTATAACGTTAATAAATTTATCATTAAGTAATGATAGGCTTAAACCTAAATAGTAAGCTTAATTTTTTATAGTCAATATTTCCCCTCAAACTGGATTCCATACCCTATAAATTTTACTGTTAAAGAATTTATCTAAAGATTTCCCACTCACCTCTTCAGCTAATTCCTTGAAACTTTCAAAGTCTATAGGCTTATCTTTAAATCTCTTACAACACTCCCTTATAAGCTCATAAAAACTATCGCCAATGAGTTTATGGAGCTCATAAAGTATCAAGGCTCCTTTGGAGTAAGAAAGTGTCCCAAGTTCATATTTGCCATAGTCAGCTAATGGGACTTCCTTTCCTTTAGGGAAGTAGTTCTTTACAAGCTCCCAAAATGTTTCTTTGAATTTCTTTAAGACTTTCTTAAATTCCTTCTCTCCATAAAGTTCTCTTATTAAGAGTGCTGTTAAATAATTAGCAAACGCCTCATCAAAGAATCTAGTTCTTTGTACTTCTCCTTCAGCTCTAGGGTTCCAGAAGTGAGCTAGCTCATGGTAGACTCCATATGGAATTGGATCTTTGAAAACTTTACTTTCAATTAGAGAGTAATCAATACCAGCCTGCCCTCCATAACCATTTGGAATTTCTATTATGGTGTATTTCCTTTCTCTTTCTCCGAACATGGAACAGTAGAAATTGAAGGCTTTTCTTATAAGTTCTAAAATTCTCTTACCCTGCTCCTCATTACCGATTAAAACGAATGCTTTGAAATCATTATATTTAATTAAAGAGAATTTTGCTATAGCAATGTCTAATCGCCAAGTGTTCAATATCCTAATTTTACTTCCCAGAATCTCTCCTCCTGAAGCGAGTTTATATTCATCAGGTACACCAGAAATTGAAATTTCAGCATCAAATTTTGACATAGTTATAGCGTTTATAAGGCTCTTAAACCTTGGCTCAGCAAATATTGGATAAAAATAGGTATCCGTCCTAAGAAGAGTATATTCCTTACTTATCTTGTCCTTCAGATAAGGAAAAATATGTTCATAGCTTTCTAAGGTGCCACAATACCTTATTTGGAACTCTTCCTTAGGCTCTTCTAATTCAATAAGATTAACTTCATAACTCTTGAAATCAATAAGTTCAATAATACTTTGCGAAAAACTTACATTACAATTCTCAACTCTTAATCCCTTATTTAATACGAAACATTTAGCTTCTTGTTCTAATTCAGTATAAGCATGACCTTCAAAAGTACCCTCTTCTAAATTAATCAATAAGTGTAAAGATAGCTTCTTCATGGTTACTAAATATAACCTATCTCAACATTCTAAAACTTTACGATTAAGCAATGTTCAGTATTAGCTTATTAAGGAGAGGGAAAGATATCATCGGAACTTATTAGGTGAATATAGGAAGATTCGCTGATTCGAAACAATATTCAAGGCATACTTAGTTTCTATCGAGAAATTTTAAGGAAGAGTATATTTAGACCATAATTTATTTTAGTAACATGAAAGCCAAGCCTAACATAATCTTAATAGTGATGGATGTTCAAAGAGCAAAGAACATTCATTGTTATGGATATGAAAAATTAACGACACCAAACATAGATAAAATTGCTAAAGAGGGAACAATTTTCTTAAATTGCATTTCACCAGCTGTCTGGACTCTTCCATCACATGCCTCTATGTTTACTGGAAGATATGTCTATGGTCATGGAGTTGGAGCAAGCTATAATTACAAACCTGTTGAGAAGTTCACATTAACTGAGATTTTAAAAGCTGTAGGCTATAAAACAGTTGGATTCTGTAACAGAGGACATTGGTGGGCTAGATATGGAATTAGAGACGATAGAGGATTTGACGAGTTTTATGGAGTTATCTTTTCATCTCAAGATGAATGGATTGAAGTGGGTTCTAGTAAGATTATAGGTCTAGTTAAGGATTGGATTGAAAAGCACTACAATGAACAACCCTTTTTTGCCTTTATTAATTGTCTTGAACCTCACCTACCTTACATACCACCAGAGGAGTACGTAAAGAAATATTTAGGAGACCTCAGTCGTGAGGAAGTCAGAAAATTACAGCCCAATGTGTGGAAAGTCAGAATGGGTATTGAGAAGATAAGTGAGGAAAGATGGAAGAAACTTAGAGCACTTTATGATGGAGAGACAGCCTGCTTAGATAAGAGACTCGGCGAACTTTTTGTATATCTTGAAGAAAGAGACCTTATTGACAAAACTTTAATGATTATCACTAGCGACCATGGAGATGAACAAGGAGAACATTATCCCCCACATGTAGCTCATCAACTCCATTTGTACCAACCAGGGATACATGTACCATTGATAATAAGGTATCCTGATTTATTCCCTCAAGGAAAAGCTATTAGCGACCTCGTTCAAACACTAGACATATTCCCAACAATATTAGACGTGTTATCTATAAACAACATAGATGTGTGGAGACAGAATCAAGGAATTAGCTTACTTAAGATAGTTAATGGTGAAGCTAAGAGATTCTTTGCTTTATCAGAACATCAGAAACCGTTACTATCATTCGAGAGAATGATGAGAATAGACCCTAATTATGATTTTAGAAAATGGAATAGGTGGATTAAGGCACTGATAGTTGGTGACTACAAGTACATTTGGTCATCTGATGGACAAGATGAACTCTACAATCTGAAGAATGATCCTCTTGAACAGAGGAATCTAGTAAATGAAGAAAGAGATAAAGTTGAAGAGATGAAGAGTACACTTTATCGTATACTGAGATCTCTTGAACACAGAGATTTAGGAGACCTACTAAGAGGATTAGAGGATAATGTTAGACTGATAGAGAAATTAGGTTATATTAGAGTAAAAGCTGCAGAGAAGAAATTTACAATGGAAGGACTAACTCCTTAAGTTGTTTACAGAGAAAACTGTATAAGCCTGAGTAATTAAAAACTACTACCTTATTTTCCTCTTTCACCTCTTTGAGGGATAAACAAATGAACTAATAGCGCAGCTAGCACCATTATAAACAGATAGTTGTAAAACAGGCTGAGAGGTCCTATAGTCTCCCACATAAACCCTCCTAGCATAGGTGAAGGAACGCCCATCCCAACTCTTACTAAGTAGGAGAAGCCGAAGATTGTACCATATTTCCTACGTGGAGAAAGAGTAGCTAAAAGACTCGGCATAGCCGGTTGACGAATAGCCCAAGCCACTCCATCTAAGAAATACATGACAAGACTAAGAACCCCTCCTTTAGAGAAAGCAAAGAGGAGAAGGACTACGGGGCTCATTATCCAACTAACTACAATACACTTCTTCTCTCCTATTCTATCAGTTAATACTCCCGAAGGGAGGATAAAGAGTAACATTGCTAAATGTCTTGCAGAGAATAGGAAACCTACTTCCTCAATACTCATATTTAGGATATTCCTTGAATAGAGTGAGATGAACGTATCTATTATATCGTCAGCAAAGCCGAACATAGCTAGACATCCCATATAAATGTATAGAGACCTACTAAGCTGAAAATTTGATGAGTCTTCTGGCAATATAGTATTTTCCAAACACTCATAGTCATTTAGAGAAATTTCTACATCTTTAAGAAAGAGGAACCTAAGAAGCGCTCCAATGAAGAAAGTAAGAGAACTCAAAGTGAAGAGAATAGCGAAACCTAATCTCTTAGCTAAACTCCCCCCTATAGCAGGTCCAATTATCTGTCCAACCAAAGAGAGAAATAGAAAGTTTGAGAAAGCTACACCCCTCCTACCACTTGAAGATGACTCTGCTATCAACGCACGTATAACTGAACTAGAGGCTCCAAAGAATAAGGAATAAAGTAGTAACAATGACGAGAACTCTACTAAAGTTGAAGTTAACGCTAGAGAAAAGGATAAGAAGGCTGTAATGAGGTCACATATCACTAAAATTCTCTTTCTTCCAATTCTATCCGATAAATAGCCTCCAGTGAAAGCTGAAATCATGTAAAAAATTGATGACAACGTATAAATCATTCCAATTAAAATAACAGAAGCCCCTAACTCTTCCTCTAGAAATACTGGTAGAAGAGGATCCCACAATTGACGCCCTGCAGTAATTATCAATCCAGTAATAGATAGTGTAAGTACGTTTCTCCTACCAATTGAGGTACTTTTGATACTCATGATACAATCCCATGAACCCCGTCAGTATAACTTTAGATGAGCACATTTAAACCTGATCAAATATAAGCGCTACTTTCAAAGGCTCTTAATCTTCTAGTTAAACTTCCTAATTCACTTTTCAGTTAACTTTTATTATCTTAAATTAATCATTTTCAAAGACTTAATCCCTTAGCTAGAGCTCCCCCACCTAAGATAGCTCTAGCTCTATTTAACTTAAGGTCAAGTTAAATGAGTTATTCAGTATAGGAGTAATGGAAGAGTGATTACTAAATACATTGGAAAATTAGAAGAAATTGTAGAATTCTATTTAAAGAATAAAAATAGATTAGAGAGGTGCCGGGGCCGGGATTTGAACCCGGGTAAACCGGATTATGAGTCCGGCGCCCCTTGGCAGGTCTAACCCTAACCACTCTAGTCTAGCCTTCATAGCTAGATGGCTAGGCGACCCCGGCTCCCGTTTTAATTTATCCTTCCTTTCCTTAATTAAGTTTGTCTCTGGTTGGTTATTCTTAGTTTTAAGGTGTCGGTATATTATCGATCGTTTTAACTAGTATTGGCATTATTCTTT
>Ga0180302_10001809_pt1 | contig 10278 bp, 10 predicted proteins | sample GuaBasSediGuay17_FD_121794 | JGI IMG/M metagenome (GOLD analysis project Ga0180302, IMG submission 121794) | Subseafloor sediment microbial communities from Guaymas Basin, Gulf of California, Mexico - Guay17, Core 4571-4, 12-15 cm | ecosystem: Environmental > Aquatic > Marine > Hydrothermal... | reverse complement strand
TGGCATCTTGGATAGACTTGAACATTTACTTGATGTTAGAAGAAAAAGATTTGAGGGGATATCCGAAAGAATATTGGGTGATGGTCCCGAGTACTTAAAGAAGAATCTAGAGAGCACATTGGAAGCCGCCTCAGCTATCCATCTAATTTACAAAATCGCTGAACACATCTTTAAGGTTGGTGTGAATACTAAAAGCTATATTTACTTAATGCAGTTACGTATGCTAATACCCTTCTTAAGGGAAATCGTGATGTCGTATTATGATGCATTAAAAGCATTTAAAGTTGGTATACCGATAGGAGATAGTATCGGACCAATGGTGGCTGAGAGATTCTTTGGGAAAGATGTAGAATACAACAAAGAGCTCAATGTGGTATATAGTGTAAATGAGTTTGAAGGCCGTTACATCTTAGCCTTAAAAGCAGCAGGTCCAGGGAGCGAAGTTGGAAAACCTGGGGAAATGATAAAGAAGCTGGTTGAGGAGCTAAAAGGTGAAATCGATGCTGTAATAACAGTTGACGCGGCTCTAAGATTAGAGAGTGAGAAAACGGGTGATATAGCTATAGGTGTTGGTGCAGCTATAGGAGACCCTGGGCCAGAGAAGCATAAAATTGAAGAAATATGCACAAAGTATAAAATTCCTCTATATGCGGTTATTATAAAAGAATCCTATGTGGAAGCTGTAACTCCTATGTTACAAACGATAGCGCAAACTGTGGATAAGGCGGTAGAAAAAGTTAAGAAATTAATACTGGAGGAGGTTAAACCAGAGGGGAAAGTTATTATTGCTGGTATAGGAAATACGGTTGGAGTAAGTAATGAACCGTTTGAGAAATAGTATTCTTATATTTTCATTGGGGGGAGTAGGTCAATTGTTTTCTCGTTATATTCTACAACCATAAGATGCAGTCAATAAAACAAAAACATTTTAATTATATTAACGATTTATTTTAGATTGATTTAGTTTCCTGAATATTTTTTGGAGGTTAAAAATTTTGGAGAAAGGTAATCTATACAATAGTGAAGAGCTACTATACTCTATCTCAGTTTCTCTGTTAGCATTCTTCACTATAATTATTGGCATTAGCGTTTTTTATAATGCTTTTATTGAGTTTTGGGATATGCTTGGAAGTGGGGTAATCTCTGGTTACAATAATTGGTTATTGGGCGAGATTGGATTATTTATTTTAGCTCTTTCCGTAATGTCAGCAGTTTTTATTTCACCGTTATTATTAATAAAGAAAACAGATACAGCGGCTTTATCATTTATTGCTATGATAATTTTTTATGGCCTATACGAGTTAATTCTGTCATTCTCAGCATATGGGACGGCAATGTTCAGCGATTCGCCTAGAGCTATTTTCGGCGTAATGTTAGTAATTTTTGGCGTGTTATCATTTATAACACTTTCAAAGAAAGAAAGTGATTCTGTTAATATATTATTCGCCTTAACTACTATAGTAGCTATACTTTCAGCATGGCTTCCAAGCGCGATAGTTGTATTAAATACTGGGGCTTCATTATATGATAACTTTTGGTCAATTCTCGTTGATTCCATAAAAAACTCTTCAAATGATTTACCTTTTATCATGCTTGGTGGACCTTTTGCACTTGGGGTTTTATTGGCTTTACTAATCGGTAGCTTATTAGCTTTTAAGGCTGGTGGCTTTTATTACAGTTCAGCATCTAAAGCGTTTTTTGGTTTTTCATTAACATTATGGATTGTGGGATTCTATATCTCAGTCACAAAGCATATTACAACATTTTTCTACGCCATAGATTTCATAGGCTATAACATAAACAATGCTAATGCCTTCTTTTCAGTCTTGTTATCTATTGGTTTCTTAATAATGATTATAAGCATATTTACAGTTTATGCACTTGAATTTTCTATCGAGATAGAGAGGGAAGAAGTGAGAAAACCAGGGATTGTCGTCAAAGAAAAACCAAGCAGAGAAGAGCGTGAAGAGATAGAAGAAGAGTTGGAGGTTGTAGATATAGAGGATTTAGATTTAGAGCTCTAATTTTTAAAAATTTCTTTCTCTTTTTTATTTTGGGATGATGCAAGCGAACAGCCTCTGATTTGATGATTGGGAAAGAGCCAAACTGACCCATCTAAGGGTGTTTAAAAATGGAGATATTGAATAAACTCAAAAATATTAAAATTCCTTGGGTAATTGGGCTAAGAAAACCAAAATTTGTTTTCGATTTACCAAAAATAGATTTGACAGAGGACACGAATAAAATAGCTATTTACTCACTTTTGACATTTTTCATATCACTGATGGCAGGTGGTTTTATATACATGTTAGTGAATAATCCACCAGCTATAGCGTCAGATAATCAAGGTAATCCAGTTATTGTCTTGAAGGGTTTAATTAATCTCGATAAGCAAACGTTATTAGAGGGCCTCACTGTAATAGCTTTAATCTTGATGAGTAGTATTGGATTATTTATTCTAAGGCGTTCAACTGAGGTAGCAACAGAGGAAGAGGCCAGGAATTTGTGGTTATATGGAGGTATCTTCCTAGCATTTTTCGGTTTATTTGGATTAGCTGTTTTACTTGGTGTTAAGATTTCTCCTTAAATTTAATTAAAACCCTTTTATACATTTTTGATAAATTTGTTTCTCCACTTATTTTTGAAATGAGATAAAACATTCTCTCTTTAAGCTCGAAAAAATACGCATTATCTTCACTTTCTACTACAAGGATCGCGCCCCTATTTGAAACTATTTCTCCAAAAATGCTCCTTGGGTCTCTTTTTAGTATTTTCCTAATCTCAAACATATTCAACTTATTAATCCATGGTGGTAAATCGGTATAAAAATTGGGTCCAGCAACATAAACGATAGGATCAATCAACCTCTCGTATATTTCAGGGCTATATCTCTCAACCTTATGATAAAATGTGTCCAAGAATTCTAGTAATCTTTCTGACTCTAACTCCCCATCCCATAAACCGTATTTAATAACATCTGCCCATAACATTCTTCCCCTTGGATTTTGAACAATAAGCTTACTGATTTGAGAGAGTTTTTTCTCGAAATTTAAAGCCATTTTCCTTGGGATATCTTTTGCTATGATAGCAAAGGGTGAAGATTGGGCTAGTGGTCTGGCGATATCGTAACTGACACCTATTTTAAATTTTATAATCCCCTTTGAAGAAACAACAGTTCGCAGATATAATAGAGCAGTTCCACAGAATTCTGGATATAAATTGCAATTTAGACAATTTTTCCATGAAGTCGCTGAACAAAAATCTGTTGATTGAAATTTATTTAATCTATAAAGCCCAATCCAGTTTATAGTAGGAATATCAACATCTTTAAATACGTTTCCCTCACTGTCATAAATTTTGAATGTAGATGTTAGAAAGTCATTTTTCTCCCTAAAACCCAAAACACCATAAAATTGGTTCATTATGAAACAACCACACATGATTTTAGTTTAACAAGAGGGGAGTTAGTATGCCAATTTTTTATATTAAGAGTGAATTTCTTAATAAACTTGAGCAAGGTAATAAAAAGGCTGAATTGAGAATAGGCGAGAGCTGGAGAACAGTTGCTGAGAAAATAATGGAGGGGAAGATAAAACCTATCGCTATATTCAAATCAGGACATAGAGTTGTAGTTAGAGAGATTTATAGAGTTGAGATCTATAAAAGCCTAAAAAGGGCCTTGAGTAATGGAAGATGGCGCAGTTTAGGTCTTAATGCAAAAACATTTCATGAAGCTGTGCTTGAAATCCGTAAACTGTATAGAAGAGGTGGGATGGGTCCTACAGTCATTTTCTGGCTAAGAAAACCAAAAAATATCCAATCAAGCGAAATAATTAAAGAAATTGATTAATATGAAATTACTTTGAAATCAAGAACTCTGAAATTGCTTTGCTTACACCACTATCCTTAACGTCGAATCCTAATTCTCTTAAAACAAGTTCTATCACAGATAGCGCTGTTAGAATCTCCCTAATCCCTGTAAGATTCATGGTAGCTAACCTGAATATTTTTCCTTTCAAATGAGATTGTCCAGCAGCTATCAAAATTCCATATTCTCGAACTTTATTCCTAAATGTTTTATCATCTATTTTATCGGGATATTTAACTGATGTAACTGTATTACTTTCGTACCCTTTCTCAGCAAAAATTTCTAATCCTAATCCCCTTATCCCCTCTCTTAAAACTCTAGCCATTAATCTATGCCTCTTAATTCTATTCTCTATACCTTCCTCATGGATCATCTTAAGTGATTCATATAAGCCGTAGACAAGCGAGATGCCACCAGTAAAGGGTAAATCTTTCTTCTTTATCCAAACATCATAATATAATTTCAAGTTAGTATAGTAAGAATTGGTTTCTTTAGATTCTTGTTCTTCGAGAAGCTCTAAAGCTTTTCCTCTTAAAGCAACGAAAGCTAGACCGGGTGGCACTCCTAAACATTTTTGCGAACCCGCTACAACTACATCAAGTTTCCAATCATCCGTCTTTACATAATCGCCACCAACAGACGTGATACCATCTACTATTAGAAGGGCTTCGTACTCCTTAACAACTTTTGCTATATCTTCTAGTGGGTTTAGTACACCAGTTGATGTTTCGTTATGGGTGATGGTTACTGCTTTAATATTATTATTTTTTTGCAGAGCTTTCTCAACCATTTCTGGCTTTATAGCTTTTCCCCAAGGCACCTCTACAGTTTTAACATCTGCACCAATACTTTTAGCTATTTCAGCAAATCTATTACTAAATTTCCCATTAACTAAACTTAGAACTTTATCTCCTTTAGAGACGAAAGTTCTAACAGCGGCATCCATGGCTAATGTGCCTGAACCAGTTAAAATTAGCACTTCTCCTTTTGTTTCAAATATTGGTTTAAGCATTTTATTTATCTCTTGTAAAAGATCTCTGAATTCATCGGTTCTATGTCCATATATAGGTTTACTCATTTCTCTTAGGACCCTTGGGTGAACCTCTACGGGCCCGGGTATCATCAACAGAGTTCTTTCGTCGTCATATAATTTAAACATTCTTACTCACTTCCTAGTTCAAAAATTTTTTTAACAAGGTTTACGAAACTAATTACAGTTCTTGGTTCTAATCTATCGTAATTTCTATTAATTTTCCAAATATATAGCCTTTGGCTTTGACGGAGGAGTTCATGATATCGCCTATACCTCTTTGATAGAGTAGCATCCCTCATTTTTCTTAGTAGCTTTCTGAGATGAAGCCTAATAGCGGATATGTTTCTAATAGTAGAGTTTGTTGTTATTACCCCTAGATCCATCCCTATATAATGAACGATATAGATTATCAAATTAATTAATGAGTCTTCAATATCAAAAACTGTGAATTTCTTACCTAGATCAGAAATTTCATTAACATAATTGCGTATCTGTTCAAAAAATTTCTTTCTAATATTTTCAGATTTTTCAGATAAGAGTTGAGAATAAAGAGGGAAGTAATTAGGTAGAATGTTTTTGATTAATGATTGTATAACATCTTTTCTAATCGTATATGAGAAATGGAGAGGATTAAGTTGCAAAATGTCTATGGGTAGATTAAATATCTTTCTGATACCCTCATAAACAACTTCAACTAGATCATGGAGGAATTTTTCGGGAACAACAAGTTCGGGGATATTCTTATTTATTTCATCTAATATCATTTGCTGTATAAGGGTTCTCGTAAAAGGGTAGTTCTTCTCCCCATCTTCTATTTTTATGAAATCTCTTGTATTAATGTAAAAAATGTATTTTGCAGCACTTTCACCGGTGGGGTCACGTCTATTCACAGAGCTAACTATAGCGTCAACAAGTTCAATCTCATTAATGAACTCTCTGTAAAATAGTGAATTAGAAAGTTCGTCTATAGTGCTAATTGAAGTATTAGGATTTATTCCAGCATTAATTAAAGAGTAAAGAATTTTTTCAAACGAAAATTTTGACACATTACCATTTCTCAGGGCAATATATCCAATTGTCGAATTTAATTCACTAAATAATTCTTGCATATACCTTATCGCACGTTCTTTAATGCTTTTCTCTAAATTGTTTAGAAAATCTAGAAAGTCCTCAATTATGTTTGATCCCATTGCTGTTATATGAATTTCGTGTTCATCAGTAACTTTAAGTATCTTTAATTCTTCGAGAAGTTTAATTGTTTCGATTAAATCTATTGTTTTTATTGTAGATAATAAGCAGATTTTTTCGATTATTTTATCAACGTTTCTTAGATTGTATTTTTGAACAATGTATAGTATTTGTAAAATTGGTTTTTTATCAAAAGGAATATGACTATACTTTTCTAACAGTTCGAATATTTCATCAATTTTAGAGCATATCGAAATACCCAAATTAGTGAGATTAACTCTTGAATTATCTACTCTTAATATTTTTGAATCAATTAATTCATGTACTTTATGTAGATCCTTTGGCGAAAGGTTTAAAGGAGTCTTACAAAGATCTTTAATTGTTTTTTTATTGCGCTTGATAACTGAGGCTAATTTTTGAAAATACTCTATAATTGAGAAGACTTTTGCACATTCAAGCTCCTTAACTGGATCGTAGGTTATATCCTCGATAAAACTTGTCAAAATCTTATCGATTTTAGCACCATATTCGTTAAAAATTCTTTTAAGTTTCTCTGTGATAAACTCCACGCTTTTATTTATTTTTTCAGCAGAGGGCCCCTCCAATATTAAATAGAACTTAAGTTCATCCTCTAGTATTTTCCAACCAAGTATCTTACACTGATTTTTCACTAATTCTTTATTAAATATCCTTAAAGAGTCTACAATGCTCCAATACATATCACTTGACCATTTATCATATGTTACCACTAGCGACATTTTTAATTTGCTACTAATCGACATCCATTGTCACCTCCTAAAACATTATTTACCGAAAATGACTTTATAACCAGATTAGGTGATTTTCATGCAAGATGCTAAAATTATCGGTATCATAACCGATTTCGGAAACAGAGATGGATTTGTTGGAGTGATGGAAGGAGTAATCCTAGGCATTAATCCTAATGTGAAAATAGTTGAAATTTCAAATGAAATAGGTAGGCATAGCATATTGGAGGGTGCTTTTATTTTATACAATACTTATAAGTATTTTCCGAGAAATACGATATTTCTAGTTGTTGTGGATCCCGGTGTGGGATCCGAAAGAGAGGGGGTAGTTGTGCAGACAAATAATTATTTCTTTGTTGGCCCAAACAATGGTGTTTTATCATTAGCTGCGGTTGAGGATGGGATTGTCAAAATACATTATCTAGAAAACCCTAAGTTTTTTTTGTCAAAGGTTTCTCAAACATTTCATGGAAGAGATATCTTTGCACCAGTGGTAGCATATTTATCCAAAGGAGTTAAACCTAGCGAGTTTGGTAGCCGATTACCATTAGACCGTTTTCTTAAACTAAATGTATTAGAATACAAACGTCGTTACAATGAATTAAGTGGTACAATATTATACATTGATAAATTTGGAAATGTCATAACTAATATTCCTAACAATGAATTAACTGGATTAGAAATAGGTACAAGTATTAGAATCATTGTGGATGGGGAGAAAAAATATAATGGGGTTTTGCGTAGGACTTATAGCGAAGGAAAACGAAACGAGTTATTATTATTAGAGGGTAGTCATGGATTTATCGAAATAGCTATTAATCAGGGGGACGCAGCAAATTATTTAAATTGTCATATTGGCTCAAAGATCGATTTAATATTTGATTAAATATTAAATGAAGATAAACAAGATATCTTCTTCATAGTATCTTTCTAAAAATATTCTCCCTTTGACTTTAACGAGAGTCTTAAGAGATAATATTTTTCTAAACAATTTTTTTCTAGTAACTAAATCTTCATTATCCATTTTTTTTAAAAGAGATAAAGGAATGTTCAAAAAGAGAGGTCTTGCTGGGAGAATATGCCTAGTTGTTTTAGGCGGGAAAATTTTTCCTTGTTTAGCGAAACTTATAACATCTTTCTTTGTTATGGGCGGTGTTTTTATTATCATTGAGATTTCTTCTTTAGATAGTGAATAAATAGCTTGCTTATCGGACTGATATAGAATACGTTTATTCAACTTTTGGGAAAGAAATTGTTCAATTTCCTTAATTTTATGATATTTTTGCCAAATGTCTAGTTTTTCATCAGAAAATACCTTCACTATTTTGTCTCTAAAAACAATCTCACACACGGCGTTTAGATCGAATTTTGTATCTATAGATGTGTTTAATGAAGTCTCTAGATATAGTGAGGTCTCTTCTAAGAAACTCTCAATAACTTTTAATACTTTTTCGACATTTGTAGGTGATTTAAATGCCCTATACCAATTCTTTATGATGATGTGGGGATCCATATAATCAACCTTAGCAGCGGCTATCAAGTCATAACCTAATTCTTTTAATGCATAATATCTATGCATACCATCAAGAATAACTCCTGTTTTTTCATCAACAATGATAGGGTCGATTTGGAACTGAGATTTCTTAATATTTTCAATTAATCTTTCAGCAAGAATTGGTACAATTTCCTCGTGAATATATAAATCTTTGATAGGTAATATGTCTAATGTAATTTCGAAAAAATCTTCACCTAGTCTATGAACTAGAACAACCAATGTTTCTCCCCATATAATATATGAGAATTCTTTATATCGTAAAAAATTTCTAATCAATTGAGAGGAGTAATTTGATTAAATAATTTGGTGATATATGTGACAAAGATTTGCATAACGTTGGATGATGAAACAAAAAATGATCTTACGATGATATGTGATGAAGAGGGTATAGACTTGGAAGATGCTTTAAAGAGGCTTCTTAAGGAGGGTATACGAATATGGAAAAAAGATTTCTCCTTGAATATGCTAAAAGCAGGTAAATGGACTATTGGTAAGGCAGCGAAATTTTTAGGGGTTCCCTTTAGGGAAATGGTTAAAATTATTGAGGAAACCAAATTAGAGTTGGGTGAAAGAGTCCCCTCATAGTTTAATGATACCCTTTTCCACCAATTTTCTATAAGCTTTATTCAAAACAGCTCTAACCTTCCACCTTTTTTGGATAGAGCCAAACAATTCCCTAGCAACCTTACGTATACTACCATACTCTAAAACCTTCTTATGAACCATCTCCTCATAATCATCTAAAGGTAAATATTTTAATGCTAGTTCGGACACTTGCTTAGGTTTTAAGCCACCAAAATTCTGTTCATCTAGGTCTAATTTTTCGATAATATCAAAAATTAAAATCGTTACCTCGTCATCCTCAGATATATTTCCATAATGATTTTTTAGTTCCATTAAAAGCTCATTTTTACTTTCAAAACCATCTAATTTAGCATCCTCATCAGTGAGGTCTTTGACTTTCTTATAAACAACATCTCGAAGGACAGCTTTAGCTATTATTTTGCCACCAGAATTTATGTAAAATTCGGTGTTTTTTACTTCAATCCTTCCTAAGCGAATTGTACTTCTCTTCTTACCATCCAAAACTAATTGAGCATACTTCGATTTTAGCATCAAATGTTTTCCAAGCCACCTTTGTGGCATTATTTATCAACCCTATCGACCAAATATTTGAGTCAAGTTAATCCATACAGGATAAAGATAAATTGATGCTGGACCATATTTCAATATATTTTTTATATCATCAAAATATTCCCCAAGCGGAAAATCGGGAAATTTAAAGGAATCTAACATGGTAATAACTTGTAGGAAGGAGTCAATGAAATTTAGAAAAAATGCTGGTAATAATATAGGCAGTAGCCAAAATTCGATATTTTTTTTCAGCCTTATTAAAAATCTATAACCATTTGAATGAATTTTAACCAACCCTTCCTCAAAAGATGCATGTTTACCTATTTTCTTGTTTAGAAGACTAGAATAAGCCTCAAGAAGAATAGCTTTTCGATCTCTAACAAGATTTTTAAAGAAGTTAAAACTCTCATTTCCAACTGAAATAATAGTTTTGGGTCTAATAGAAAGTATTTCATCAATGAGATAAAGAGAGCAAAGAGATACTGATGTGAAAAAAGAATCGCTATCTAGACCTCTCACACCACATTTAACTATTCTAGTAAAGTAAACACCAATTTTTCTCTTTTCACAAAACCTATCAAGGAAATCGTATAACCAACCACCCTTTGGCCAACTCGTCGATTTTCTAATTCTCGTTTCAAAAGCTTGCATAATTATAAAAGCAGAATCATCTAGTTTCCCTAATTCTATCATTCTAAAAAACTTATTCATCAATTGCTCCCATTCCCTATTA
>Ga0180302_10001807_pt1 | contig 10280 bp, 13 predicted proteins | sample GuaBasSediGuay17_FD_121794 | JGI IMG/M metagenome (GOLD analysis project Ga0180302, IMG submission 121794) | Subseafloor sediment microbial communities from Guaymas Basin, Gulf of California, Mexico - Guay17, Core 4571-4, 12-15 cm | ecosystem: Environmental > Aquatic > Marine > Hydrothermal... | reverse complement strand
TTAAACTAAAGTAGTATTTTAAATTTTGAGGTATTAAGTCTTGGCCTCAACTATAATTAATGATCTTACTAAAGAGTTTAAGGAAGCATATGGTCAAAATCCTCGTTTAATAGTATCTTCTCCGGGGAGGCTTGATTTCCTAAATACCCACCAGGATTACAAGGGCTTACCTGTGGTTTCCATAGGTGTTAATTTAAGATCATATACCGCTATAGCTGAGAGAGATGATGATTATTGCTATGTTTTATCAGTAAACTTGAAGAGAGAAAGAGTAGAGTACAAAGATGTTTTTAAACTTACCGAACTCGAATTGCGTAGTGGAAAATGGTTTGGAAACTATTTGCGTGCTGCAACAAAGTCACTTATTGAGCAAGGATACAAAGTTAAAGGCTTTAATGTTGCAATACTTAGCGAAGTTCCTATAGGTGGTGGACTAGGTAGTAGTGCTGCATTTACTGTTTCGTTCCTTGGAGCATTAAATGAAATTTTCAGCTTAAACCTGAGCAGGAAGGAAATAGCTGAAGTAGCTTATCATGCGGAACATGACATTATGGGAGTACCTTGTGGAAGACTTGACCAGTACGGTTCAGTTTTCGGCGGTGTGATTAAAATAAAAACTAGACCACCATACAATATTGAAGAACTACCTTTCAAGCAGGGAGTTTTTATAGTACTAGATTCAGGTATAAAGCATAGTACAGCCGAAATACATCCCAAAAGGCAGGCCGACATAAATTATGGATTAGAACTACTTTTAGAAATGCCTGATTTACCTGCTAGTTTAAAGAAGAAACTGGGGAGAAAATACTATGAACCTAAATGGGAAGAGTTAAGTGAAGAAGAAATACTCCCTTACATTGAAAGACTACCTGAAAAACCCAGGAATAGAATATTGTTTACTATAAGAGAACATAAATCTACTGAATTAGCTCTTGAAATTATGAAAGGAAAAATACCAAGTATTGAGACTATAGTGCGAATACTCGGTGAAGAATGGAGAGAGAACATAGAAAAGTCCCTAAGACATCATAATCCATTGCTAGCGTTAATAGGCACTATTATGAATCAGCAACATGCTCTGCTAAGGGACTTATATGATCTAAGCCTACCAGAACTTGAGAAAATAAGAGACTCAGCATTAGAAGCAGGTGCTTTAGGCGTAAAAATTTCGGGTGCAGGTCTTGGAGGATCATTAATAGCATTGGCAGAAAACGTTGATGTAGCTAAAAGAGTTTTAGAAAAAGGCATCAACGCCGGGGCTAAGAGGGGATGGATAGTAAGTATAGATGTTGGCCTAAAAAGAGAATTACTTCAGCTTTAAGAACTCTGTTTTAACGTTAGTTTTCTCAATAACAAGAGCTACTCCTTTGACCCCCTTAGGTCTATAGGCGTTATGCCACTCATTAACAATATAAATAGTGTTTTCCTCCATAGGCACTTCTATAATTTCTTTACCATTCTCGCTTAGAACAAGCACAATAGATCCTTCAACTAAGTAAAATAGCTCGGGTCCATCGTGTTTCTCAAGCCACGTAACCTGGTCTTTAGAAGTAAACTCAGGAACATAGATGCCACACTGCCATCTATTATTGTCCTTAAAAACCACTTCCCATCTCTGTTTAGGCTTAATAGGGATTCTAACAACCATGGTTAAACACTTTGATTCTTTGTTGAAAGTTCATGTGCAAGAGCTTCTGCTGTTAACCTAATGGCCTCCTTACTTGAATATTTGGGTTTCCAACCTAGTTTCTTAACTTTCCCAATACTTAGCAACATGAACTTAACATCACCCGGCCAACCCCTGCCATTAGGTGTTCCGCCAGTGAAAATTATTTTCGGCTTAACTCCTAGCACCGAGGAAACTATTTGAGCAATTTCGCTAACAGTAACCCAGTCTTCATTACCCACATTATATGCTTCAAACATGTTCTTTAGCTTATCAGCTATAAGTAATGTTGCTTCAATAGCATCGCTTATATATAGGTAGCTTTTTCTCTGAGTACCATCGCCAAGTACTTCAAGAACGTTGGGATTTCTCTTAAGCTTCATAATAAAATCATAAATTACGCCATGCCTAAGTCTGGGGCCAACAATATTAGCGTATCTTATAGCTGCGGCCTTGAAACCATATAGGTGAGCATATGAGCATATTAAAGCCTCGCATGCAGCCTTAGAAGCCCCATAAACACTTATAGGCTTCAAAACATGTTCTTCAGGTGTAGGAAAAACTTTAGCATCACCATACACCGTACTAGAACTTGCGAAAACAAACTTTTCAACATCGCCCTTTCGCCTACAAGCTTCTAGTAAGTTAAATGTTACGAGAACGTTTTCGTTAAAATGTACTCTAGGTTCAGTTATACTAACCCTAACTTCAGGGTTTGCAGCTAAGTGAAATACTACATCGACGTCTTCGATAACCTTCTTACATACGTTCTTATCTTTTAAGTCTCCTCTAATAAACTCGAAACAAGGATTAACAAAATGCTGTTTTATGTTTTCAATAAAACCGCTACTGAGATTATCTACAACACGTACCTCGTAACCTAGTTTCAATAAAGCATCCACTAAATGACTACCTATAAAACCTGCCCCACCAGTAACTAGAACTTTTGCCATAAATGAGTTCCCGTGGAAGACTATTATACTGGAGTGATATTAACTATTAGCATCAATAAAATATTTAATTTAATTTAACATAGTGTAGAAAGATTTAGTATTTTGCTTTAATCTCCTCTAATACCTTTTTCTCACAGCGCATAAACTCATTAAATACATTACGCACTTCAAAAAACTTTCTAAAAGTAATTAGCGCTGTTTCACTTATCGAATCTGTTTCCCTATTTACAAAGCTAGAAAGTGTTTCTCTAATACTTTTCAAGAGTACAGTAATGTCTTTCTGGCATTTTTGTAGTTCACTACTTTGTTTTTCTAAATTACTCTCTATTATTATAGATGAGAGTGTTAATTCCCGAAGCTCAACATGGTTTTCAAAAGTATGAGCAAGTATTGTAAACTTATGTAGTGAGAATACTATGTTTTTTATGGTGTTAAATTTTTCTTTAGGTGTCTTAGGTTCCTTATTAAAGTCCTTAACATGCTCCATAATCTCGTTCAAAATTTTCTTAAACTTCTCATGGTCTTCTATCAGGAGATTAAGAACTAATTCCATAGGTAAATGCAGCTCTACACTTGATAGTAAAAACTTGTCTTTTCCAACTTATATTAGTTTTGCTACCCCTTTTGACCTAAAACTTTAAACAATGTTTTAAAGACTACACTCCATGTACTTGATGAGGTGTAATAAAAAATTATAAGTATGCCTAGTAGGGTATACGATGATTTTGAACTAAGCTAATGCAAAATATTCTCTTTGCATTTATTGAGATAGTGTAGTACAATGTGCTATTTTAATTTTTTAAATATTTTTTCCTCTCTTTCCATATGTTTCATGAAAATATCGCGGATATTCATGAACATTTTTAATATAGCTGCTGCTGTTTCCTCTAAAGGCTTTGCTCTTTCTCTGAACTCTGAGAATTCTTTTTCAAGGTCTTTGAGCATGTTAGCTACTAGTACATGGGTTTCCCTTAACTTTTTAGCTTCGTTTTTAAACCCTTTTTTCTCTAGCATTTTAAAGACTGTTAATTCTTCTAATTCTCTATGTTTTTCAAGCATTCCAACGAATATAGAGAACTTATGAATTATAAACACTATATCTTTCATAGCCTTGAACTTCTGTTCAGGACTTAATAACTTTTTGTTTAACCCTCTAGAAAGCTTTCCAATTTCAGATAGAATTTTAGTGAATTCTACATGATCCTTTGCTAGGAGATCTAATATGGCCTCCATGAGTTATTCCTTGATAAACCTTTCCGCAATATCTTGCTTTGGATTCTCAGTACTTATACTTTACTGCAGTCTCTTTGAACTCTAAGTGGGAAAGGTAAAAGTTTTGAATAGTGTAATTTAGTATTGTAACTGTGATACGCTATGAAGATTAGCGCCTATGAATTCAAAAACCTCTCTAAGTCTTATGGTATAATTGAGTTCGAAGGAGAAGAATATGATAGCATAGTTTCCAATATGAGTAGGTTAAAGGAAAAGCTGAAAGATATGTTGGAGCATCTTCTTGGAAATTTGAGATGTTTTAAATATGCTGAAGGATTCATGATATATGATGGTAAACGATATTCTCTAGTATATGTTGGTTTTGAAACTGAAGATAATGCTATTTTTACCTTCGAACTATATCCTAACTCTATGTCTGTAGAGTCTAACACTAACATTGGTGAACTCATGAAAACCATAGATTTAACTATTAAAACTCTAATAAGGAAGAAGTAATATTATTGCTTATAGAAAAATATTTTACACGTCTTTTTCTCAAACGTACATAAGTACTTAAAAAGCCCGCCTTCTAATCTTAAGAACCCTCTAGCAAAACTAGTGCGTTTAGAATTTTCGCAAATTTTGGAGGCTTTAAGAATTATGTACTTAATAGAATTGTACATATGGAAGTATTTTGGATTGTTGTTGTAGAGGTCTTGGTGAACCTTGAAAATATCACCTACTTCTTTTACTCTCTTCACACCTACGCTCATTAGCTGGTTTAGTAGTAAAGTGAGAGAGAGAAGTAAGGTTGCTATTCCTCCTAAATAACCGTATGGTAGTAGAATTAATATTATAAACAATATTAGTATTAGAATTAATGCTAAATATGAGAAAATGATGCTGCGAAATGTAAAAATGGCTCTTAGTAGTTCGAAGTCTATGCCTTTTAGGCGGTTAAAACTGAAAGTTGTTTTACCCATGAAGCATATGATTCTTGATTCGCCTCTATCCTTAAACTCGATAATTATTTTTGAAGACTTACAGAGTTCATTATGTATTTTATTGAGATTACTTAGCAATATTTCCTTAAGGTCCTTCTTAAGCTTCTTTTCTTTAAGCCTTCTTAGCACTTTCAACCATAACCTCTAGGGTTTCTTGCAGTTTATGTTAGTATTTTATATCTTTTTCTTCTAAATTTAGACATTAATGCCTCATATTCTCTCTTGCTGAGAACTGTTAGTACTTCTAAAACTTTACCTTTTAAAGAATAGGGTACAGCTATGTTCTTCATGGAAACAGCTATGTAAATGTCGTTCCAAGAATCATAAACTAATTGTACGGGGTTATGTAGAGCTTCATAAACCTCCTCTATTCCTATATTTCTTTCCCTCATCCTATCCTTAGCATGCCTAGATAGTTTAACCTTAAACATTGTCACCATTCTCCCCACAGAGTATTAGCATAACCCTTAATAAAATATAATTGACAGTAGCTGCCAATTATCCTAGCGAGGAGAAATAATGGCAGTGAAAAGGCTTAGAGTACTACTGTTCGAAACTCCTGAAAACCCATGGTTTAACATGGCTTTCGAAGAAGCTTTGGCAAGAGTTGTTTCAGCAGGTGCAGTTAGAGATCCTTGTTTAAGAATTTGGAGGAATAAGGAAGCAATAGTCATAGGATACATGAGAAACATTGAAGACGAAGTCAATATTGAATTAGCTAGTAAATGGGGGATACCAATAGTCAGGAGGTTTACGGGAGGTGGAGCAGTATATCATGATCTTGGAAATCTAAACTACACAATAGTAGTTAAACCCGAAAAGAAAATAGAGAAGCCAATAAACTACATATACTCTAAACTGCTAAACGGAATACTTTTAGCCTTAAGAAAACTGGGTTTGAAACATTACGTGGAAAACGTAAACGACATAGTGGTTAACGATAGGAAAGTTTCAGGAACCGCTGCGACGCTTTTCTGGAACATAACCTTTCTTCATGGATCACTTCTCATAAATGCTGATTTAGAGAAGTTAAAGGCACTGCTGAAGATACCGCCAAAGTGGAAATACGTTGAAAAAGTTAGCCCCGTAAAGTATAAAGTAGCTAACTTAAGCAGTTTTCTAAAAGAAAACATATCTATGAAGGAGATTATTGAAAACATAATTTCAGGGTATGAAGAACTATTTGGAGCAGAAGCATATTTAGATAAGCCCTCTAATTTAGAGATGGAACTAGCGAACTTACTTCTGAAAGAAAGATATATGAAGAGATCATGGAATATAATGAAATACTCCATATGGGAGTACAAAAATCTGGAAAACAAAGTTCAACCACTTCTAGAAAGCTATAGGTTTTCGAAATAGGCTTAAAGATAAAGAAAGTTCCATTATACTGGCTACAATTTACTAATATCAGTCAAGCTACAGGTTTCTACTTTCCATTTTATAAGAGTGTATTGAAGCATAGGTTTCAATGTCCCTTAACACTACGAAATTTTGAGATGAGTATCTAAATTACAGTAAAAACATTGAGACTATCGTTGCCTTTCTACTTCCACTACTTCATGGCGTTTTCTCTTAACTTTCCTTTTATTTTCTCATAAAAGTTTGCTGACGGGAATGCTCTTCCACACTTGGGACATACTATTAGTGGTGGTCTTTCTCTTTCTTCCTTACTTGCTGAGGTTAATGTTACATTTACTACAGCCTCGTATAATAAGTAGAATTCTTTAGGTTCTCCTTCAAAACCGCAGTGAGGACATTTAATTTTCTTCATACTCCTACCACATTAAAGCTTTATTTTCCTTAAATTTGCTTTTAGGTTTCCTCCAGAAATATATGATGCCTGCAACTATCAAAAATATGCCTCCTAATATTCCTATTTGAGTAAATAGTGCTATAATTCCTACAACCTACAATTAAGGATACTATTGCCCCCGCTTTCCTTGTCTTCTCCTTATTTAAGTAGGAGAGCTATAATTAGCGATATAGATCCCAGAGTAAGCAATACCATTCTAAACATTAATAATACGGCTATTCCAATCGCTGTCCCCTAAACCTCCTCCAGTAGGTTTAGTTAAAGCACTAGTTACCATTACTGCCCCGAGAACTAAGCTAATTGTTCCTCCAACGAATGCAAAATACCAGCTTCTTAACAAGTAATTCACCAATATGTTATGCTTAATGCTCTCTCTACGAAGCAATATAAAAACGTTATTAGTATTCCTTTTGAAAAATGTGCTAACCTAAGGTTAAACTTAATAACTACAATAATTTTTATCACTAAGTTAGTTCTACAGAACCTCACCGAGGATGCACGGTATTGAATTACGAAGTAATTGAAGGGTTTATTGAGGTTAAAGGCCAATACCCTATTCTTATAACTGCTACCCACGGCTATGGTACTGATAGGTTTAAGGATATTGTATTGAGGCTTAAAGAACTTAACTTGTACGATGATTTCAAAGACTTAGCACCATATACTTCAGCTGTTGATTTTTTAACCGGCGAGATTGCATTTAAGGTTGGTGTAGCTGAGAAATGCTGGGTTATTCTTCCAACCGTAAGTAAGGTTGACTGCCTAAATGGACTGCTCATACCGGATTATAACTTAAATAAGGAATACGCTTCAATAACGCCTTTCTGGCGTAGAGTTGAAGAACTCATTAAAAAAGGGTATGTCAAGTTCATAATTGACATTCATGGTATGAAAAACGTTAGAAAATGGCCTGACTTCTGCGTTTCATGCGCAAACTATACTACAGCTTCAGAAGAAACAGTTAAACATATAGTACGTTCAATATCTGAAGCAGGGTTTACAGTTAAAGTAGATAAACCGTTTAAAGGAGGCTCCTTTATAAGGTACTTTGGTAAACCTCTGGAAATCGAGGCTATAGGTTTAGAAATTAAGAGGAATCATAGGTTCCTGGGTTCATGTATTCCATCTGTGATTAGGTATATTGTGAGAGAAATTATTAAGCTTAAAAACTACTAAAGTATAGGATATAATCTAAGAATCATATGTGTATATGAGGCTATAAGGAGTATGGACAAGACAGGTATACAAGTAATAATTATTATAGTAGTGTTAGCAGTAATAGTTGTCGGGATGTTCTCATTAACCATATTATTTCCAAGAGAAACAACCGAGAAAACAACGTTCATTACAACTACACCTGAAGGAAGGTATAAGAGTATCAGGCTTATTGGTGAAGAAGCATATGCTGCTGAAATTAAAACTCTAGCGAACAATACATACTATGCTAAGTCGTTGGTGAAAGGTAATAGTTACTATTTGAAGTTAGTATTTAAGATAAATCCTCCTTTAAAAGGTAATGAGTATTTAGCTTTAAACATATCATCTAACGTAGGTATGTTTAGTGTTACACTTTATTCATCAAGGCTTCTCGTAGATCCCAAAACCGGTGAATTATGTGAGAAAAATTGGTACAATATTCAAGTAGCTAACATGATAAATAAAACAGTAAGAAAACCTCTAAATAAACCTCCTATTCATGGATTGTCTATACTTCTAAAAGGTAATAGAAGTACTATCGAGGTTCTAGACTTAGTCCATAAGGAGAAATTTATACTTTTCAGCAATTTAAATAAGACTATGGAAGTCTATGGTAACGAGTCGGTGGAAAGACTTAAAGCAGGCCCTGAAAGAGCATTAGCTGTTTATGGAGAATACTCGACAATCTTCATAACCACGCCTGTTGGAACATTGCCGCCAACTGTAGATAGAATACTTATTGAAATAGCCTATCCAAAGGAATGGCTTGCAGAAAACATCATTCCCTGGCTTATAGTTTCCTTTAGCTACATCTAAGTGGTAATGTTATGATTTATTCGAGGCTGATCACTTTCTAACCTAAGAAACTATAAATGAAGGTAATCTTAAAAACTCCTATAAACTACTTATATCAGTGAAAAGGTAAGAACATGCAATATTGAGAGATAAGCCATGCTACGTGAAGGTGTTACACCAGTTGTTGCTTTACTGTTACTAATAATGGTAACTATTGGAATTAGTGTTGTGTTCTACACGTGGATTAGCAGTGCTTCTACTTCGTTAACAAAGCAGGGGGTAGACAGTAACGTAAGGACTTCGCTTAAAAGCGAAGGCGTAGAGAAACTTCCCTCAGGTGGTTTAAGAATCTATGTAAGGAACATTGGCGAAACAACCGTAATAGTTGATAAAATATACATTTATGATTCTATGAGAAGTAGGCTCTTATTCACTGAAAGTTACTATTTAAAGCTAGACCCTAGGGAATTGGGCTACATAACTATACCTGCTATTAAAGTTGCTCAAATAAATGCTGAGAAGATGAAGAGAGTTAAAATAATACTTTCTACAAAAACAGGTGTTTCATCATCATATACTACATTGTCTGAGATCATGAAATTACCGTATAAACCTACATTAATAGCCTTAAGAGCATATAGAAGTAATATTGACCCATCCCAAAACCATTGGGTTGTTTTTAACTATAATTCCGGAGATTATAGGCTATATGAGGGTTCGGAAGATCATCCTAATGAACCATATAAAGGTATTGCTCCAATTCTTGAGAACATCGATGAATACACTATTACAAATACTTGGGTTCCATGGAGTCAAAGACCAGTAGATTCTCCAATAATCATAGTTATTAACCCTAAGTATGGACAGGAAGACTGGGTATTTACATGGCATGATCCTCATGGAACATTTAGATTCTATTTGCAAAAACTATTAGGTGATATTGAAATAGATTTTCTAGTATTTTGGGAAGATCTTTTTAATCCGTTTAAACCTCCAGGAAGTGTTGATGACTGGAAGGACCATGTTGTTAGAGTAACAGTATTTACTAACGGTACATATAGGATTGCAGTGTTTATGGCTAAAGGAGGTTATAGTCATGAATTCTACTTAAATGTCACGAAAGAGACCCCTCTTGAAGGTATTTTTATCTATACTAAACCCTTTGGCGCTTATTGGTTTAATGTTATTGGAGGATACTATTATGAAATGCCTGATAAAATATACTATGTAACACCTTAGCTCTATTACTTTCTCTTGACATGGTTCCAGCTTAGCCCTATGAATATTAGTGAAAGCAGCGCTATTATCGATGAGAACGCTCCTAGACCTAGTATTGCTCCTGCTGTTGTATAATATATTCCAAAGTACCCTAGTAGTATTGTTACTGATGCGTATGTTATCGATATTAGCAGGACAGCTAATGTTGAAGTTAAACCCAGTTTTAGCCCTAGTAGCTTCTTCTTAGCTATTAAAATTACCGATGTAAGAGCCAGTAGGCCTAGGCTTATGTAGGTTCCTATAATAAATGATGCAACTACTTTGCTTAAGCCAGGTTTAATATAGGGCAGTATTGATGGCTCAACAAATCTAAGAGCTAACACAGAGCCGGGTATTATGAGTAATACTCCGAGTATTAG
>Ga0180302_10001805_pt1 | contig 10285 bp, 7 predicted proteins | sample GuaBasSediGuay17_FD_121794 | JGI IMG/M metagenome (GOLD analysis project Ga0180302, IMG submission 121794) | Subseafloor sediment microbial communities from Guaymas Basin, Gulf of California, Mexico - Guay17, Core 4571-4, 12-15 cm | ecosystem: Environmental > Aquatic > Marine > Hydrothermal... | reverse complement strand
CGCCTATGCTCTCTACGATGAGCATATAGCTAATAAGTATGCTTGGTCTGTAGTTGAGATGGGCATACGAGGAAAGTATAAGCTTTATGTCACTCACACAACGATATTAGAAACGTACAATGTGTTGTTTTGGCAGTATAAGGTTCGCCCCCGAAAAAAACTCCTCGAAAAACTCAAGTTAACACTGCAGAATCTAGATGTAGTACCACCATCGGACAGGGGCATAGATATAGCAATCGCCGAGAATATCCCCTTAGGAGATGGCTACATAATAGCAACAGCCATAGACATGAACATCCCAATAATAATAACCAACGACAAACACATAGCAAAGAAGGCACCAAAATATGGACTGGTGATACAAAACCCGATACCAGAAGACATCCGTAAGCTCATGAGATGACTCCGACAATCCCTCGACAATCATTATTATGGGAAATTATCAGCTGAGATTCTGAAAAATCAGCATCAATCACACATTAGTTCCACATTGTTCCATTTTTTCTAGCGCCCACATACTGCAAGGTACTGTTGATTAACACTAACACTTTCGGAATAACCGCTCTCTTAAGGCTTCTTCCAGATGACTCAATGATATGTTTGTTGAAGCTATTGAAGTGGCTCCAGAACTAAAATTGAAGACACTAGATATACTTCATCTAGTATATGCGAGGAGGGCAAGAGCTAAATTCTTCTTAACTTTAGACAAGGACATCATTAGAAAGCAGCGGGCTATAAATGAAATCATGAACTTGGAGGTTATCCCGAGAGAAACATAGGTTTACCAAACAAATAAGAACGCAAAATAATGGAGGTTAGGTTGGATGTGAAATCCAACAAAGCCATAGAAACTGGGGCAGACTGGAATAGGGACTGAGACAAAAAGAAAGATGTGTTAGTTATATCCAATCTAGGTCTCAGTGATACTGGTTTCGTTCCGAAAGAAGCGGAACAAACTGGAACATGGCTTAGATGCTTTCTAACCAAAAATGAGGCAAGCATTATACTAATAATAATGGCAGGACTGTTTAACCTAAGCCTCCTTTTCGAATATCGAAGCGTAATTAGCGGGAAGGCTTAGATAAGACCTAATTGGCAACACTAAGCGAAACAGAAATAGAAAGGCGACAATTTTTGATCAGCAACTTTTTATGGTTTTGGATATACTATATTTTAGATTGATGAGCATTAAGTCTGGGTATTAGGATTATTTTGGTGAACTATTTGAGTGGTCTAGTCGTTAGGAAATATAGGAGAGAGGAGAGCCTGTGCATGAATTGTGGTGTATGTGTCTCTATTGTTAAATGTCCTGGGGATGGGATTTGTGTTGGTTGCTCTTCATGCTACTTAGCATGTCCCTATAATGCTATAGTCCCTGAGAAAACCACGATTTCTGAGGGGGAAGTCCCAATATGGATAGATGATGAAAAAGTTTTTGTACCGAAAGGGATAACCCTTAGAATAGCTCTAGAAATCCTTGGCTATGAATTCGTTAGGTTTCCTTCCGACATAGGTCCAAGGAGGATCTATGCTCCATGTGAGACTGGTGGATGCTATGCTTGTGCTGTGTTGGTGGATGGTGTTTTGATGCCTCTTTGCCATACAGCTGTTAGGGAGGGTATGCGGATAAGTTTTGATGTTTCTGATGTCGAGCCTATGCGGATAGTTGAGGGATTTATTCCACATACGGTAGGAGGCGTTGGGACACCTTGGTGGATAAAGGGAGAGGGATATATTGAGGTGGCATGTTTCTCCGCTGGGTGCAATCTCAGATGTCCAACATGCCAAAATTTTATGGTGACATATAATAGTAAACTCCCTCCGATGACCCCTAAAAAGGCAGCTTCCCTTCTCACTAGAGCTAGAAGAAGGTATGGTGTTGATAGATTAGCTATAAGCGGGGGAGAACCAACACTTAATAGGAGATGGCTCGTCGAATTCTTCAGGGAACTCAAAAAACTGAATTCTGATCCCAAAGCCAGACTGCATTTGGATACTAATGCGACTCTACTCACGAGGGACTATATAGATGAACTCGTAGAAGTTGGGGTTACAGATATAGGTCCAGATTTGAAGGCATATACATTGGAGACATTCAAGAGAATAACAGGAATAACTGATGATTCTCTGGCCAAAAAGTATATGGAGACAGCATGGGGTGCTGTCAGATATATGGTCGATAAGTATTATCCAGATAGACTGTTCGTTGGTATCGGGATACCCTATAATAAGGCTTTTTATCCGGACCTAGAGGAGCTAATAAGATTTGGGGAAGCAATAGCAAGGATAGACCCAGAAATACAGGTATGTGTTTTGGACTATAGACCAGAGTTTAGGGCTCATAATCTGGTGAGGCCAACAGTTGAGGAAATGCTGAGAATAAAGAAAATACTTAACGATATAGGATTGAAAACGGTGATTGTACAGACATATCTAGGCCACCTAGGCCCATAAGTGAAACTATACCATTAAGATAAAGAGTCTACCGACCAGACAAACTAAGGAGAAGCTGATTTTTTATAGGCAAGTCTTGAGCTCGGCTACCACCTAACATGTTTCTGAGCACCAATCTGCTCCTGATAAACCGCTGAACTCTGGATCTGCTATGGAAAATACTATTCACTTTTATGGCGAATTATATAGTCATAAGAGGGGTTCTACAAACTTTCGACTCTCATGGTGTTCCATTTTGACAGAGAGTGGTGCTGAGAGGCTCATCGTTGGAGGAAGCTTTCAGGTAATTGGAAACGCCTTGGGAGGGATCTTGTGGTGGACCTTAGCTATACTATTATCGAGACCAGATATTGGAATAGGGCCTGCTGGATATGGGGTGTATGGCGTTGTTGTATCCTTCGTATCTTTTCTGAATCTTTTTACTGCTGGGGTATTTGTGGCTTTTTCTAGAGCCTTGCAGGAACGTAGGGATCTTGGAGGTAAATTATCTGTAGTATGGGCTTTCCTTATTGTTTCTCTTATTTCTATTGTACTTGCTGTTCTGGTTGGTTTGCTGATACTATATGCGATGTTCGATTCTGGGTATATACGGGATATGCTAATGATTTCGTTGGTGGCTATATCTATACTTGGTATGACCAATTTTCTCCGCGGGTTACTAAATGGCTTCTACAAATATGAAATTCTCAGCGGATCCGCTGTGATGTATGCCGGGGGAAGCCTCATATTTGCGCTCTTCCTACTTTACTACTTAGATATAAGGAGCATGCTTATAAACATATACTCTGCATATCTCCCGCTGATACAGATATTTGGATCCTCCATCTGCTTTCTCTACCTTCTCGTATGGTCATTGGTAAAGACCCCGATAAGGCTGAGGGGCCTGTCGGATCCCTCGATTATCGATATTAGGGATGCGTTGAGAAGGACTCTGTGGTGTACTCTTCCCCTAATAATCCCGCTGAACGCATATGGAATGCTCTCCTACATATTTCTATCATCATATGGTGTGGCCAAGGAGTATCTGGGAATAATGAATGTGATCTTGGGCTACACAGCAACGATGTTTCTTGTAGCAACATTTGCCAATCCCTCTGTTCCAGAAGTAGGAAGGGCCTATGAGAATAACGATGATCTTCTGATGGTAAAACAAGTTGAGGGTGCTATTAAATATTCGATGCTGCTCATGGGGCTTCTCGTGGTAGTGTATATCTCGGCATCTCAGCCCCTACTATACGTTTTCCACACAAAGGTTTATGCTGCAGGAAGGATCCCATTCATCGTTGGGATTATATCAACTGGTGCTTTCGCGATAGAATATGTTGGCATGATGATAGCCATAGGTATGAAGAAGGAGAGGCTCTGTGGAGTGTTAGCATTACTAACGTTTTGTGCTCCGCTGATGATCCTCTCTATGGCCTTGATGCTTGGGCTGAAAATACCCAGTTTGAGCCCCGGGATAAGCCAAATAACACTTCCCTTTTTAATCTCGATACTCACCACAATCCCAGCGGTCTGCTACATCTTCAGCATCATTAAGAAGACCATAGGCGGTTTCCCAACGCACGCAGTTATAAAATCAGTAATAGCGACTGTGATAACAATCCTCATAACCCAAGAGATATGCCCTTTGGTGTGGCCGACAATAGATATAGTGCAACTCCTAATATCCATAATTACCGCTAGCACTACATATTTAGTATTGTTATACGGTCTAAAATATTTTAATAGACAGGATAAACTATTATTTCGGTCACTACTAGACCATTTCAGAGCCCTATTTTCTTATGGAATTCACAGCGAATAGTGACTACTCCTCAAAAACCGTTGGAATACCTAGAACGAGTATGCATTAAGGATATAAATATTGCTCCTCTATAATTAAAGAAATTTGTGTAAAATTCATTCCTAAATATCATTATAGTGCTATATAATTATGATGAATATAATATTATAGAGGCGATTTACCTGGGTAGGAAGACCCCTATCACGATCACAGTTGAGACTAAAAAACTGCTAGATAAAGCGAAGAAGATCTTTGGAGGGAGAACCTATAATGATACGATACATATCATACTGAACAAAGTACTTAGTATTCCTGAGAGCATGTTTGGGATCGACAGGAATAGGATTAGTGAGTTTAGGGAAGAGGATAGATTATTTAGGGATGAGGAGTGATAATAGCGGATTCGTGGATCTGGATAGAATACTTTCGTGGAACAGACTATGGAGAATCCTGGATAAATATCTGAAGAAATCCCAGGTTGCGACTCCAAATATAGTCCTACTAAAGATCGCTGGAAAATATATCAGAGAAAGACTACCCAAGGGATCGTGCTGGAGCTAGACTACTATTTATTGCCACTAAATCTGAAATTGTTGAGTTTGACCATGAACTAGTAGTTAGTGCTGCTGAATGCTTGCTAGAACTACGTGCACATGCAGGAAGTTGGGTCCAAAGAAAAAACCAGGGATAGCTGATGGGTTAATACTCACACTAGCACGCAGATTAGGCATGAAAATACTAACGGGGATAAACATTTTAAGGGCTTGCCAGAAGCAATCTATGTAAAAGAATAGATTGGTGAAGATACAAAATCATTTGAATCTTGTCCTTCTGGGTTATTGTCGCTATTTGATTATTTGCAGTACTCTTCGATGGCTTGAGCTGTCTGATGTACTACTTTTCTTAGGTAGGCTTTCTCTATCGTCTTCGGCGCGTAGCCTACAAGCAAGACATTCTTTGTTGCGGATGTCACCATTGTATGTATGCTATCACGATATACTGTTGCTGAGAAGATAAGCCCCCTAGAATCAACGAGTATTGGGAATCCCTCAGATAGTTCGAGTTCTCTTCCTCCTATTGTCATAATTTTTTCTCCAGGTTTTGCAGGTCTCAAAATTATTGGGGGTTCTATGTGGTCTAGGTCGAATACACTCATAACTATGCAGTAGTACGCTGAGAAAGCGTTCATTATGTCGACAACGTTGTTTATTTTTGGTAGGCCCCTACCGCTAAGTATTCTTCTTATCAGCGCCTCGCAGGAGGGTCTCTCCTTTGTTGGGTCTATTCCGAGACTCCACATAAACTCCCTATATGCATGGATATACTCGTTTCTTGTCAGTATTTTCAAGGAGTATTGCCTCTTAACCATATTGATAAGTTCCCAGACAACTACTGGTGTTGTCCTCACCACCTTAACATCCTCAATCTTTGTGGCCTCAACAATGAGGTAGGGATACTTATTTGCTATTATTCTCATACTCAAAACCTTACCTAGAACATTATGGTGGCACGGTAATGAAGACTATGATTCATACTAGGCCAATATCACTACATAATATATCCTATAAAATTACTTCTTTTCCTTAATTCATATCTCATATAAAAAAGACACTTAGCCAAGCAATATGTATATGTTATCCCCAACACTATTTCTTATACATCATTATCCACTGTGCCTATAAAATAGGTGGTGCTTTTCTGGGACTAAATGATTGATGCCTCAGCCTAGCTGACTTTCGATTAGTCTATAGTCCTCCTCTGGTATCTGTCTCATTGCTTTCCCCATCAAGTAGCCAGTCCACGCCTGCTTATTCTTGATAAATTTTAGCTTTGGTATAAGCGGCTTGAATTCTATTTCCCCAAGTTTTATTGGTTTAACCCTTATCCGCCAGGGATACAGACCACCACTAAATATTTGTTTTTCATCCCTATATGGTTCACCCTCAGCCTCATATATCCCTACAATCATAGGAGGATACTTCTCCCCGCCCCTGAGCTTCTGCTTCACATAGAAAACTAATTTGTCTCCTGGTCGGACCCGCCTAAGCGTTTTCAGATGCCTATCTGATACACCCCAAACATTATGCTTCCTAACTATCTCCCAATTCTCACGAGTTGTTATGCATAGCCAATACATGATTATCACCACATAAATATTATAAGAAGAAAACAAAAATAAATAATATGAGATGAGTCATATTACAGAATTATTTTTCTGAGTTACCTATTCCGTGACTCAGAACTATCATCTACCACTATTTTGTATAGACCTCTTAAAGAGAGTGATAACCAAAACAAGAACGAAATCAAATGCTTCTCGCGCCAATATTCTAGTCTTTTCGAGGTATATCCTATATTTCATTAACCTCATCTATATGCATTATTATTGGTAGTTCCAGACCCTTCTCCCTTCCAAAGCCTCTCACAGCCTCCACAATCCTATTCACAAAGTCTCGGTTCTTACCTCTGACAACCACATGGGCGGCCAGAATATCATCGAAACTATCGATGCAAACAATGAGATCTCCAAAACTCCCGAATAATTTCTAGGAGAGATCTATGATTACGTCGTCAAAGGTCCCGAACCTCTTTCTCAGTAGTAAGCTAATAGGCGTAAAACACATCAACATATTGATTTTACTCTGCCACATTTTTAAGATTCGATAAAACAAAAAATATAGTTCGTGGCATAAGGATTTATAAAAAGAAATTCTATTTTCTTCTTACTTTCCTAGTGACAAATAACACCATAATAATTACTGCCAATATCGTCATCAGGGAGATTACTAGGCCAATATTTACAAATTCTTCAGGTTTTTTGGTAACTGTGTAGGAATATTCATCACTTACAGACCAATTGTCTAGGCTGTCACAGGCATATATCTTAAAGACAACCACCGTTCCAGCTGGAAGCGCAGGTATCTGTCCTTCGTACAGCCCAGTTTCTGAGTTGTAGTACATAGTTACATTAATCCAGATGCTCCCATTATAGTAGCTTAATATAGCATTCTTGACGCCTAAGGGATCCGTAATATTTGCTGAAACTAATACTATGTCTTTGGATGTTGGCTTCTGGGGTTCCCAGCTAACATTCTTGATTTCGGGTCCCTCACGATCTACTACCATATAGCTTTGCTCCTCACTCATGCGGCTGTTTCCGTAGATGTCCTCTGCAAATACTTTATATCTAACTATGGTTCCTGATGTTTGAGGCGGAATAATAGCATAATATAGGTGTGTGCATTCATCATAATTCATCTCAACAGATATCCACGATGAGCCAGTAGAATACATCAATGTGACATTGGAAATAGGGCTCCAATCGGAAACTATGACGTAGACGATAGTTTCATTTCCCTCAAGCACATCTATGGGGCTTCTGCGGACAAGAGCTATGTGTGGTGAGGAACTATCATTCTTATTCCAATTACCCCACATATCCGTAACATACAGATTTAGAACAGCCTTTCTTAACCATGTTGCATTAACCACACTCGATTCGAACGACCCAGAGAACGTATTGGTAGGATCTTCGGGTCCTAATAATTCACCGTATGGTGGTGCGGGATATCCTAGCCATGGAAATTCTAGTTCTTCATAGGGAGGATCTAGTTGTCTCAGATAAGGCCCAACGAAGTGATAGCATCCAAAATCCCTCATTGTATCCTTCGTGTTGCCTCCACCTAATAGGCTATCATCTGTAACTAAGTAATCGAACTTTATTCTGTAGTGTGTGCTGTTGACCCAAATCCTCTGGTAGTTCCTTATCGCTATTAATGGTCCATCAACATCATCTATTATTGGCACACTCACAGGATTGTCTAGTGGGTAATAATCGTACCACCCAGGACAGATTTCATATGGTATTGTGCTTTTATCCCAGTCGTCCCAGTAATTTCCAACGGGTGGATCGTGAAATCCATATATTACCTGTGAAATGTTTAGATAGAAGAGACCTGAGCCCAACCATCCATGGCCTCCTCCTGGACCTACTATTGCGTGTTTGGTGTTTTTAATGAAATTATTTTCATATATTATGCCCACTGTTAGGTTCACGTACAGCCCAATACTGTTGTATGAGATTTCATTTTTCTGGATTCTCATATAGCCATTGAAATAGTTCCCACCGAAGTCCATATATATGCCATATGTGTTGTTTCTAATGTAGTTCCCTATTATTCTTGTGTCGGCAGTAGGGTTCTCGAGGTGGTTCCAGTGTAGTACGCCTTGGTAGATGCATTTATATATTAGTATCCCAGCGAAAGAGTGATTGTAGATTTTGTTGTTTAGTATAGTGTTTACGGGACATTCCTCTAGGTAGATTCCGTAGCGTGCTGAGTGTATCGTAGAGTTGTAGACTTTCAATGTACTTGTCTCCCAGAAGAAGATGTTGTTTCCCTCTGAGTTGCTGATTTCACAGTTCTTAATTGTGACGAAATTGCATCCAATCACAATTATGTTGTCGTATGTGTTCATAGATATTTTGCAATCAGATATAACTATTTTTGCTGCGCCCCTACTCGGAATCCTCCTACGCTTCCACATCCGTATCATTTTTCTTAGTCTCACACCCGGATCGTAGATATCGGGGGATTCTACGCATACTCCGACATTGTTGTAGATAACTGTGTTGTTAAAGAAGTCTACATAGGACGAATTAACTATCGCTACGCCAACATTATTATTGGATATTATGTTGTTTCCTATAATTGAGTGATCAGCGTTGAATAGGAGGATGCCAAACTCATAATTATCATGTATTATGCTGTCCAATATCACCGCATCTTTTGTCTCAATACATAGGCCTCCCCAGTCTAGTGGGCCGAAAAGTCCAGCACCAGATATCTCCGAGTTCTGAATAACTATTTTTGATCCCGCCCTAGCCACTATAAAATATGACCCTGCTTCCTTCCTAATCACAGAGTTTAGTAGGATTAGAGACCCGCCTGGTAGTACCTCAATTTTTATGGGTTTAACACTCCCCCTTATAACTATCTCGGAATCATAGAAAACTAGTTGTGATTTCACTATCAGGCTTCTGTCCAGGGCCAGTGTTTCTCCCCGATAGACCTGTGGTTCATCAATAATCATCGGCTCATTATATTCGAAGTGTGGTCTAACCTCTACTACAGTTAGAATTGAAAGCTTAGGAATAGTGATTGATACGACATCATCAGAAATGCTATATGGTACCTCGAATCCCTCTGGGTAATCTTCGCTGTAGATCCATATAGATAACTCCCTGTTCTTTAACTGTTCTGGTAGCTTGAAGTGGAAGTCAATGTTATATGCTCTGATGACTTTGTCCTTTTCGAAGTCATAATTGAAATTGATTATGTCAAATATTAGTGAGTTTGTTTCTTCGTTAAAGAACCTATAGATGTGTGCTTTCTCAAATAACTTGTCACTCCAGGTCTCTGGAGGTATGTATTCATCTATCTTGTTTCTGAATGTATTCAGAATATTCTCTGCTGTTGGGTCATGGTTCGTTCTTAATACCAGATATTGCCTAGGTGAAACTTCGCTTGTTAGTATGGAAATTATTAATCCGTTTCCGACTTGATGGACATTCCCATCAAAGTAGTTTGAGAAGTCCCTATCTACTGGTCCCCCATATTCATTATACTTAGCTATTTCACCGATACCTATGATTATTCCACCGTTTTGTACGTATTGTTCTAGCAGTTCTACTTGATCGTCCGTGAGGCAGCATGCTTCGGGCAACACGATTGCTTTGTATTTTAGGAGCGTAGATAGAGATGGAGTAATATTTACCAATATGTTGTCGCCGAATACGATTATGTCGAAGGTTCTGTGTGAGTCGGCTAGTAGGTAGTAGGTTCCCTCGTAGCTGTCAAAGTTACCCTCCTCGAGAGCCGACTGCATACCCAGTTTTTCTAGGTTCATAGCTGTCGCTACAGGATATACCAATGCTAATTCGCCAAATAAGCTTTGACTGAAAAGATGTGGATTTTCCTGGACTAACCTAATAAACTGGGCGAAGTGTGTCTTGTTCACACATACGCCGCTGTCTTCGACATCGGG
>Ga0180302_10001804_pt1 | contig 10288 bp, 10 predicted proteins | sample GuaBasSediGuay17_FD_121794 | JGI IMG/M metagenome (GOLD analysis project Ga0180302, IMG submission 121794) | Subseafloor sediment microbial communities from Guaymas Basin, Gulf of California, Mexico - Guay17, Core 4571-4, 12-15 cm | ecosystem: Environmental > Aquatic > Marine > Hydrothermal... | reverse complement strand
TATTCTGGCTTTATGAGCCGTTTCTCCTTTGACCTGGTTGGAAAACCGTTGCCGGGAGACTACAACTTCTGGCGTGCTGTTCTGCATGCGCAGTGCTTCATAAATCTTTATGAGACGGGGGAGTCAACGCACATTGTGTGGGGATTCCGCGCCACAGGTGCGCTGGCGAATCCGTTTGGCGGCACCGAGTTTGTGCCGATCTTTGAGCGCTTCTTCGCCGGTGGGTCGCTTTCGTCGGTTTACGGTGTGCGCGGTTTTCGTTACCGCTGCATCGGTCCAACCGAGGACGACTCTCCTCTTGGCGGCACCGCCTTTGTTCTGCTCTCAACCGAAGTGTCAATGCCTGTTCCCGGGGCAGGGCACAACCTCCGATTTGCCGTCTTCGTTGACACAGCCAATCTCGCGTATACGAAAAGCGATTTTTATGTTGGCGATTTTCGCGTCTCCTGCGGATTCGGCTTTCGCGTTCGTGTGCAGGCGTTCTTCACGATAAGATTTGACTTTGCGTGGCCTGTGCGGATGATGCGGGGCGATGTTCGTCAGACATTTCAGTTCTCTATGGGCGCCAACTTTTGAGAGGTTGCCGCAGGATGCGTTCTGCTGTTGAGATTGACGGTGCTTTTGGCGAAGGCGGCGGACAGATTCTTCGCACCTCTCTTGCTCTTTCCGCGCTTCTTATGCGTCCGTTTGTGGTGAGGAACATCCGCGCGAAACGCAAGAATCCCGGACTTGCCGCCCAGCATCTTGTGTGTGTTCGGTCAATGGCGCGTTTGGTTTCTGCCGACATTCGCGGCGCAGAACTCTCCTCAACTTATCTGCAGTTCACCCCACAGAGTCCACCTCCTCCGAACAGCCATTTTGACTTCCGCATTCCGACTGCTGGTTCGGTATCGCTTCTTTTGCATGCGCTGTATGCGCCGCTGATTTTCTGCGGTGCGGAAGTCACGCTCACAGGCGGCACGCATGTCGCCTGGTCCCCGCCTTTTGAGCATCTGCGGTATGCCTTTCTGCCGGCGCTTTCGCGTTTCGGCGTTAAGGCGGAGTTTTCGCTTCTGCGCGCGGGCTTCTATCCACGGGGAGGCGGTATGATACGGGCGAACTTCAGACCCTCTGACAGCCTGAATCCGCTGCGTCTTGAGAAACGCGGCGAGATCAAGGCGCTTGTCTGCCGCATACTTCTTGCCAACCTGCCTGACCACATCGCCAGACGACAGGAAAAGACCCTACGCGACGCTCTCGGCAGCCATAATCTTCGCTTCGTTCATCTGCGTCCTCCCGCCACAGGACCTGGTAACTGCGTCAGTATTGAGATAGTTGCAGAGGGCTGCTACGCTGTGTTTTCGTCGCTGGGCGCGAAGGGCAAGCCGGCGGAGGAGGTCGCCCGCGAGGCTGCTTTCGCTGTGGAACGGTTCCTTGCGTCCTCCGCCACCGTTGACGAGCATCTGGCTGACCAGTTGTTGCTGCCCGCCGCATTAGCCAGCGGCGAAACCGTTTTCCTCGCCCCTCACAAAACCGCACATCTTGAGACCAACGCCTACGCGATAAGGTCGTTTCTTGATGTGGATATCAGCATAGAGGAGGGCGCCACGGCAACAAGGATACGGGTTAAAGGATGCGGCTATCGCGCTGCTTCGTAGACCGCCAGCGCTTTCTGCAGCAGCCCTTCAAGTCGCTCAAGTGGCAGCATAACAGGACCGTCGCACAGTGCGGAATCGGGGTCTGGATGGGTCTCAATGAAGAGTCCATCAGCGCCCGCCGCAATCGCCGCAAGCGCCAGAGGCTCCGCAAACTCCCTTCTGCCGCCGGATGCGTCGCCCAAACCCGCCGGACTCTGAACACTGTGGGTCGCATCAAAAACAAGCAGCGCTCCTATATCCGACATGGCGTGGAAAATGCGCATATCAACCACCAGATCGGAGTATCCGAAGAAGTTTCCGCGTTCGGTCACGAGGATATGCTTTGCGCCGCCGGCACGCGCTTTTCTGACAGCCTCCCGCATAACAGCCGGTGAGGCGAACTGTCCTTTCTTGAGGTTGACCGGCTTTGCCGTTGCCGCCGCCGCCATTATCAAGTCCGTCTGACGACACAAAAACGCGGGTATCTGAAGAATGTCCGCAACCTCCGCCACCACACTTGCCTGACTCGCCTCGTGAATGTCGGTCAGAACAGGAAGCCCCGTCTGACGCTTCACCTCCTCCAAAATCCGCAATCCCGACTCAAGCCCAGGTCCGCGAAACGACATCACCGATGTTCTGTTCGCTTTGTCAAACGATGACTTGAACACCACAGCAATGTCAAGACTCTGGCAGATCCGTCTTAAATGCTCTGCGACGGTAAGGCAGACCTGGCGAGACTCAATGACACAGGGTCCTGCGATGAGAAAGAGTTTGCTATCTGTCAGTTCAGTCTGCGGCAGAACTATCCTCAACTTCAGACTCCTCTGACTCAATCCCCAGGGACTTCAGCGCACTCTCTGTGGAAGGGAATATGGCGAAGAAAGGCATTATTCCCAGGACGCTCATGGCGCCGCCCACCGCCTGACTTATGTCGGTGAGAAAGACGCAATGGGCGCCCGTCCTCACACGTTTATCTGACGCAAATGAGACAAGCAGTCCCAATGCGGCAGAAGAGACATATGTTACTCCGCGCATACAGAAGATCACCCTGTCCACACGCTCTTTGTCCAGTTCACTGAAGAGGTCACGGAGTTTTCTGGCGTGACGCGCCTCTATCGCGCCTATCAACTCCACCACCGCAACCTTCTTCCCGTCAGGTGTGGTGTAGTCTTTACGTTCCCAGTGGAACTCTGGTGGCGAGAAAGGCTTCTCTTTATTCAACTCTTCGCCGCAATAGGGGCAGAAACGAGCAACCATAGGAACCCGCGCTCCACATTTGCCGCATCTTTTTGATGTCACACCATACCTCCCAATTAAACCTGCTAAATTCTACACCAAAACGGCGGTTTTGGCAAGGAGCGATTTGTTTGCAAAGTCGCGGCGGAGTGATATAATGGATAAAGGAGGGGTGCCCGAGCGGTCTAAGGGGGCGGTCTTGAAAACCGCTGCACGCTATAAGCGTGCCGTGGGTTCGAATCCCACCCCCTCCGCTATCTTTTTATCACCTCAATATTGATGTTCTCATTTGTGTAGATGCAGAGGCGGGCGGCGATGCGGATTGCCTCTTCCGCTATCTGTTCTGCGTTGAGGTCAGAATGGCGCAAAAGTGCCAGTGCAGCGGCATGCGCAAACGCGCCTCCAGAACCTATCCCCATCACCGGCTCCTCCGGCTCAAGAACATCGCCTCCACCTGATATGAGGAGTATGGTTTCGGCATCGGCGACGAGGAGGAAAGCCTCAAGTCGGCGCAGGACTCTGTCGGTGCGCCAGAGTTTCGCCATCTCAACAGCCGCTCGCCGCAAGTCCCCCCCAAATTCCTCCAACTTCCCCTCAAAACGCTCAAGCAACGCAAGCGAGTCGGCAACCGCCCCCGAAAAACCCGCAAGCACTTCACCCTTCGACAAACGCCGCACCTTGTTCGCCTTCTGCTTCACCGACACATCACCTATCGTCACCTGACCGTCTGACGCCATCGCTGTTACTCCGTCCTTCCTCACCACCACTATCGTCGTTCCCCGCATCGCTCCTCCTCCAAATAAAAATGCGGGTCGGTTCCAGGAGCCGACCCGCAACCCATATCCAGCATATCGCTACTACTCTTTCTTCTCCTCCCCTTCCGTCGTCTCCTTCTCTTTATCCTTCTTCTTGCGACCCCGCGATTTCTTCTCCTCCCTTTCCTCCTTTCCCTTTTTCTCTTCCCTCACCTTCTTCTCCTCTCCCTTCTCTTCTTCCTTCTTCTCCTCTTCCTTCGCTGAAGGCTTTTCCTCCCTTTGCTCCTTCTCCTTTTCTTCTTTCTTCTCCTCTTCCTTCACCTTGGCGGTTTCCTCTTTTTCAGCCTTTTCTTCCTTCTTTTCCTCTTCCTTGGGTTTTTCTTCAGCCTTTTCTGGAGGCGCAACAGGAGGTTTCTCCTCAATCAGTTCTTCTTCCTCTTCCAGATAGATTTCATCGGGTTCGTCGCCGTCCACTTCATAGCGTAGGAGCAGATATGTCTTCATACGACAGCCAAGCCAGACAGAAGCGGCGGTCGCAAACAGCAGAAGATATACGACCCAGAATATGTAGCGCATACAGACAGCGAAGGCTTTCAAACTGATGGTGGAGCCGTCATCTGCCTTATATCCTGCGAAGGCATCGTTTAAGGATACGGTCTTGCCCGTTATGGGGTCGGTGTTGGAGTAGTTCTTGCCGAGATACTTCTTGACGGGCGCGAACTGTTTGTCCCCAAGTCCATAGGCGATGGCGGACTCGGCAGTTCTGAGACCGAGACCTGCGAAGAAGAGGAAGACAGCGACCATGGCAGCGGTGAGGAAGGTGTAAAGGATGGCGTGCCAGGGACGCTCAATCACATATGTGTAGGCGCGGGTGACCGCGTCAAACGAGTCGGTGTACTCCGCCGCTATCGCAGATGATATCATGTTGAAGCAGAAAAGGAGTCCCACAACCAGAACAGCCAGTATAAAAGAGAGCAGCAGAACAAGCAGTGTTGCTGGGATCATAAGCCAGAGCGTAACTACCTTCACATACGGGATGCGACCGAGAAGCAGGGTTATGACCCAGGCGCCCACGAACATCAGTCCGATGAATGCGGCAACAAGAATGGCGGAGAAGATATGCGTGGGCCAGGTCTTTATGCCGAAAGCGAGCGCTTCAGACAGGGTTATGGTCTCGTCTCTGCCGATTCTGAATGCGAAAATTCGGCTAATTGCTCCTGCGAAAAGCGACCAGACGATGACAAACCAGCCGCCGAAGATGAGGAACATCCACCATTCCGCGGGAGGGGTGGGACCCGGTTCTACCAGAAGCACAGGGCGTATGACGACCTCAAAGACACGCTTACCACCTGGAAACTTTGCCGCCCAGTTTCCCAGCGTGTTCACCACACACTCATACGCACTGAAGTTGTCACCGTAGTTGCCGACCGCTGATATCAGTTTGTCTATTCCCATCACGCCGAGCATGAAGACGACATAGCCGACGAACGCCAGTATAATGGCGTTTGAGACGATGGGCACCTCAAGACCCTTGAAGAGTCCGCGCTCTTCAGGATAGGTTATCGCCTTTTCTGTCTGCTGCTCCCAATTCTTCTCCATATTCTCCTCCTTTCAAACGGTATTTCTCATCAGCCCAGTTGCCGAGGTCGGCGAGACGGCAGCGGTGCGAACAGAATGGATAAAAGTCGGCTGCTTCGTCAAACCGTGCCTTTCTACCACAGAAACGACAGATGAAGACCCGCACCGCTTTATGCGTCACCGCTTTTCTCCGATCCTCCTTTGTCGTCTTTCTTCTGCTCACTATTCGTTGTTCCTCCCTTGCGGGCGTAGTCGGTTACGTAGAAGCCATCGCCTTTGAAGATGAGTCCTGCACCCGCACCTATCAACCGCCTCATTCGCCCTCCGCATTTGTCGCAAAAAACATCAGGCTGCTCATTTACGCCGTGAAACAACTCTTTCTGTCTGCCGCAACGACAACATTCATATGTGTATGTGGGCATATCACTCCTCCGAAAAGGGCATTATAGGCTCATCGCCGCATCGGTCAACCAAAAAATGGCTAAGATGTATGTTTGGACACTTTCACTTTCGCCGGTTTTATCACCTGCTTCTGTTCGCCTTCGCTGTAGAGCCAGCCTGGTTCAACCACATCAAGGATTGTGTTCGGCTCAACATCGTCATTTTCCTCAAGAAGAACCGCTTCGTGATAACGCGGGTCAAACTTTTCCCCTTTTGGATAAATCGGTTCCACGCCACATTTTTTGAGGTTTTCAAGCAGTTTCTGCACAGCCAACTCCAGTCCGGTTTTCAGGTCGTCTGGCGAGTCTGTTGAGCGGAGGGCGTTGAGGGCGCGGATGAAGTCGTCAAGACCGGGAAGGATGGCGAGGAGGAGGGATTTGCGCGCCTGCTGTGCTGCCATGGCGGCGTTGCGCTCCGCTCGGCTCTTGTAATTCAGATATTCCGCCATTATGCGTTTCGCCTGATTGCGCGCCTCCTCCAACTCCTCCGCCCTGCGACGCAACTCCTCCAACTCCTCCGCCTCTATCTCCACCACCTCACTCTTCTCTTGTTGCGCTTCCTGCGAGGCGGAGTGCTCTTCTTTCTGCTCTTCCTTCTTCTCTTCTGTGCCATTTTGGCTCTGATTCTTCTCCGATTTGCGACGCTTTTGCCCCATCTACACCATCTCCACAACGCTCATCGTTTTCTTTTACGCAAATAGTGTTCCACCTTTTTTCGGAATTGTTCCACTTCAGCGGGTGGATTTTTTCTCTCGAGTTCACGAAACTCCTCCAGCAGTTTTTTCATCCTCTTGTTCGGTTTTGGGGTGTGAACGGAGAGGATGACGATGAGGTCACCGCGTCTGCCGCCACCTGGGGCGGGCAGTCCCTCTCCGCTCACGCGCACCACATCTCCGGTTTTTGAGCCCGGACGAATGCGGATTTTCGCCTTTGATGTTGGTGTTGGCACTTCCACCACATCGCCTAAAATTGCCTGTGACAGGGATATGGGCAGATGCAGAACTATATCATCACCGCGAACCTGAAACAGCGGATGCGGTTCAACGCGAACGACGCAGAGCAGGTCTCCGGGTGGCGCGTTCTGCTGTCCCACATTTCCCTGTCCGCTTAGGCGCAGGACCTGCCCATCGCGGATTCCTGGGGGGATTGTTATCTCTATTTCTGTGACACCAGGTCTTCTACCGGAGCCGCGGCAGACGGGACATGGATTGCTGATGATTGTGCCGCGTCCACCGCATTGCGGACATGTCGTTCGCACTGAGAAGAAGAACTGTTGATGATGAACATATCCTGAGCCGCCACAAGTTGGGCAGCGACTCGGCGAACTTCTGGAGGCGGAGCCTGTACCGCCGCAGCGGTCGCACTCCACCAGGCGGTGTAATTCTATTATGCGCTTTGTTCCCCGTACTGTTTCCTCAAGCGAAACCGTTACCTCACAGCGCAGCGTTTCGCCTTGAGTGCGTTGTCGTTGTGAGCGCCTTCCCGTGACAAAGTCTATCAGGTCGCCAAACGGGTCGCCTCCGAAGAAGGCGCTCATTATCTCCTCTATTGTTGGAATGTGGTCAACGTGAACGCGTCCCGAAACTCCGGCAGAACCATACGTGTCGTAGATTCGCCGCTTCTCCGGGTCGCTCAAAACTTCGTATGCTTCCACAATTTCCTTAAACTTCTCCTCAGCCTGCTTGTCGTTGGGGTTGCGGTCAGGATGATATTTGAGCGCAAGACGTCTGTATGCCTGACGAATTTCCTCTTCTGTTGCGTCTCTTCTAACGCCGAGAATCTCATAGTAATCCTTCTCAGCCATAGCACCGAACCGTATCAGAAAATTGATAGGGGGGTCGGTGTTTGGTGACCGACCCCCCAAAGGTTACTTAACGGCTTCGGCTATCTCTTTTTCCTTTTCTTTGAATTCGGTGACGAGAGTTTCTGTGGTGAGCATGAGAGCGGCAACGGAGGCGGCGTTTTGCAGCGCAGAGCGCACAACTTTGGCGGGATCAATAATGCCCGCCTTGAACATATCGGTGTATTTGCGCTCTCGCGCGTTGAAGCCTTCGTTCTCGCCGAGGTTGCGCACTTCCTCGACCACAACAGCGCCGTCCATTCCGCTGTTGTGGGCGATCCACCAGAGAGGCTTCTCCAGTGCGTTGTAGACTATGCGTGCGCCGACCTTCTCGTCGCCGTCAAGTTTCTCCATCAGTTCTGCGACCTTCTTTTGCGCGCGCAGAAGGACGACACCACCGCCGGGAACAATGCCCTCTTCCACGGCGGCGCGGGTGGCGTGAAGCGCGTCCTCAATCAACGCCTTGCGGTTCTTCATTTCCGCCTCTGTTGCCGCGCCGACCTTTATCAATGCGACGCCACCGCTCAACTTGCCCAGGCGCTCCGTCAACTTTTCTCTGTCGTAGTTGGATGTCGCCTGCTCAATCTGCTTCTTTATCTGCTCAATGCGCTTCTTGATCTGTTCGGGGTCACCACGTCCCCCGATTATCGCGCAGGTGTCCTTGTCCACTTTCACCTTGTCGGCGCGTCCCAAATCCTCAAGCCGCACATTCTCCAACTTCATCCCCAACTCTTCCGATATCACCTTGCCGCCTGTCAGGATTGCGATGTCCTCAAGCATCCGTTTACGGCGCTCGCCAAATCCGGGTGCCTTCACTGCGCAGCATTTCAGAACACCACGCAGTTTGTTCAGAACCAGCGCCGCCAGAGCCTCGCCTTCCACGTCTTCCGCCACAATCAGCAGCGGAACGCCAGCCTGCGCCACCTGCTCAAGCAGCCTTAAAATGTCCCTCAAAGACGATATCTTCTTGTCGTGCACAAGAATGTAGGGTTCGTCCAACTCACACAACATCTGTTCGGCGTTGGTTATGAAATAGGGCGATATGAAGCCTTTGTCAAACTGCATTCCGTCCACGACCTCAAGGGTCGTTTTTGTGGTCTTGCCTTCCTCAACGGTGATGAGACCGTCGTTTCCGACCTTCTCCATCGCGTCGGCGAGGAGTTGCCCGATTTCGGGATTGTTGTTGGCGGATATGGCGCCGACCTGCGCTATCCGCTCCTTGTCGCTCACCTCCTTGGCGACCGACTTGATGTAGTCCACCACAACCTCGGTGGCTTTCTCAATACCGCGTTTGAGCCGCATCGGATTGTGACCGCTCGCCACCATCTTGAGACCTTCCTCAAGAATGGAAACGGCAAGGATCGTTGCCGTTGTTGTGCCGTCTCCAGCCACGTCCGATGTCTTGGACGCTACCTCGTTCACCAACTTCGCGCCCATGTTCTCGAACGGGTCCTCAAGTTCTATCTCCTTCGCCACAGATACTCCGTCTTTTGTCACATTCGGACCGCCGTAGGACCGCTCAACAACCACATTGCGTCCTGTGGGACCGAGTGTAACAGCAACGGCGTTGGCAAGAGTCTTCGCCCCTTTAAGCAACTTCTTGCGTGCCTCCTCGCTGTATAGCAGTTGTTTTGGTGTCATGGTGTTGTCCTCCAAATCAGTCCTCAATCACGGCGAGGATTTCGGATTCGCGCATAATGTTGAACTCCTTGTCGCCGATTTTGACCTCCGTGCCCGCGTATTTTCCGTAGAGGACGGTGTCACCCTCTTTGACCGACATAGCGGCGCGCTTGCCGTTCTTCAGCAACTTGCCCGGTCCCACCGCCACGACTTTGCCCTTCTGCGGCTTCTCCTTCGCCACATCCGGCAGAACAATGCCTTCAGGAGTGCGTTCCTCCTCCTCAATCGGCTCAATCACCACATAGTCATCCAGCGGACGCAGTTTCAACCCCATTGTTTATCCTCCAAAAAAGTTTTGCGCTCCTGTTAGAACTCCGGCATATCAGGTGTCTTCTTCTCCTCTTCTTTCTTGGGAACCTCGGTGATGAGGCAGTCGGCTGTGAGGAGTATGCAGGCGACGGAGGCGGCGTTTTCAAGCGCGCTGCGCACCACCTTGGTCGGGTCAATTATGCCGCGCTCAAACAGATTGCAGAATTCCATCTTCTCGGCGTCAAAGCCGAAATCGCTGTCCTCCTCCTCAATGCGCTTGATAACCACAGAGCCGTTGACGCCGGCGTTCTCTGCGATGGCGCGCAGCGGCTCATACACCGCTTTCTTGAGCACCTCCACTCCCTGCTGCTCATCAGGATGGTCAAGTTTGAGGGAGTCAAGGACTTTGGCTGCGCGAACAAGCGCCACGCCGCCGCCGGGCAGAATTCCTTCCTCCACAGCGGCGCGGGTAGCGTGCATCGCGTCCTCAAAGCGTGCCTTCTTCTCCTTCATCTCGGGCTCTGTGGCGGCGCCGACGTATATCTGCGCCACCCCGCCGCTCAACTTCGCCAGACGCTCCTGCAGTTTCTCCCTGTCGTAGTCGGAGTCGGTCTCCTCCAGTTGCTTCTTTATCTGCGCTATGCGCGCCTTCACATCCTCCTCGCTGCCTGCTCCCTCCACAATCGTTGTATGCTCGTTGTCCACAATCACCTTCTTCGCCCGTCCCAGATCGCTCAACTTGACCGACTCAAGGTCCATACCGAGGTCTTTGAAGATGGCGCGACCGTTAGTCAGAATCGCTATGTCCTCAAGCATCGCTTTGCGCCGCTCGCCGTATCCCGGCGCCTTCACAGCGCAGCACTTCAGAACGCCCTGCAGTTTGTTCACCACAAG
>Ga0180302_10001803_pt1 | contig 10288 bp, 15 predicted proteins | sample GuaBasSediGuay17_FD_121794 | JGI IMG/M metagenome (GOLD analysis project Ga0180302, IMG submission 121794) | Subseafloor sediment microbial communities from Guaymas Basin, Gulf of California, Mexico - Guay17, Core 4571-4, 12-15 cm | ecosystem: Environmental > Aquatic > Marine > Hydrothermal... | reverse complement strand
GCTTAACATTATATTTAGATTATTAAAGGTTCAATTTTTACATAATATTTTATGCTAGTTAGACTGGCTGAATGATGATGAAAAGAGATGAAAATGCAAAGATTTTTCAGGTGAAAGTCGGATTTTTTGGAGCAAAAGCAGTAGGTAAAACAGCAATAATCAAGCGCTTCTTTGAGGGTGTCTTTGAGGAGACATATAATCCAACGCAAACCGTGAATATGCACTATTACACACCAGAAATGTGTGATATTAAATTGCAATTAGTTATATACGATTTCCCAGGAGATATCGCATTTAGGAAAGTTAGAATAGATTTCCTAGAGAAGAACAAGATGAATATTAATGTCGTAGTGGTTGATGCGGCTGATAGTTATAGTTATTTCGCACTAACAGATATACTGTCTGAATTAGAATTAACAAATCAGATTGGACATGGATTTTTATTTTTTGTCCTAAATAAGATCGACATAGATAACATTATTATTTCGCGTAACACTATGTCAGCATTAGCACGAACAGTTGAGAAATATTATGGAATCCCTCCAACACCTCTAATTGAAACATCGGCAAAGACTGGTGAGAATATCGAATTATTGTTTAACACAATAGTTCAATACGCGTTCATGAAACTAAAAACAAGTAGTATATCTAGAACTCAAACTTAAGATATGAAAGCCATTCGTCTAGATATCTTACAAAATTATTTCTCAAATCTGAATGCAAATACGAGAGTATTTCTCCCTGGAAAATTGACTCAAGAGCCCCTTTTATTAATGACCGCGCCCAAGGTTTTTTCCTTGTTTCGTCTACATAAGCCGATGTTAAGAAGATTCCTCTGAATATTTTATTCAAGGGATATTCCTCCGAGACATATGCGGAGAAGTAGTAATGGAACTTGTCCCGAATTTCATTAATGGCTTCCTTTGAAATGGTTGGTGGGCTTTTCTCAGATTCCGTTGCCTTATCAGCTTTATTCACTAAAATATAGAACTTTTTCCTTCGCATATTTTCGATAGGTATATAAGACTTAGCTAATTCAAGAAGAGATATTGCTTCATTCAAAGTTGAAGTGAGTCGCGAATAATCGAGAACAAGGAAAACGTAGTCTGCTTTTACTATTGTTTCAATGGCTTTTCTTTTTATATTTTCCTGCTTCTTCCTAAAGCCCGGTGAAACCATAAAGATGAGCTCGCCAAGGACATCTTTACTCTCCAGCATATCAGGTCTCATAGATGGAATATAAACACTAAGAGACGTCTCAAAAAGTATCTTCGCAGGAAGACTAGGCTCACTTATCTTCACATCCTCAATAAACAGATTAACACGTGAGTAAGCATCTCTTTCACTATATCCTAGTTTCTCCAAGAGAAACCACAGCACAAATAAGTAAATCGTCTTTAGCAAACTCGTTTTTCCAACCGCCGGACCTCCAGCAAATGCTGCCACAGTTTTTGCCATTGTGGATGACCTAAAATAAGTATTTCTTCTAGTAATAAAATTAAATTTTAAATGATGAAGTTAATGAACACAGCATAAATGTTTTTCTAATGCAAATATAAAAAATAACAATTTCGGGAATATCGATAAGGTTTTAAGGAAACAATAAAAATAACGTTTCAAAAAATAATTTCCTAAACTTCAGGAACCATTTCAATAGCTTTAACAGGGCAAACACTGGCACAAATTCCGCATCCTTTGCAATGATCATAATCAGGATACACTCTCTTTGGTTTATCGTTTTCGAATTCTGCCTTCATTGCCATATCAGGACAGAATGCAACGCAGGTTAAACATTTGACGCATTTGTTTTCATCAATAACGGGTCTAAAAGACTTCCAATCACCAGTCTTGTATTCCGTACTAAACTTATAAGGAATGCCAGCAATTGGCAATTCTCTCCATTCGGGTAATTTCTCACCGCTCATATTACTTCACCCAACAACTGCTTGCTTATAAGCCTCTTTAACTAATTCAATATTCTTATTTATAACATCCTCTGAATACCTTTCTCCGAAGAACTCTTTTATAGCCTCAATTATGTGATCTATTTTTACGAATTTTTCATCAGTTGCCTTACAAAATGCACCAAGCAAAGCAGTATTTGTGATAGCACGACCTAGAATCTTAATAGCGAGATCACGAGCATTTACAGTACAAACCTTGACAGATGAAGGAATATTGAATTTTTTCCTTAATTCCTCGGGAGACTCTGAAGAATCGGCGACAAGAATACCATTTTCCTTTAATCCCTCAAGAGCGCGATTGATCAAAGTTCTATCAATAACAACTACAATATCAGGGCGCTCAATAGAAGCATGAATACGAATTGGTTTATCACTAATTCGAGCAAATGCTGTCACAGGCGCGCCACTACGTTCGGGACCGAAGAATGGGAATGACTGAGCATTTTTTCCAGCATACATCGCAGCTAGTGCCAGGAGGCGTGATGCCGCCCACACTCCTTGGCCTCCCCTCCCGTGCAACCTAACTTCAATCATTGTCAAGTCCATACACCCCTATTTTAAAAGAGATAATATAGTAAGTAAGTCTATAAACACAATGTTTGTTTCGAATTGTAGTTTGGATATGTGTTTGGTCTGGTTTCTTTTAATATACAGGTTAATCATGAGAGTATAAATTTGAGTGGTTCATGGTTAAATTGAGTAAACGAAAGCTTGTTACTGGAAGAAAAGGACGTAAAGTCTTGGTGGTGTTGTGTGAAAATAAGAGTAGGGGTGAAATTAAGGAGCAAGATAAGCAACAAGGTTGTTAAGATATCTGCATTATTGAATTCTGGCTATGAGTCAGGGGAACCGGAGATAACGCTACCTCAGAGGCTTACTGAAATATTGGTTTTTTCTTCCTGGAAATGCAAGAATTGTAACTGTTAGGGTTTCTGGTGGACTTGTTACTGAGATTTTTATTTCCAAAAAGTGCTGAGCTTGAGCTTCTTGATGATTTTGGTAATGTATTACGTAAAATCCTAGTCGACATGTCTATTTCTGATTTCGAAAATGAAGTTCTTATGGGGGATGTTGCTATTAATGCACTTGATATAGAAGTTGTATCTTTTTCTTGCGGTCTACGGAGATTAAGAGGTGAAATTGTAATTAGACAAAGTGCGAGTTCGAAGACTTGGTAATTAAATAATTTTGGAGAATTTTGATTGCCTGTTTTAAATGCTTTGAAATGATTGAGTTTGAGGTGCTACTATTTTGATTATTTCCAGATTTGTATTTCTGATGATTTTCTAATTTTCTTTCCGAGTTCGTCGCTTAGGCACCATAATCCTTTGTATGGATCTAGAATTACTATTCCAAGGCTTGAAGCTAGCTTGTCGCTTATAATAACTTCGTCTTCTCCGGGGAGAATGGTTGCAACTGCCTTTATTTCTTCTGTTGTTCTGTCTGGTAATATTAACTTAACTGAAATGTCTTCATCAACTCTTATTCCAGACGTGGCACCACCGCCTGCGACGCGGTATTCTGCAATGCTTGTTCCACTAATATCAAGGATTTCTGCTAGTGATGGGGGAATTAAAATTTCAGGGTCTTCTGCTTCGAAGCCGCTGTTTACTAAGGCAGAAGTGATTACTTCAGTGTTTCTTGCTTTTATCTTTAGTTTTACTCTTACTCCCAAATCTGTACACCCGTATTAGTTTAATTTTGCCGATTCTTCTTTTCTTCATATTATCCCCCTATAAAGAAGGGTTGTTCTTAAAATTTAATACACCTTCAAATGACTCCATTGTATTCATGATATTTTGTGATTTTTACTCTGTTTTGGTAATCAAGCAAATAAGTTTTATAGGAGAAAGTTTTCTTTTGGACTTTTATCGATGAAGAAAAACTAATGGAGATTGTGAAGAAGAAAACGCCTAAGGGTTCTCGTTGTTGAATTGATAAAGGATTCTGATTTAAGGCTTTCATATGATTACTTAATTAAGAAAGGATACCAAGGAGGATATTGCTTAGCTTAGAAGAGAGATTCGAATGTGGAAGAGGATATTATTAGATACATTGACACGAAATACGAAGCATTAGATAAGAGAGTAGATGCATTAGATAAAAAGAATTTCATTATTATGATGAGGTTTATAAGAATGAAATAAAATTCATTAAAGCTTTACAAAATGTCTAAAGTTTCATAAATTGGTTGGTGATGAGTGTTACCACTGCTGAAACATGATGAAAACGCCACCGACTGATCTTCAAATTAAAAGGTTTACCAAATATTATGATTAATTTGTAGTCTTTTGGGAAAGGAAATCGATGTTTACTAGTTATTATATGCTGATTTAAAGTCATGTTTGGTGCCAGGGTTATTAATTAATGTCTGATATTAACGAAAATAAGTGAGAAAGAATGAATTTCTAGAGACTATGATGTAAAACATGTTTAATGATGAGTTAAAGAATGTTATGGAATGCTATAGAAAAGTGAATGTATCTGGTTTAGAGATTCTACGAAAGAAAAAGAATATGATAAGGAGTGTTAAAGTTCATCAAGGTACAGTAATTATTGAGTTATATCCTTGCGATAATGTAGATGTGACGTTTGTTCATCATGTGATTAAAGAATATTCGTCTCTTCGGATGCGTATTCCGTTAAATAGGAAATGTTTAACAACACTAATTCTGACCAAAGAGGCATTTAAAGGAAAAGTGATGTTAATGAAGGAGAGATATTTTATATCACTAGTTAAATTTAAACGAATTCTGGAAGAAATGAAATGCACGGATCATAGTTTTGAATATTGTTTTTTAGAGACTTCAATTTCAAGGAGAGAAGCAATTTTGTGCTGGGTTTTTTGTAGTTTATTAGCAATTGAAAATCTTTTCAGTACTCTTCCGAGGCGGATTAGGAAGGTTATTAAGAAATATAAGATTGAGCTTAAACCCAACATTTATTTTGGAAATGATGTTATGTTAGGTATAACGGCAAAGATGGAGCGAGCGTTTTTCTTAAATGTTTCGATTAAGAGAGTGATAAATGAGTTAGTTAGTAATGAGTATCTTCTTAATTTTCTGTTTGATCATGTAAGCATTCACATAGTGGATGTAATTCAATCATTATTCATTTCAATCAAACCAAGATTTATTATTTAGGCATGTTTTATTAGGTAAAAAAGGATGCTTAAAGAAATAAAATTCTTGTGCAAACTGTATGATATTAGTCCAAATCCTAGAGTAGGTCAGCATTTCTTGATATCAGAGAAAATTTTGAAAGTAGAGGTAGAATGTGCGGAAATTACAGAGGATGATGTAGTTTTGGATATTGGAGCAGGTTTTGGATATCTTACTGAAATGCTCGCGAAGAAAGCAAAAAAAGTCTATGCTGTTGAGAAGGATCCAAAAATTGCTGAAGTATTCAGGTGGCGACTTGGAAGTTTTATTAAGCAGGGAAAAGTAGACCTTATAATAGCAGATGTACTTAAGATAAGTTTCTCAAGAGACATAACAAAAGTTGTTTCGAATCCTCCCTATCACATAATCTCCGACATAATCATCAAAGTTTTAAAGGAACTATTTACGTTGAATACTTTTAAATTAGCGGTGATGATTCTTCAAAAAGAATATGCAGAAAGATTATTAGCAGGTCCAGGTGACAAGAATTGGGGGAGAATTGGAGCATGTTTTAGGTACTTTGCTGATGGAGAGATTGTATTACATGTTCCTAATGACGCATTTTGGCCACAGCCAGAAGTTGATTCTGTTTTAGTAAGATTTTGGCCAATACGAATGAAGCACATAATAGACTTTAACACTTACGAGAAAACAACAGCAATCTTATTTACTGCCGCACGAAGAACATTAAGGAAAGTTCTGACGCATTATTTACGGCACAAAGATGTAGACATAAAGTACGTGATTGAAGAAATAAAGCGTAAAGTCGATATAAATAAGCGTGTTAGATCCTTAACGGTTAAGGAGATCGAGGAAATTGGTTTCATTTTTAAGGAAATGGGTATTATCTGAAAAATCAAGTTATTGGAAAATATGAGATATATTATTATTCAAGATGCAAATTGCTTGTTAATAAAGCATTATGTCTGAGAGAGAAATTTTAGTGTGATTAATTATTTGCGCTTCCTTAATGAAATGAACGCTGGATGTTGATGTTATTGTATTCTTTAGTGGAATTTTGTTGTTTAATTTTTAATCACTACCATACATCTTTGAATTCAGGTGAAAACATGTTAAAAAGAGCATTTATAATCGCGGAAGTTCTAGAAAGAGAGCTCAAAATAAGCAAAATTAAATTGAAAATTTACGAAAGGAAGGAAAAGGAATTTGAATCAAAATACAAAATGGATTCAAGTGAATTTCTCAAAAAATTTGAGTCTGGACAACTTGGAGATGACGAAGACTTTTTTGTATGGTGGGGATACTTAAAAGCTTTGCGTACTCTGAAGGAGCGAATTGCGATTCTTGAAAGTGAGTTGCAGAGACTTCAATAATTACACTAGGTCATGTAGAAACGAAGAATATCAGAAATAGAGTGTGGTTCAGCATATGCTTGTTCATCATGCTTCAGCAGGTGGTACATTCATCATTCTGTACTTTTAAGAGTTGGAAAAGATTTATTTTTAATGTCAAACTCAATAACATTTTTGTTAAAGATTTATCACAAAAATGAACTCACATAAGATTTGAAAGTGTGTTTGTTCATATGTCCAAGAAAATCATCTATGAGTTTGATGGAAAGACATTGTTTGGAATTACACATCCCGGACTTGAAACTGGCTTTATTAACGAGGTTAATAGATGGCTGAGAGCGAAGTCACAAGTCTTAGCACATGGATTTGTTCTCGTAAAATGTAAAAATCTCGAAGAACTCATATATTTACTTACGAAAATAAGAACTCCCTTAATGTTTGGTATTCCAATATTTGTCTGCGAGCTTGAGAAAGTTACAGAGAGTGGAATTCTTTCATGCATCAAAGAAGCACATCAGACGTTTGAGAATTTCGTTAATAATCACAATTTAAAAGGATTATCCATTGCTTTTAGAGGAATAAGAAGATCTTTTCGTTGGTTAGATAAACAAGTTTTTAAGCATGATTTCACAAGCGTAAGACTAACAAAGATCACTGCGGATGAATTATTGAAAAATTACTCTTTTAAAGTGAATTTAAAGAAGCCGGATATAACCTTTGTTTCAGGTGTCTTTGGAAATCTATTTTTTATTCTTTGGGCTTTGATAGAAAACGCAAATAAGGCTCGTAAATATAGAAAATATGTTCATCCAGCAGGGTTAAGTCCGTCTGCTGCGGCATCTGCAGTATTTCTTCGAGAAAAACAAGACTTATATGATCCAATGTGCGGCTGCGGAACAATTCCTCTCGAGGCATTTTGCATCTACAGTAATTTCTCTCTTATTGCGGAGATAGGAAAACCTGTAATTTTATTGTTATCAAAAATGTATTGAATATAGCTGAAGACAATAATTAATGAAATCAAGGAGTAAGTAAAAGTACCAGCAATCAGAATCGCGGGAATTGATATTTCCGCGAAATACATCAAACAAGCTGTAGAAAATTACGAGATTTTAATCAAGTTAATCAAGCAATATGTGGATTTACAGTACGATATAAAGTTTTTCGTATCAAATGTGTTGCATGAAGACCCGGAAATTGAAGTATCAAGAATTTTGGTTAATCCACCATATGGAATTCGTTCTGCGAGAATTAAAGCACTTCCGAAAATTTATTTATCACTTGCTACTTTTGCATACAAGGCGTATGCAGAGTATTTAGATGTGTTCACAGCGAGGCCTGATGTACTCATTAATGTATTAAAAAACTACTGGAGTATTGAAGATAAATTAAGAAGCATGCTTGGTGACTTATTGGTAACATTAATCTTATCAGAAAGAAAGGAATAGTATGGTGGGGGAATAAAAGTGTTAGAAATAGATCTAGCACAATGTAAAAAACTCGCGAAAGTTCTAGTGAACATAAAAATAAAACCAGATTCATTCACAAATCCAGAGTACTTTCCGCCAAGTAATGAACCAATAGAAAGCGTTATCAATTATTTCTTCTTCATGGTTGCAATAGATCATAGAACAAGTTTACCTGGAAAGCTATTTGAAGGATACGTTGATGGAAAACTTTACCATGGCTCTGATTTACTTTATCGCTTGGGTATGATAAAATATGAGGAGAATCCAGATTTCTTTTCCCCAAGGAAAATGAGCAAAATGACTATCGAGGATGTTAAGAAGTGGTTAAGTGTAGACGAACCTAGAAGAATTGTCATACATGATCCAGAAGTAAGAGCATTTTTATTAAGAGATGCCGGAATAAAATTGCTAAAATTGTATGATGGAAGTTTTCTTAATTTAATTCAAGAATCAAAAGGCTACTTATACTCTAAAATAGATGGTGGATTTATTGAGCGTTTAAGAGTCTTCCGAGCATACGAAGATCCTGTTGAGAAAAAGCCTTTTTTGCTCGCAAAGTTTCTAGAACGCCGGGGATTGCTCAAAATTAAGGATTTAGAAAACATGCAAGTACCAGTTGATAATCATCTTGTTCGAGTTGCATTGAGAACCGGAATAGTTAACGGAATTGAGAAACTAAGCGATCTCTTTATGTGGAAGCGAGAAGCAACACGTGAAGAGGATATTATAATTAGGTTAATCATACGCAGAGTGTGGAAAATTATTTCTGAGATAAGTGGAATTAATCCAGGTGTGCTTGATGATTTCTTATGGATGTTTGGAAGAAAAACGTGTATACGTGAAAAACCATTATGCGAAGAATGTGTATTAAAAGATTTATGCAAAGCATACCCTGATTCTAGTAGAAAGCAATTAAATGAACATCTTTATTATGACACATGGTATTATTAAAATTATGTGAAATCTTCGCTTTGTGTTGGTCTAGCTGATAATCTTACCTTAACTACATATTTGGTTTTTCCTCGAATAATTCCAACAGAAATCCTATCACCTGGCCGCTTAGTGTACAAGACATCAATAAATTCATTTGGCGATCTTATTTGTACGCCCTCTATTTCAATGATTACATCTCCAGGTTGAATTCCAGAGAACGCAGCTGGCGACTCCGGCTCAACATCAACTACTAATGCTCCAAATGGAACAGAAATTTGATAATAAGCGGCAATTTGAGGATTTAATCCAATTAAAGCGGCTCCAAAATATGGGTAAATCACACGGCCATATTTGAGTACATCACTAACTACTTTTTTAATCGTGTTTGATGGTATCGCGAAACCGATTCCTTGCGCATAAGGAATGATTGCCGTTGCCATTCCTACAACATCTCCACTCAAATTAACTAGAGGTCCACCACTATTACCAGGATTTATCGCTGCATCAGTTTGAATCACATTATGCAATACACCATACTGAGTTCTTATACTTCGTCCAACAGCACTTATAACTCCCATAGAAACTGTTCTTCCAACACCTAGAGGATTTCCTATTGCTAAAACTATTTGACCTGGTTTTAATTTACTAGAATCTGCTAATTTTAGCGGTTTTAATTCTACATCTGCTTTAATTCTAAGAACTGCTATATCCGTATACGGGTCTCCATATAATGCTTGTCCCTTTACTCGGGTACCATTTGGTAATATCACATTTATGATCTCCATCTGTCTGATGTTATGAAATGCCGTGATAATTATTCCTTTATCTACCACAAAACCCGAGCCAATACCCATTCTCGTTGGGATGGGCTCAAGGAACATATTATATTCGATATCAATTGTTTGTATAGAAACAACGCTTGAAAGGGCTTTTTCAACAACATCAACTAACTTTGTTTCGAGTTCTTTTAGGCTCAATATTTGCACCCAAATTTTATGAATATTCCTTGAATTATATAAACCAATCAATTGATATAATTACGTGTATTTGTTCTAATTTACATTTAATAAATTCTAGCAATTATGCGATGCTCAGGATACCTGTACAGTCTACTGCGAATTTTCTCGTTTTCTTTGAGCATTAATTTGGTTAAAAACTAATGCAGATCATTCTGTGCAATTTCAAACTCCTAAAATATGCTCAATTTAGCAATTAAATAGATGAAAAGCAAGAAAAGTTCATAAAGCACAAAAGAGTAAACAAGAGCAACCGTAGCTAACGCCACACAAAAATGATTTAAAACTGAGGGCAATTCGGGGGAGCCTGTCTAAACCTTGAGGTCGACTACGCTATGCAGGAAAACCACATCAAAGAGCGTATTCCTCCTTATGCTAGGAAGTCTCGTGTTACCATAGAGTAGACTATTCGTATTTTGCATGAAGCTAGTT
>Ga0180302_10001802_pt1 | contig 10291 bp, 8 predicted proteins | sample GuaBasSediGuay17_FD_121794 | JGI IMG/M metagenome (GOLD analysis project Ga0180302, IMG submission 121794) | Subseafloor sediment microbial communities from Guaymas Basin, Gulf of California, Mexico - Guay17, Core 4571-4, 12-15 cm | ecosystem: Environmental > Aquatic > Marine > Hydrothermal... | reverse complement strand
AGAGAGGACCTACCCGAGCTCATCGCCCACGCGGAGAAGGTTGGCGCTGTGACAGGCCTCGTCACCAACGGCAGGCGCCTCGCCGACAAGAGCTACGTCAGGAAGCTCACCGAAGCGGGTCTCGACTACGTGCAGATAACCCTAGAGAGCCACCTACCGGAGATCCACGAGAGGATAACGAGAGTGCCGGGTAGCTGGAGGGAGACCGTAGAGGGCGTCAGGAACTCCCTCGAGGCGGGTCTCTACGTCGACGTCAACATGACTCTCAGCAAGCTCAACGTTAAGCACGTAGCAGACTACGTGGACTTCCTAGCCCAGCTCGGGGTCCGCAACGTGTCCGTGAACAGGCTGATATACTCGGGCAAGGGCCTCGAGGTGAGGGAGTGGTTCGAGCCCAGCTTTGACGAGACGGCCAGGGCACTGGAGATCCTTAAGGATAAGGCGCTCGAGCACGGTATGAAGTTCACGTGGTACGGGGTCACGAGGTACTGCGAGCTCAACCCACTGGAGCTGGGGGTAGGGCTGAAGTTCTGCTCCGCCTGCAGCGTGACGATAGCCGTCGAGCCCGACGGCACGGTCATACCTTGCCAGAGCTACTTCCGCCCGCTGGGCAACATCCTGAGGGACAGGTGGGACAGGATCTGGAACCACAAGCTGTGCCGGGAGATAAGAGGGAGGCTCTTTGCCTCCAGGGGCTGCAGGGAGTGCCCACACTTCCAGGCCTGTGGCGGGGGATGCCCCCTCGAGGCTATGGTCAGACCCTACACGAGCAGACGGATGGCGCGCACGCCTACTCCTTCCTGAAGGAGAGTAGCAGGGCGTAAGCGCAGGTAATGACGAGCGGTACGTGCAGCAACGCGCTCCACTTAGAGCCGCCAAAAAGGGCCGCGCCCATTATGTACAGCCCGAACACTAAGCCCGGAAATGCTGTGAGCCTCATCACAGGCCTGTTGACTCTGGGGGTAGTAGAGTATGAGCACCGATAGGATGACGGGCGTTGTGAGGCAGTAGGCGATGCCGTAGTACCCCGCAAGCAACCATCTTAGCAGCAAGTAGGGGTCCAGCGTGGGTTTCACCGGGGCCCAGAAGGCGAGCGCCGCTAGCGGAACCACCCAGAGCCTGCGCTTGTCAGGGACCCCACCTCCAACGGCGTTGCGCCTGGCCAGGCACTCGCAGGCCCACAATGCCGCGACTACGGAGACTAGGACGACGTTCCCCGTTAGGACTACGAAGCCGTACTCCTCGGTGAGCGCGAGGCCCTGCCCGACCGCAATTAGGTAAACCGTGAGTGCATAGAGGTCGAACGCCAAAGAGGCCTTCTCGACCCGAAGTGCAAGTGCTGCCATTACCAGTAGTAACGCGATGTGGAGCGCTAGGGAGGGCCACACCGCGTCTACGAGCCTGTATGTGAGAGCGCGGCTTAGCGCCGTCCAGACCACGCGCGGAATTTCCTCGGGCGCATAGCCCTTTGACGCGTAGGGAGGCAGCAACCAGAACCCCACCACGTGCAGTGCAGCGTAGAACCACCACTTTCCTGTCAGCTCGTCGAGGGCCTCCAAAACTCTCTCAGCTGTTATCCTCCCGCCCAAGCCCTCCACCTACGCTAGCACGGCCGGAGAGAACCTCGTACGCCCGTGGATGCGCAGGCTGCCAACGATTGGAGGAGGCCTTGCCGCTCATGCAGCATCGCCTGAAGAGGGCCGCGAGCTCAAAATGTTTTATACACCTCGTGTCCTAGGCCTAGCGCAGAACGCCTGTCCGGTCGACCTCGTATCTCCCTTGCAGGCCCTTAACCTCCTTGACAGGCTCCCTGTAGAAGTACCTCCCGAATGCTGCCGCGAGCCTTGCGGCCACGTCCCTGTATTCGTCAACCACGTTGCGGGTCTCGCGCGGGTCCTCAATCAGGTTGTACAGCTCGTCGGGCTGGCCCTCCGGCCTGCGCACGTAGCTCCACTCCTTCGTCCTAACGCACCTGTCCTCGGCGTCGTGGTAGCCTATGATTACGACGTCCCTGTGCTCGTCCGCATCCCCTCTAAGCACGGGGGCGAAGCTTTTGCCCTGCATAGTCCTCGCGTTGTTCCCAAGCCCCAGAAGCTCCAGCGCCGTGGGCAGGACGTCCGGGAACTGCACCAAGGCGTCAACCACCCTGTGCTCGCAGCCCGGGTAGTACACCATGAAGGGCACCTTGAGGAGCTCGCTGTACATCCTGTCGGGCCCCTTTAGGAACTTGCCGTGGTCGGCCAGCGGGTGGCCGTGGTCCGCGGTCAGGATTATCAGCGAGTCCTCGAACAGCCCCAGCTCCTCCATACGCTTGAACAGCTTGCCCAAGCAGTAGTCGACGAAGGACGCCTCGCCCGCGTACAGGCCGCGAATGTACCTTATCTCCTCCTCAGTGGCCCACTCCCTCGCGTAGCCGCCCATCGGGAGTATGAGCCTGGGGCCGTCGTAGCCTGGGTCGGTGTAGACGTCAAACCTGGGCGGGGGGTCCCACGGCTCGTGGGGGTCGAAGCTGTCGATCACTAGAAAGAGCCTGTCGTACACCCTGTTCTTCTCCAGCCACTCTATCGCTTCGCTAACGACCCTCGCGGGGAAGTAGTCCTCCTCAGACTCGAAGTCGTCCGTGTTAGCGAGGTACCTCTCCACGAGCCTGACCCAGTGCTCCGGGAAGTTGTCCTTGACGTACCTTCTCACGTCCCTGCGGGGCGGCGACGACACGTAGGCGTCGTACTCCTGCCCCCTTATCCACCTGTACGCGTGAAAACCTCTATGAAAGTTCATGCCGGGCCGCCAGAGGTGGTAGGTGTCGGTGACAAGACCGCACACGAACCCCTCCTTGGCCAGTATCTCAGCCGCCGTTATGTCCAGTGGGTAGTCGAGGAGTGGTCTCCAGGGCCTATGGGGCAGCGTGAACTGCCCTGTCCAGAGCTCGGTTCTCACGGGTATCGTTGGGAGGCCGCACGGGTAGGCGTTCGTGAAGACCACGCTCTTCCTGGCGAATCTGTCGATGTTGGGGGTCTCGCACGCCCTCACGCCCTCGAACACGGGCACGCCCTTGTTGTAGAAGCTTACGTGGTCCTGGCGGAGGCTGTCGACGATTATGAGGATAAAGTTCCTTATCTCGTTCTCGGTGGGGCTCGTCATATCGGGAATAGGCTGGAGGCTAAGTAAGAATGTTTCCCCGAAGCCCCCTGCCATGGCCCCTGTCGGCTCTCCCGGCCTCCCACGCTAGGTACCACAGGAGGAGGTCCCCGAAGAACTCCCAGTCGAGCTCCGGCCCTTTACCCACGCCCGGGCACGTCTCGATCAGTATGAAGACGTAGTCCGTCCCCGCGCGGAGCAGGGCGAAGGGGTAAAACCTACACGCTAGAGGCCTGTGAGGGTACACCGAGCACTCCCGCCCCCTTAGGAACACGCAACCCCTGCGCGTTTTCCTCAGCTTGTGAGTGTACGGTTTGACCCCTCTCACGGGCACAGCGAACAGCTCTGGGTCGAGCCCCGTGGCTCGGGCCAGCCTCTCGACGTCCTCTGGTAGAAGCAGAACGTTCCTCTCCACGCAACAGCGCGCACACCTAATACAACTGAACCTGATCCCCTTAGGGTACTTGACGCGAATCCTGCCTGTGACTACGGGCTCCATACGGCCGCCTTCCAGGAGCTCCTATACAACTAGCGTCTGCGGGGCTAAAAGTGCTGCGGCGCTACAGTAACATTAGCAGCACCAGACCTGCCGTCACCAACAGGGCCCCTGTGAACACCCTGCCCGTCACTTCCTCGCACAAGAACACCCTCCCGAGGAAGACCGTGACCAGAGGCGTGCACGAGACTACGATCGAGGGCCGGGCTGCCCCCTCCAGCGCTATTGAGGCGAAGAAGAGGAGGGGGCCTACGCCTATCCCGAGAACCCCTCCAAGTATTAGGTGGAGTAGCCGCACGCTCCTAACGGAGTCTCGCTTGACTACAACCAGGGGCGTTAGCAGGAGCGCCAGGAAGGCCACTCTGAACAGGTTCACGTCAACAGGGTTGCCCCATCTGAGCGCTAGCGCTGTGAAGGCCACGCTCAGCCCCCAAAAGATGGCGGCCGTCAGGCCGCTCAGGACGCCTACCAGAGACGCTTCCGCGCCGTTGCCCCTGTACACCTGGTATATCCCGGTCACTATGACGATGGCTGGCACTACCAGTTCTGGGGCCACGCTCTCTCCCGCGATGAGATGGGAGAACAGGGCCGCGAACAGGGAGAAGGAGTAAGCCGTGGGATAAACTACCCCTAAGGGTGCTCTGCTGAGGCCGTATAGGAAGGCGCTATCGCCGACCACGAAGCTGCTCAGAGCCGACAGAAGGCAGGCGGCGTAGAACTCCAAGGGCCTCGGCCCAGCGGTTCCGAGAGCGCTACTTGCTGCCAGCAGCACCGCTAGCGCGGGCATAGCTCTCAGGCCGCAAGCCACCACACCCGTCATCACGCCGCCCGACGAGGACCCCCGCATCGCGAACCTGTAGAGCACGGCTGCGACCGAGAAGGCCAAAGCGGCCAGCGCAGCTAAAGCTTCCCCCAGCATTCTCGCTCGGCCCTAGGGAAGCTTAGCGGAGGGGAAATAAGGCTTCTCCCCGCTTTTAGGGAGGGGACGGGATGGGGTTCGAGGTGGAGATCGAAGGCCTTAAGGCCAGGGTCTCGCCCGCTAAGTGCCCGAGCGGTGAGGCCAACATAACCGTTGAGGTAACGTGGCCCGAGCCCCTGGAGGGCGTTGTCGAGGCCCTTGCCCTTATGCTCCCCCCGCTCAAGGTCACTTACTCGCGGGAGTTCGGCTCGGTCACGTTCAAGATACGCGAGAGGATGGTGGGCGTGTACTCGTCGGGGAGGGTCAGCTTCTGCGCGCGCGACGTTGAGGAGGCTAGGGAGACGCTCAGGCGGCTGAAGGCCCTTATCTCGGAGGCCAAGGAGAGGGTTATGTGGGGAGGGGCCCCGGACCCCGCTACGGCAGAGAGCTGGAGCAGGCTGGGCGCTCTGTCGCTGTACAAGTACATGCCGAGAACCAACTGCAAGGAGTGCGGGGAGCTGACGTGCCTCGCGTTCGCCGCTAAGGTCCTGACCGGGGAGAGGAGGCTGGGCGAGTGCACCGCTCTCAAGTTGCCTGAGAACAGGCACCTAGTAGAGGCCCTGGAGAGGGAGTACGGAAGAGCCGCCCTCGAGGCGCTGGGGTGGCCTTAGCCCGATGCAGTGCCCACTGCGCCTTACCCCAGATGAGCTTAGGTACCTGGTCAGAGCCGAGGCTAGCGAGAGGTACGAGGAGGGCTACGACGTCGATTTAGAGTCCTACGCGGAGAGAGCGGCAAGGGCGGAGAGCGTTGACGAGCTTTGGAGTATTTACCGTGAGCTGCTCAACGCACCGCCGAGAGGCGGCTATCCCTACGTGGAGCCGACAAGCCTGAACGAGATCTTGAAGGAGAGACCCGGAGGTCTCAGAAGGCTTGACGTGCCTGGCGACCGCGAGCTGGCTGACAAGGTTCTAGGGGGTTGGCTGGGCAGGGCTGCGGGCTGCATGCTGGGCAAGCCTGTCGAGGGGTGGACCAGGGAGCGGATAAGGAGGAGCCTTGAGAGGGCTGGCGAGTACCCGCTGCGCCGACCTTACTTCCCCCGTAGTGCGTTCGCGGGCGAGGACCTGAGGCGCGTGGCCGGCCTAGTTAGGGGGGAGGTGAGGAGGGCGGAGCGCGATGACGACTTGGACTACACGGTGCTCAACCTCTTGCTGTACGAGGAGAAAGGCGAGGGCTTCACGGCGCTGGACGTCGGCAGGAAGTGGCTGGAGCTCCTGCCCTACGAGCTGACCTATACCGCGGAGAGGGCGGCCTACAGGAACCTCGTGCTGGGTCTCAGGCCACCTGAGACGGCCACGTACCTCAACCCATATAGGGAGTGGATAGGTGCCCAGATAAGGGCCGACCTGTGGGGCTACGTGTCGCCGGGCGATCCCGAGAAGGCGTCCCTGCTCGCGTACAGGGACGCCAGTCTCTCCCACACGAAGAACGGCGTGTACGGGGAGATGTACTTCGCGGCAGCCGTGTCGCTTGCTTTCTCCCTCGACGAGCCGGAGGACATCGTGAGGGAGGCCCTTAAAGCGATACCGGCTAGGAGCAGGCTGGCTGAGGCCGTAAGGTTCGTCCTGTCCTCCTACAGTCGCGGCGCAACGTGGGAAGAGACCGTTACCGAGATCCTCAACAGGTACTCGGCCTACCACCCAGTGCACACTATAAACAACGCCGCGCTGGTAGTGGCCGCGCTCCTCTGGGGCGAGGGGGACTTCGCGAAAACGGTTACGTACGCCGTCCTCTCTGGGCTTGACACCGACTGCAACGGCGCCACGGCTGGGTCAATAGCGGGGGTGGTTGTCGGTGCGAGCGGGCTGCCCGCAGAGTGGACGAGGCCGCTTAACGACACTCTCCTGACAGCGGTTAGCGGCATGGGGACCGTAAGCATATCTGAACTCGCCAGAAGAACCCTCAAAGCGCGTAAAAAATGGGCTGTTGAAGGCGCCCGCGGTTCCACGGGCCACCTCATTTAACCCTAGCCTCGAACTCGCAGTGCGGATCTCCCATAGCTATACACTTAACCTCGACTACCTCGACGTCACTCTTCCAAAGCCCGGACAGCAGGCCTGCGAGAAGCCCTCGGAATAGCTGGCTATTAGGCTGGTTGCTGGTCACTCCTATGCACTCCATGAGCTCTCTGGCCTCAACCCTGCAACGCACTCCCTCGATGTAGCTCTTCAGCTTGAACCTTCCCTGACCTAAGCTCTCGTAGTAGAGCAGGACGTACTCCAGGGCCCTCTTATTCTCCTTAAAGCATCTGGCGATCCTTTCGGCCAGCGCCTCGCCGGCCCCGAAGCCCATGTGGTACATTATCGCTAGCCCGCCGGGCCCTATCTTCCTTAGCCGTTCGAAGAGCCTATGTATGTCCTCGAGTGTGAACACGACCAGCCTTGCTTCTCCGTGGGTTAGCGGGATGTCTATCAGTTCGATTCTCTTGACGTGCGGGATTGTTCTGAGTTCGGAGAGAAGGGACGCGGGCGTGAGGTCAGACTCGGTAAGATCGAGGAATAGGGTTGCATGGACGGAAGGCCTATCGGGATGAGACTGCATTATGCAGCTCAGCATCTTAATACCGTGCTTGGAGAGAAACGTCAGGGGCTTGATAGCATAGTCGGTCACCCTCTCGAACTCTACGGACACAGCGACTATTCTACGCTCAGGGAAGTACCTCTCCTTTATCAGCGACTGCGCGGCCACCCCCTGCATCCAGGGACACCTTACTTCTAGACGTTGATAACAACTTATTTTCGCTTAGTAATGTTTTTATTCTCGGTACTTCCGCCCGTAGGCGTTTAGGGGGTAGCTCTCTAGGCGACGTTGCCGCACTTGCAACCTTGTGAACGTTTATACCCTTGTTGTAAGTTCGGGCGTTCTGACACAGCGTTCCATCAGAACTCTTTATAACGGGGTTTTGTGGTCCTCAATGCTTCAAATAGCCATTCTAATGCGCTTAGCGGGCCGTTGACGGCGATTCCTCCCCTCGAGGGGAGGAATCGCTACACACCCTTAGTCCTATGCTCCTCGATCCCCTTAAGATCCTCTCGAGAAAGCCCCGTGTCGTAGCTGTCAAGTCAAGCCCCAGCGCCTCCTCCGGCTTCAGCCAACGGTATTCGCTGACCTCCTTATTCGGCACGACCTTGCGGGGGTTTGCCTCAGCTGAGAACACCAGAATGACGTAGTGGTAGTCTCGACACATGAATTCCTCAACGCCGATTATCTCGCCGAGCTTAACCTCCAGGCCCAGCTCTTCGGCCAGCTCCCTCCTAATGGCGTCGCAGAGCCTCTCGCCGAACTCCACCTTTCCGCCTGGCAGGGCCCACTTACCGCTGCACGGCTCGACCGCTCGGCGTATTAGGAGAACCTCTCCCTTGCTGTTCCTTACGAGCGCGCTCACGGCTACCGTCGGTTTTCTGCGCAAGAACAGGCGCCCCAAGTATTCGAGACTTGGCGGGTAAATGGTTTTTCCCTTTCTCATGAGCCGCCGGTAATCCACTTATAAGCTGACACACCCTTACTCACGATGCGAAGGCTCCTGGCGTGGCTTGTCCCCTCAGAGTGGGGAACTGCACCATAATAGCGCTGGCCGCGTACACCGGCTACTTGATAGGAGAGGGGGAGCACCAACGGCTCCGCTGCTCCTAGCAGCCTCGGCCTTTCTCGTCGCCGCGAGCGGCGACGCGATCAACGACTTCTTCGACGCGAGCTTAGACGCCGTAAATAAGCCGTGGCGCCCCATACCCTCGGGCGCTATAAGCACCGGAGCAGCGCTTGTTGCCGCGATTGCAGCCCCTCGCTCACTCTACGCCTTGATCCCTGCGGCCTACGCCCTCCTCACAATAGCTGGCAGGGGGGTTCATTCAACCTAAGGGAGACCTTGGCCGGCATGCTCGCCATGCTCGTGGCGTCAGCGGCGTCCTGCCTCCTCGTGGGGTTCCGCTCCCCACGGCCCTAGCGGTGTCCGTGGCCTGCCTACTGCACGTGTTCTCCTAGCGCACGTAACACAAGCTTCCTTGCGGCTCCCCCGCCCGTCCTTACAGTCATGCTGTTCAATAGGCCTAGCAAAACGCCCACTAAAAGTAGGAAGTAGTAGCCGGGCGTTACCGCGCGGGTCCTGCAAGTGAAGCTTTACCCGTCACTCTAAGTATATCCCGGGTCTCAGAGGCGCCGCGTACTTGGACTTGCCTTGCGGGTCGTAACTGGGACTTGAGGCCGGCTCTATGAAGACCTTTAGCCCTGTCTTCTTCTCTATGAGGCCCTTTAGCTCTGTGAACACTTTCTCCTCGAGCTGCCTATCCACACGCGACCTCGGGATTCTTCCGGACAGTATGTCGTCTACCAGCCTTACCGCCTCCTTGCCGTGCCTTCTAACCTCGGGGTCGGTCATCACCTTTGAGATCAGCTCCTTCCTGGGGACGTTCTCGCTCTCCGTGACTATCCTGACAACCCGATACTTCCAGTCCTCGGGGCCGACATACACGTAGGCCTTCGAGTAGCTCTTCCCGGTCACGGTCACTATCTCCTTGATGTCCCTGATGGTCCCGAAGACGGCGTCGACGGCCTCCTCGAGCTCCGGGCTTATGGCCTGCTCGTCGGGGGCGGGCCACTCGGCCAGCGAGACGAAGCCTTCGTTACCGAGCCTCTCCCAGGCCTCCTCGCAGAGGTGGGGTATCACGGGGGCCATAAGCCTCACCCACACATTGGCGACCTTTTTGAGAACCCAGGCTCTCTCGCTCTCCGGGATCCCCGCGGCCATGTCCTCGTAGCTCTCGACTGCCTCCATTATTCCGTAGAACGCCTGGAGCACGTAGTCCCTGATGGACATGGAGTCTAGCGCCTCGGTTGACTTCTTAACTATCGTGTTCACGCGCGATAGAAGCCACTTGGAGGGCAGGGAGAGGCTGGGCGGCGGCTCCTCGGGGGCGGGCATATCCGCTATCCTGTTCACCGTGTTCCAGAACGACATCATCCTGCCCAGCGCGACGCTTACGTCCTTCTCTCTCCAGTCGACGACGCTCTCGAGGCCCGCGGCCGAGGCCACGTAGAGCCTGAAGAGATCCGCGCTGTAGCTCCTCGATATCTCGACGAGGGGCAGCACGTTGCCCTTGCTCTTGGACATCTTGACCCCCTCTCGAATGACGTACTCGTTGAGGGAGATCATACGCGGCCAGCGCTCGCGGGGGAACAGTAGCGCGTGGTGGAATATGAAGAAGCTGAGGTGGTTAGTTATGTGGCCTATGGCCGTGTGTCTCTGGTCGTTGGGGTACCAGTACTCGAACTCTCTGCGCATCTCCTCGAGCGTCGAGGCGTCTATCCCGCTGATCCTCGAGACCTCGGCAGCGTCGCCCTTGCCGTAGAAGACGTAGTCGAAGACCTCGGGCTTGAGCTGATCGGCCCTTATCCCCCTCTCCTTGATTATGTGGGCGATCGTGTAGAACGCCATGTAGATGGTTGAGTCGCTCAGGCTCTCTATCACCCACTCCTTGTCGAAGGGTAGCGGGGTGCCGAGACCGCGCTTCCTGGCCACTGGGCGCATCTCAAGCCAGTCGAAGGTGTCCTCGAAGAGCTTCCTGTACTTCTCGGGGACTATTTTCATCGAGTTAAGGCACTCCCAAGCGAGCCTCTTCCACTCGGGGTCCCCGTAGTTTATGAACCACTGGTCCGGCAGCACGGCAACGACTATCCTGCCCCCGCACCTGCACCACATCGGGTT
>Ga0180302_10001801_pt1 | contig 10293 bp, 8 predicted proteins | sample GuaBasSediGuay17_FD_121794 | JGI IMG/M metagenome (GOLD analysis project Ga0180302, IMG submission 121794) | Subseafloor sediment microbial communities from Guaymas Basin, Gulf of California, Mexico - Guay17, Core 4571-4, 12-15 cm | ecosystem: Environmental > Aquatic > Marine > Hydrothermal... | reverse complement strand
TGATGAGGTTGCGCTTTATGACGAAGTTGCCGAGGCTCTAGGGGTTAAGGAGGGAGCCTTCGTCGACGTCGAGCCCGTGGAGCCGCCGCGCTCGATAGCTTACGTCAGAAACAAGCTTAGGGGCGCGAGGCTCGGCCGAGACGAGATCTTTGAGATAGTGCGGGACATAGTAAGAGGGGCTCTGAACGACGTGGAGATAGCTGCGCTGGTAGTTACGCTGCATCACCAGGGCTTAAGTATGGAGGAGGCATACTACTTCACGCTAGCGATGGTCGAGACCGGTGAGAGACTAGAGCTGGGCAAGAGGCCTGTCTTAGACAAGCACAGCCTCGGAGGTATACCTGGCGACAAGACAACGCTGCTGCTAGTTCCCATAATAGCCTCTCTCGGCTATACGATCCCGAAGACTTCGTCGAGAGCGATAACCTCGCCCGCCGGTACAGCCGACAGGTTCGAGACTCTGGCCCCCGTAAACCTCACAGTGGAGGAGATGAAGGAGGTGGTTCTAAAGACAGGCGGATGCATAGTATGGGGAGGGGCGCTACGCCTGGCTCCCGCCGACGATCTAATTATCCGTGTCGAATACCCGTTGGCTCTGGATCCTTTCTTCATCCCCTCAATCATGGCTAAGAAGGCGGCCGTAGGGTCTACGCACGTAGTCCTCGACATACCCATAGGCAGGGACGCCAAGGTGAGCACGGTAGCCCAGGGCGAGAGACTGGCGAAGGACTTTATGGAGCTGGGGGCCAGGCTCGGAATGAGGGTGGAAGTGGCTCTGACCTTTGGGGACCAGCCGCTCGGCTACGCGGTAGGCCCGGCTCTAGAGGCTCGGGAGGCCCTTCTTGCACTGAGGACGGGAAGGCCTGCAGACCTAGTAAACAAAGCCGTGAGGCTTGCTGGCATACTGCTCGGAATGGTGGGGGTGGGGAACGGGCAAGCGCTAGCGAGAGAGGCCCTGAGAACGGGGAGGGCTGAAGCCAAGCTGCGCGAGATAATAGAGGCCCAGGGAGGGAATCCGAACGTGAGGCCTGAGGACATCCCGATCGGCAGGGAAGTCGCGGAGATCAAATCCGAGAAGAGAGGCAGGGTTCTCTACATAAACAACAGGGCGATAGCCCAAATAGCACGCGTCGCGGGCGCTCCGCGTGATAAAGGCGCGGGCATATTGCTCAAGGTAAAACTGGGAGACTACGTTAACATAGGTGACACTCTAATGGAGATATATGCGGAGAAAGGTTATAAATTGGACTTGGCAATGAAGCTAGCTGAGGAGACAAGCCCGATAGTTGTAGGCGAGTACCACGAGATAGTACTGCTTAAACACGTTCCGGCTCTGCCCCCACCGTCCCTACCAGAATTAGAGCGCTGAGAGCCCCCAGACGGTTAGCATGCAGTCCTACCAGCAGCATACTTGGATACGCTAGCTCTCGCTCCACACTTAGGAATACGTATCAGAGCAAGAGATTTAAGCTGTTGGAAGCTAAAAACCTCGATGGGGGAGGAAACTCGAAAGAAAGAAGGTAATATGGCAATAGCAATCGCCGTTGGCTCTATTGCGGGCTTCTTCCTCGGGGGAATTTGGGGCGACCTCTTCGCGGGCATAATAGCTGGCTACCTTGCCGGGGGCTCGCTAGCCAAAGGAGCAATCGCGGGCTTTATCTCGGGTATAATAGGCGGACTCCTACTGGGGCTAGTAATTCTCCTGCTTGTCCCAGTAGTCCAGCCTTATCTCCAACAGATTCTAGGACCTCTCGTGGCTTTCCTGCCTCTTTTGGCGTTTATACCGATCATACTAAGCATGAAAGTGGCCCTGCTTATGGCCATAGGAGGCGTAATAGGATCTCTCTTGGCTAGGTACCTTTAAGGTATCTTAACGAGCCAGGGGGTGCTAGGGCACTGCCCAGCACTGGTATCACGGAGCGGAGGGTACTTGCAGCTGACCTCATTAGCGCTGGTGGAGCAATGATGATCATAATGGGCGCTATAGATCTTGTAAGGCTTCTGATAATAATGGGCTTATTAGGCTCGGCAGCTAAGGGGATATTAGAAATTCTTCCCCAGCTATGGAATATAATGCCTTACTTAAGCGCAGCGCTCCTCCTCGTCTTTGCAATACTAGCTCTTTCCGTAGTGACGGTCTGTATGTTCTTCGGCATCAAAATGAGGCGGCTAGCGTCAAGGGTGCGGGAGCGCGGCATAAAAGCAAGCGAGAAGGACCTGTGGTCTAAAGCCCTAGCTATCGACCTATTCTCGTCGCTAATAGTAGGTGCGCTTCTCTCGGCCCTTGGTCTCGCTCTAGCGCTCCTTGGAGTAATGCTAGCACCTATAGCGGCCCCAAGCGATGAGGAGAGAGCTTGAAGTTAATGGGCAGGTCGCGGGTAGCAAGGCTATTTCATATCTCTCTAGGGAATAGCTATTCGCCCCGCTTTCGACCGCAACTATGAGTTATACTAGGCTCGTAATAATGCATTATTTTTAAGGCATTATCAGCGGTGACGTAACAGTTAATAAGTTGTCGCAAGGTTGAAGACGCGCAGGTAGAGCGTGGAGGCGAATAGTTTTGGAGAGCTTGAGTAAGGCTGAAAAGCTGGTGCTGGGGTACTTAAGTATCGAGTATCTCGGGCGTATGTACTTGTCTACGACAGGTAGCGAGAAACCCGAGCAGGTCATTGCTAGAGTAATTGCCGAAGACATCACTAACAATGAAAGAATACTGATTAAATTGACTCCTAAGTTAGAGGAGGCAGTCACAAACCTCAAGAATCAGTGGATCATAGAGGTAAGCGGCTACGAGGCTAAGCTCACGGTTTACGGCCAGCAGTTGGCTTCCTCTCTCACCAAGGAGGAGCTGGCTAGGCTCAAGGAAGAGGCCGCGCAGGGGCGCATCTAACCATATGTACGCTTAGCCAGTTCCCAAAGGGTTTCGAAGTATTCTGCTGCTGTCCCTGCGACGTCGCGGTCAAGCACTACAACGCCCGAAACACCACGACCTCCTTTTTCTAGTAGAGGTCCGAATCCTAGCACTAACCTCTCCCTGTCGGCAATGACCAGATTTAGGGGAAGCAGTGCTCTTATAGCCCTGCACTCGCCTATACCCGCGCATGGCATGCCTTCCCTTACTATGATTCTTAGCGAGTACTGTCGTCTAGGCAGGCTCGCGAGAAACCTTAGGAACCTCTCCGAGGCTGCAAATACCAAGATTTCTCTCTGAGCACTAGCTACAATGCCTCGAATGATCCTCTCTAAGGCGTCAGCCCTTCTCACCATATACATGCCTGCGGGTTTCACTAGGCTATGGCCCGCTTTCTCCACCTTCTCAAGCGCCCTTTCGGCTTTCCTAAGCTTAGCCTCGAACTCTTCCCTTATCGCGCTTAATGCCTCCTTTGGCTTTCGTGCCGCGAAAACCAAGGGTTTGTCAGAGACTTTGTATACCCATCCCTTGTCCTCAAGACGTTTCAGTACCTCATAGACCTTAGTGTATGGTATGTTGGTTATCTCACTGAGGTCACGAGGCGTTAACTCGCCTGTGATGAGAAGGGCGAGGTAGGCCCTCGCTTCGTACTTTGACAGCCCTATTCTTCTCAGCTCGCTTACTGCTTTCTCGAATTCCTCCAGTCCCATATCGTTAACTTTATTCCGTTAAAAAAGGTATAAATAGTGCACGGTCGAGACGCACGTGAAGCTATGAACAACGAACTCGCTGTGGAGGCTGTTAATCTTACTAAGGTGTTTGGCAGGTTCAAGGCAGTGGATAGCATCAATCTAAGAGTGGAGAAGGGCACTATCTTCGGCTTACTGGGCCCGAATGGGGCCGGCAAGACAACGACCATAAGAATGATATTGGGCCTTCTCAAGCCCACTACGGGCTATGTGCGCGTATTCGGCATAGACGTGGAGAAGCGCAGGAGGGACGTACTCAAGATAACTGGCTATATGCCCCAGCATTTCAGCCTATACGAGGACTTAACCGTCGAGGAGAACCTCTACCTGTTCGCCTCGCTGTTTGGCATCCCTAAGGGCAAAGCTCGCGAGAGAGTGCAGGAGCTACTCAGGGAGTTCCTTCTAGTGGAGTTCAAAGACAGACTGGCCGGTAAGCTAAGCGGGGGAACGAGGCAGAGACTGGCCCTCGCAGTAGCCTTGGTGCATAACCCCCGGCTCCTCGTAGTGGACGAGCCAACGGCGGGCGTTGATCCCCCACTTAGAAGGTATTTCTGGGACAAGTTTAGGCGCTTAAAGGAGGAAGGCGTCACTGTACTGGTCACCACGCACTACATGGACGAAGCTGAGAACTGTGATATACTAGTCCTAATGAACAGGGGAAGGATAATAGCCGAAGGTAGCCCCCTTGAGATAAAGCGTAGGGCGTTCGGCGGAGACCTTATTGATCTGGAGGTCTCAGGAGACCCCTCGTGGGTGCTAAGGGACTTCGTTGTACTTGAGAGGGAGCACTTAGGCAATGGAAAGTTCAAGGTCAGGGTCCTGGTTGAGGACGCCTCCGAGGCCATAGCACAGCTCACCAAGGCATTCGAGAAGGGAGGGCTGAGAGTTCACAGGGTCTACCCCGTTCAGGTGAGCTTGGAGGACGCGTTCATACGCCTAGTGGAGGGGGGTTGAGATGGCCCTGGCAGCGCTCGTGGTTAAGGACATAAAGCAGCTGTTGAGAGACCCGAAGACGCTGCTTATGGTACTCTTCATGCCTACAATGGTTATGGCCATGTTTGTTGCTGGCTACGGTAGAGGGGGCGGAGCTGTCCCCATCGCGATAGTGAATCTCGACGGAGGGACCGTCTCATGGCAACTGGTTGAGGCCTTCAGGAACAGCAGGGACTTTACCGTGGCGTACTTCGCGCCCACCTCTGAAGAGGGGGTTGCGCTGGTGCGCAGAGGCATGGTATACGCGACTATAATCATACCTGAGGGCTTCAGCCGCGGCATATTAAGAAGCGAGAAGGTCTGCCTGGAGGTGGTGCTTGACTCCAGCTATGCCGCCGTCTCCGAGCTGGTATGGGAGGCGGTTGTGGTCGCGGTGCAGGAGTTCCTCAAGGCGGCCTCAGAGCGCTACGGGACCTTCGCTGTGGACGTTGTGCGCACGACAGTCTACGGTCCTGAGGTGACCAGGGTTGACCTATTCACGTCGGCGGTCATGGGTGTGCTCCTTCACCTGGTCCCCATGAGCCTAATAGCGGTATCGATAAGCAGGGAGCGCGAGAAGAGAACGTTCGAGCAGCTCATTATGACCCCCGTCTCAAGTACGGATATCGTACTGGGCAAGCTGATAGCCTACTCGATAGTGACCGTTGCTGACATGGTGTTCACGCTCGCAATCGCTGTCGCCGTCTTCGGGGTGCGTGTGAAGGGGGCTTTCTTAGATTTGATGGTGGTCTCGCTTCTGCTGCTGATGTGCTCCCTCAGCTTGGGACTGCTCATCTCGGTCATGTCTAGGAACCAGCTTCAAGCTTACCAGTCCTCGGTGTTCTTCTTCATACCGTCCCTACTTTTCTCGGGATTCATGACTCCAGCCGAGTTCCTATCGCCCGAGGTCAGGGTTGTGACTAGGGTTCTTCCTCTATATTACTTTCTAAGAGCCTTCAGGAACATACAGCTGCGCGGGTGGACCCTCATGGACACGGCCGAGGACCTCTATGTGCTTGTTGCAGAGACCGTAATCTTCCTGCTCGCAGCTATTAAGTTATTGAGGCTGAGGGTGGAATAATGAGACCTTTCAATATTATACTATTAACTCTTTCTATGGCTTTGCTTGTCTTAAGCGTTCCGCAAGCGCGCGCCTCGCCCTCCTTTAGTCTTGTCGACGCCTATTGGACAGGGCCCTTAGCGCTAGGAGCCCCCAACACTCTTATAGTTAAGGTTAAGTACACAGGTAGCGGGACTGCGTCAAATATCACTGCGCGCCTAGTGGTTCACGATGTTGCGGGAGCGGATCTGACAGCTACAGACGAGTACACGGGATCAGTAGCGCCGGGTGTGGTCGTAGGGTTCGAGTTCACCCTTGACGTCCCGGCAGATGCTAAGGCCTCCTATTACATGGCCACGCTATACCTAAACTACACCGAGAACGGCTCAAAGCTTACCACCGCCATTCAGTTCCAGGTTGGCTTCACAGGGGTTCCCAAGTTCTCCGTTCATGCGGACAAAACAACCCTAGACAGGGGCGCTAAGAACGACGTCGTAGTCTCGGTTAGTGTGGAGGAGGCGCCCGCCAGGAACGTGGAAGTGCGCGTTACGCCCGCAAGCGCGTTCGTCTCGGTTGTGGGAGGCAACAGGTACTTCAAAGGAATATTGGAGGCGGCCGAGACCGTGGAGGTCCCTCTTACCCTTCTTGTCGACAGCACGGCGGGAGACTGGGTCGCCGTAACCGTAACTGTGAGCTACCGGGACTTCGCTGATACTCCAAGTACCGTAACAGTTACGCTCGGGTTTACGGTCCTTAGAAAGCCCGGTCCCCATATCGCGGCGAGACTGTCGCCATCACGGGTAGTCTCAGGGAAGCGGGTAACTATCACGGTGAGCCTGAGCAACATCGGGAGCGGATACGCCAGAGACGTCAACGCGCAGCTATCACCTACAACGCCCGGCCTAGCGATTCTGGAGGGGGCGGCTGTCAGCCTAGGCGATTTGGCACCAGGGGAGCGTGCCACATGCAGGGCTGTCATTAGGGCCGACAGGGGTCTTACGGGCACAGCTACGCTGACGCTGAGAGTGACCTACTTTGACGATCAAGGCGACAGTCACATGGACACGTTGACTCTAGGCTTGGAGGTCTTAAGGGGCTCCACGCCTCTGCTCGTAGTTGAGGCCTTAAACTCGACGCTGCCCCGAAACACGATTTCCAGCCTTACGCTTAGGGTGTCCAACGTAGGGGACGACGAGGCTCACGATGTGGTACTCGACTTTGTCTCGGGGCGCGGGGTCTCAGCGGTGGGCTTTAGCAGGATGTACGTAGATAGGCTAAGGCCCGGTGACCATGTTGACGTGACTTTCAGAACCTTGGCGGCCACGGTGGGTACTGACAGTGCCCTAATAGACCTTAGGGTAAACTACTTCGACAGCGCGGGTTACGAGTACACCGACACGGTAAGCATAGCAGTCCAGCTCGTAGAGCCCGGAAAGCCGAACATACGCGTCTCGTCGCTTAACGTCACGCTCGCGTCAAACAGAGTTAACAGGGTACTAGTTAAACTGGAGAACATAGGGGACGGCGCGGCGACTAACGTCACCTTCTCGCTGACGTCCCAGAGCGTTGAGCTAGGGTCCGTCATGGGGCCTTCGTACAGGGTGCTTAAGAGGGTGGGGCCTAACGGTACGGCCATACTTGAGTATGAAATCTTCGTGCAGCCCCGCGTCTACGGCGCACTCCAATTCCTAGCATCGGTGGAGTACGAGGACGAGTGGGGCAACAAGTACAGGAGGCTTATGACCCTTGGATACCAGGTTAGAGGTGACTGGGAGCTAAGCGTCGTGTACACGAAGACCACGCCGCACGTGGTCTTCCAGGGCGATAGTTTCGTTAGATTGACAACGGTCATAGCTAACTCGGGGGACTACATGGCCAAGAACGTTGAGGTGACTCTTATGGGGGGCGACTACATATCTCCTTCCACAGCGGCTGGCGCTCGAGCCTTCATACCCTATCTGCCAGTGGGAGAGACAACGAGCGTGACTTTCATAGTCGACGTAAACGAGGAAGCTCCTCCGGGCAACCATGAGATCCTGATAAATGCCTCGGGGAAAATAATGAAGCTAGCTCTAACAGTGTTAGAAAAGGCTAGTTTCTCGCTAAGAAACGTCACGAAGCTACAGCCTGAGCGTGGGTCTAGGGGGTACAGGATGATGCTTGAACTAGAGAACACTTCGCATAGTAAGGCTGAAGACGTCAGAGTTGAGCTGCTATCTCCATTCATCTCGGGGTCCACCAGCGTATTCATAGGGACCATAATGCCCCAGGAGAGTAGGCTGCTAAGTTTTGAGATCGATATTGACTCACAGGCTCCCCTAGGTCCACTAGCAATTGACGTTAGAATTAAATGGACGCAGGAGGGTAGAACGCTTTCCCAATACTCAACGCTAATTCTTCTGGTCCGTGAGAGGAAGATCCCCGTGGAAGCGCTCGTTACTCTTCTATCGCTAGCGCTGGCATGCCTTCTAACTTTGCTATACATGAGAAGAGAGAGAATATATAGAGTACTACTCCACGTGAGAATGTGGATCAGGCAGCGCAGAGAAAGCTAAGACACGTGCGAAGACACAAATTATCTTAATTTTTAATATTAAAAAAGCATTATAATGGAAGATTTTTAATACTTAAAACGGCCTTTAAAGGAACTTATTAACTCATTTTATTAACATATAATAAGACATAGCCAGAAAATAAGCGGAAAAAGGGCCGTTTTTAAAAGACAAAATTTTAGATTTCTGCTTCTTACGCAATGAGGGCGCTGGCTGTGGAGTTAAGCTCGAGGGAAGTAAAGGGAGCCTTAAGTGAAGCCAAAAGATACGCCGCGGATGCGCTATTAGGATTTCTAGTAGGCATATGCATTGCTGGCTTTATAGAGGCATATAGGTGCTTAGAGATCATCGTTGAGGAAGCCGTCCTGACAAACCGACTAGCGTTACTTGCAATAGTACCCTTAGGGCTCCTTGTGTCAAAGTATATTGTCACCAAACTCGCGATCAATAAGAGGACGGGCTGTGGGACACACGGCTTTTTGGAGGCATACCACATGCACGAAGGCCACATGCCACTAAGGGATGTTGTGGTGAAAGCCTTTGCGTCAGCAGTAACCATAGGCTGCGGAGGAAGCGCAGGCCTCGAAGGACCTTGTCTCTCTATAGGTGGAGGTACGGCAAGCGCGCTCATGTCGCTCCGCCGTAAGATCCTATTTGAGGAGGACGAACGTGAGGAGGCTCCAAGGATCTTCCTAGCCGGTGGGGCAGCAGGCATTGCGGCGGTGTTTAGAGCCCCACTCACAGGTCTTCTCTTCGCGCTGGAGATACCATACAAGCTCGATATTGAGCGTATGGTATTCGTAGACGCTGCAATAGCCTCTGTTGTTTCATACTTTGTTTACGCCTCACTTATGGGAGGAGAGGCCTTGTTCCCGCATACACAGCCCTACGAAACGATACCCCTTTACAACGCCGTGGTCCTAGGTTTTCTCGCGGGTCTTGTGGGCAAAGTGTTTGCCCTAACGTATGTTGTGTTAGAGCGCAGAGGTGAAGAGATATTAAGGAAGCATGGGGCTCTATCGCCTCTGCTGGCTGGCTTGGCGCTGGCTACAATAGGCTTGTTCGAGCCCCGTGTTCTCGGAGTAGGCTACGGAGCTATTCATGAGGTTGTTGAGAAAGGCGAGAGTTTTAACACGTTGCTGTTTCTTCTAGTGGCTAAAATCGTGGCGACCTGCATAACCTTATGCTTGGGCGGGACAGGCGGCCTCTTCATACCATCAATATATGTAGGTGCAATGCTCGGAGCCGCTTATGCTTCAGTGACAGGGGGACCTCGCGTGGTCTATGTGGCCATAGGTATGGCGTCGGTTCTAGCGGCCTCTAGCAAGAGTCTAATGACAGCTGTAGCTTTTACAGCAGAGACTCTAGGTCCCGTGAGTGTCGTTCCCTCGATAATCGCAGCCGCTGTTAGCTACTTCTCTTCAGGTTTAACGTCCTTCTATGACACGCAGCTACTTCGTAGGCCCGGAGAGAAGCTTCTCATACTGAGGGACCTATACCATAGGGTAAGCGTTAGAGATCCTAATCTCCTCAAAGAAGTGAAAGTCCACGATGTCGCAGTAAGACCGCGTGTGGTGTTCACAACAGGAACACCGGTGTCTATAGCCTTTGAGAAGGCTAAGAAATATCCCTACAGGATTTTTCCAGTAATTGATTATAATGGGCGCTTCGTAGGCTTTGTTGCGCTGGAGGACATCGTGAGCACTGCCAGCAGACTAAGAGAGGGGAGAGTAGCTGCTGACGGAAGGTACCCTGTTGGACTATTGCGCATGAAGCACCCACCCACATTCCGTCCCTTTGACACTCTGGAGTCCGTCATACTGCACATGCTCAGCGAAGGCGAGGATAAAGTCGTAGTCGTTGATGAGGAGGGGCGGCTGAAAGGCATTATAGCGGTCAGGGATATACTGAGGTTTGTGGCTAGTAAACTGGGAGCGGCTCGGTAAGGCCAGGATAGCTCACGAGTCGCTAGGTAGCCAATTTCCTCCTCGCCGCCGCAAGGACTACGCCGGGAAGGGCTATTAATTAGCCTTTCTCCGGATCAAGGGG
>Ga0180302_10001800_pt1 | contig 10295 bp, 8 predicted proteins | sample GuaBasSediGuay17_FD_121794 | JGI IMG/M metagenome (GOLD analysis project Ga0180302, IMG submission 121794) | Subseafloor sediment microbial communities from Guaymas Basin, Gulf of California, Mexico - Guay17, Core 4571-4, 12-15 cm | ecosystem: Environmental > Aquatic > Marine > Hydrothermal... | reverse complement strand
TATCGACACACGCCGCGTAGTCGGGCTTCACACCCTCCTTACCTTCCCTCAGGCCGGGGATCTCCCTGAACTGCCTCCTAACCTCCTCTATCATCCTGAAGGCGTTCTTGCTGACCCCCAGCATGACCATAGCTGAGAATAGACCTGGAACCACTATCCCAACGAATGTTCCAGCTAGGACCAGCGGGTTCATCAGGGCGAAATCTATCGTGCGGTTTACGTAGGATTGGGCTATCTCACGGTATGATGCGAGGAGTGTGAGGACTGTCAGCCCAGCCGCACCTATGGCGAAGCCCTTCGTTATGGCTTTAGCCGTGTTGCCCGCCGCGTCAAGCCTGTCACATATCTCTATTACCTCCTCGCTCAGACCGGATTGCTCGGCTATACCCTTCGCGTTGTCGACTATTGGCCCATAGGCATCGCCAGCGATTATCATCCCAACTATAGCTAGCATACCCAACGCGCTCATTCCAACCCCATAGAAGCCGTACAATGCGTAGGCTAGGAAGGAGGCTATAGCTATGCCGAAGAGGGGTGGGAGGACGCTTATCAACCCGTAGGAGAAACCGGTTATTATGTTTATGGCCGCCCCAGTCTTTGAGGCCTCAGCCGTCCTCTTCGCTGGAGCTCTATCTATAGATGTGAAGTAGTCGGTGGTCACCCCTATTATGACCCCTGAGACCAAGCCGACCATGGCGGCGCCCCATATCCTCATGTCGTACTTCATGTACATCGACACCGCGTAGGTTAAGGCTGCGAAGAGTACGCACGTTAGGTAGGTTCCCCGATTCAAGGCCTTGCCTGGGTTACCCCTCTTCCCAACCCTGACGAGGAGAACGCCTATAACCGAGGCTATTATGCCCAGACCAGCGAAGATTAGGGGTATATGCATCTCCCTCGTTCCCATCGAACTTCCCAGTATCATCACGGCGACTATGCTCGCTACGTAGGAGTCGAAGAGGTCGGAGCCCATACCGGCTACATCGCCGACGTTATCCCCAACGTTATCAGCTATCACAGCCGGGTTCCTCGGGTCATCCTCAGGGATCCCAAGCTCAACCTTACCGACGAGGTCAGCCCCTATATCGGCGGTCTTAGTGTATATACCACCACCAGCCTTGGCGAAGAGGGCCATCGCGCTAGCCCCAAAGCTGAAGGCCAGAACCATCTCAGGGTCTCGGGTGAGGGCGTAGGATACGCTTATCCCAAGAACGGCGAAGCCGACAACCGACAGGCCCATAACAGCCCCGCCGCGGAAAGCTATGGGGAAGGAACGGTCCAGGCCTTCCCTGGCTGCGTTGGCCGTCCTGACGTTGGCTCTTAATGCGACCTCCATGCCGAAGAAGCCGGCTAGGGCTGAACAGATGGAGCCGAAGATGTATAGGGGTCCCATGAGCGGGTTTATGAAGATGGCGAGGGCTATGGACATGGCTACCACGAAGTATGCGAGGGCTATGAACTCCCTCTTCAGAAAGGCGTCCGCGCCCTCCTTTATTGCTGCAGCTATCTCCCTCAGCCTTTGGTTTCCGGCGTCCCTATTGTTGACGTAGGCGAATAGGGCTCCACCGGTAGCTATCGAGATTAAGGCTGATACCGGAGCTATAACCCAGTCGAACATCCTCCTCCACTCCACGTTACATCATCATATCATATCTGGACCATTCGCTTCTGCCCATCCTTGATCCTATTCCAGTTTAAATCCCTTAGTCTATCTAATAACGCTATTGGTTTTTAGGTCTTTTGTAACTCTTCAGAAATTTTTATCTTTCCCCATGTGCATAATGGTGACGCATAAACCGACGATGCAACGTAAAGGTTGGGATAAAACCACGAAATTGCGCGTAGGATTGATCGGTTGCGGCTCCATCGGAACGGTGATAGCAAAGGCCATAGACGACGGGAAGGTTGGGAACGTAGAACTGGTCATAGTCTATGACATAGTGAGGGAACACGCTGAGAGGCTTGTGAATAAACTATCGAAAAGACCGGTAATAGCGGGGAACGCCGACGAATTGATCAAGAGGAGAGATCTAAACCTGATCGTGGAGGCGGCCTCACAGGACGCCGTCAGACAATACGCGGAGAAAGTCCTAGAAGAGGGGAAGGACCTTATGGTCATGAGCACCGGCGCACTCCTCGACGAGGAACTCCTCAACCATATACTGAAACTGGCCGAGGAGGAGGGGAGGAAGATATACCTACCATCCGGGGCCATTGTTGGGCTGGACAACGTCAAGTCCGCAGCGGTCGGTAAGGTGTACGAGGTAACTTTAACGACGATAAAGCCTCTTAAGAGCTTTGAAGACACCGACTTCATAAAGGAGAGGGGGATCAACCTGAGATCCATAAGGGAACCCCTAACGCTCTATGAGGGTGCTGCAAGGGAAGCTGTGAAGCTCTTCCCGAAGAACGTAAACGTCGCGGCTTCCCTTAGCCTAGCCGGGATAGGCGCGGATAAGACGAGGGTTAGGATAGTAGCTGACCCGAATGTTAGGGAGATAAGCCATGAGATCCACGTGAGGGGTGAGTTCGGCGAGTTCATGACGAAGACCATAAATAGGCCGTTCCCGGATAATCCTAGAACGAGTTATATAGCGGCCCTATCAGCCATAGCTACCCTCAAGAAGATAGCTGGAAGCCTCGTTGTTGGAACATAACACAACGGTCAAACCCGAAACTAAGATTAATTAATCGATTCTTCACTCATACTAAACATAAAACCATATCAGGTTGATGGAGACCCTAGACTTGAATGTCGATATCCAGAAGGCAATACTACAAGATATGCTCATGCGGTTCTTAAGCGAAGACGTCGGAATGGAAGATATAACCACGAGGGCCGTTATCCCGGAAGGAACCGAAGCGAGAGCCCAAGTTATAGTTAAGGAGAGGGCTGTGGTGGCTGGTGTAGAGGAGATCAGGCTCCTATTCGAGATGCTTGGATTGAAGGTTAGAAGAGCCCTAAGGGACGGTGTTGAGGTTGAACCCGGCACAACCATAATGGAAGTCTCAGGCGACGCGAGAACCATATTAACAGCCGAAAGGACGGCTCTCAACATACTCATGAGGATGAGCGGGATAGCGACGGCGACCAGAAGGCTCGTCGAAAAGGTTAGAGAGGCCGGACTAAAGACAAAGATAGCGGCGACTAGGAAGACAGCTCCAGGCTTGAGGTACCTAGACAAGAAGGCGGTTGAGGTTGGCGGTGGCGACCCACACCGCTTCAGACTGGACGACGCAGTTCTGATAAAAGATAACCATATCGCCATAGTCGGTGGGGTCGATGAGGCTGTAAGGAAGGCCCGCGAGTCCGTAAGCTTCGCCAAGAAGGTTGAAGTTGAGGTTAGAACCCTGGATGAAGCCCTTGAGGCGGCCCGTTCTGGGGCGGATATCATAATGCTCGATAACATGACCGTTGAGGATGTCGAGTCAACCCTGAGAATGCTGGAGAGGGAGGGGCTTAGAGACAAAGTCCTGATCGAGGTCTCAGGCGGGATAACGGAGGAGAACCTACTCCAATACGCCAAGCTTGAACCAGATATAATATCGGTCGGCTCCCTGACCCACTCAGTTAAGGCTGTGGACATAAGCCTCGAGGTATTGGGGGTTCAGGGTTAACTGTCACCCTCTATCCGGCCAGTTCCGTTATAACATCCCTCACAACCCTCGCTGGCGCTGTGGTTCTGAAGCCCCTAGCGTTGAAGTGGGTTGGGGTAGCCTGGAAACCCAGATCCCGAAGCTTATTCAACACTGCGCTTAAAGGCGGAACGGTCAGGTTAAACCTATCGGAGACCTTATCAGCGACGTAATAGGTGATGGGACCCTCGGCCTCCTCCCGGATAAGCGTCAACAAACGCACTATACGTCTACGGTTTCTTAGCTCCCTCCTAGAGGCTTCTAGGAGCATGGATCCGCAGAAGCCCTTATCAAAAAGCCTGCCGAGCCACAGAGGTCCAGCCACCTCAAGCCTAGAACCGCACTCCTCACATCGCTCATTAAGGCATGGAACCAGGCCTGGGTGAACCTCCCTGTGAAAGCATGAGAAGCAGTGCAGGATGTAACCCATCATCCGGAGGGTTCTATCCGCCTCCCTAGCGCCGTGGCTTATTAGGGCGTAGAGGCGGATGTAGTGGTCGGAGGCGTAACTGAAGGTCGGCATAACTCCTACGTCGTGCTTTGCGGCTGTCCTAGCCAGGCATCCGGTTAGGAGGCGGATGGCGATCTCGTGGCAGTACTCGGTGCTTAGGGATCTACCACCATACTTCCTCATGGATACATTTGGGTATACCCCGCATAGGGGGGCCATATCCGTCGCGGTTAAGGCTATTAACCCGCCATCCCTGAGCGCCCTTACAGCCGAATCTATGTAGGGGGATGGAGAGCCGAAGGGGTCTATATCGATGAAATCGAACCTCCTATGCGGTGCAGCATGTCTGCTCAGGAACAGGTTCGCATCTTCATTCGTGACCGTGACCTTTCCCTCCAGCCCGTTCAGGCTTATGTTATGCTTAGTCAGCTCAACCGCTAGGGGGTTCAAGTCGTTCAGTAGAACCCTTTCTACTCCCTCCACCTCCTTCGCAAACCTTATTCCTCTCACCCCACAGCCTGTTAGGGGCTCAGAGACTATGAGGCTCCTCCCGATCTTGTTCTGGTAGGTTTGGAGGGTTATCACGGCCAAGTCTCTATTGAGCTCCATAACGGGGTTGTAGAAGACCGGAGCCTTCGAAGGGGCATACTCGTAGGTCCCTCTCTTGTATGCTTCGAGTTTTGGCACTACTACCCTAACCTCGCCCTCTTCGACTATCTCTGTTGGAAAGCTGAAGCTCAACCGTACCATCCCAGAACTACTCTCTTTGCAGGCGGTCCCATTTCTTCACGGAAGGGTAAACCCTACTAAAGATATATCTTTTTACCCTACCATATTACAATTTTAATGGAGGAGGGTTATCCGGTTCCCGTCGCAACCTAAATGGGGATTGGAGGAACATACATTGAAGTTCATTGAGTTCGGTTGGAACGGCTTCAACTTCGAGATACCTGAGGATCTGCGTTTCACTAGGGAGGGAGGGGATGCGAAGACTGGGTATATGAGGTTCAGCTCCGATAGGCTACTCCTAGAGCTGAGGTGGCAGTCCTTTAAGGATAAGAAACCCAAAAAGGTGAAGCCCATCGAGGAGGTTGCCGACGATCTGCTGAAGAAGATAGAGAAATCCGTAAAGAGGAAGATACACGTAAAACGGAAGAGCACAACCTTCATAAATCAACATAACAGCTATTTCATGAGTTTGAAGACGAACTTCGATGAATCCATCTACCTCTGGTGCTGCGAAGAGAGCGGGAGGATAATAATCTGCCGTTTCATGCTCACCTCCCCAGACGAGGATGTCCGGGACACCGTGGAGAGGATGGTAAACTCCATGAAGTGCCACAGCGAGGGCTCTAACGTATGGTCCATAATGGGCTTCCGCTTCGAGGCTCCAAACACCTTCATGTTAACCGATAGGAAGATAACTCTTGGGAGGGCTCACATCCTACTCTCAGAGCAGAAGTTGACTCCCTTCACCGAGTCGAGGAGGGAGGTATTGGTGGAGTACTTCTCGATGGCGAATGTCCGTTTCAAGGACTATAAGAACCCTAAAAGGTGGTTCGAGAAGAACTACATGAAAGAGTTGAAGAGGAGGTATAGGGGTATAAAGTTTCAGGAGTCGAAGCCTAGGAGGTTCCGTGGACACATCGCATACCTCAGGAGGGGTGTGGCTGTAACGGGTTTAACAACGCGGAGAAGCTCACTCTACACAAACCTAACGTGGTATTGTTCAAACCTTAACAGAATCTACACATTAACCCTATCGTCGCATATATCCAGACCGGTCTTCTTAAAGAGAACCCTAGATGAGGATGCGTTCGAGAACTTCGTTAAGGAGGTAACCTCATCTGTTAGGTGCCACATCTAGCGTCAGGTCCCTTTCTGAACTATCCTCCTAAGCTCTTCGCAACGCGACTTGATGATCTTGTAGAGCTTCCCTCTAAGCTCCTCGCCGGATAAACCCTTCTCCCTGAGCAATCTGATCCTCTTCGCCAATTCAACATCGCCGAGGAAGTGAATCCATAACTCGAAGTCTCCACGCGCCGTATGGAACTCTATAGACTTTATATTTATGGTCTTTACCATCTCGCAGAATTGGGTTAGGCTCCTTGCCGATAAGCCGAGGGGGCTACCGATCTTTAAGTAGAAGTGGAAAGCCTTCTCAGGTGGAACCTCGCCGAGGATCCTCCTAGCCCCCTCCCCATCCACCCTTGGTAACCCTAATGCTGCCTTACCCTCATCTGTTAACGCGTAGAACCCCCTTCTCGGGGTCTCAACGTAGCCCATCATCCTCAAATTTAGGAGGTGCATATTTGCTGAGCGAGGTTTAACTCCCGCTCTCACCGATATCTCCTTCAGGGTTAGGGGTTTATCCGCCTCCCATAGAACCCTCAATATGTTAATTTTAGCCTGGCTTAGGGTTGGTATATTCTCATCCTCCATAATTTAAAGGCTGTTACATCTTAATAATGCTTATCAGACGCTGTTGGGAGTTGTACGGGTTACATAAGTCCTCCTTTTCACCCATCACTCCAGGGTTAGATATAAAAGCGTTAGTGAAGTGATCTCTATATCTACGAGGTTCGGTTGAGGATGCTCCATGGAGATACGGTTGAGGGTTGACTGCTACGAGGCTGGCATAGGGGCGGTAGGGGGGTTAGCAACCTTCCACAACAACCTATACCCACGCCTCCTAAAGAGGGGCTTCGAGGTTAAGACCTTCTCCATGCGCTTCAGGGAAGACCTACCGACAAGGGAGGATTACAAGGGCGTGATAATTAGGAGGCCCTCAACCGATGTTGACCTGGATGTGGCGTACGCATGGACGTTCGACATACTTAGGCAGTATGGTATAGATGTTGGGTATCTATCTCCATCAGAGATATACATGGTTCCAAGGTACTTCACAAACTTCGCCTCGGTACCATCACCCTACAGGATGTCCCTAGCCGACATATTCTCACCACACGACTGGATGTCGTACCTAAGGAGCGCACTCTTCGCTTGGATGCACCCAGACCTAGTTCAGGCGATATTCCTCCACTCAACGGAACCCGGAAGGAGAGGAGGCATATGGCACAAGAACCTCTCCGGAACATCGGAAAAGCTGGACTTTGAGGAGTTCGACTTCAGAGTTAAGGGAGACTTCGCCAGCTCCTTCTACTCCGGACTTAGGCTTCTGAGGGACCTAGAGTTCCCCCTAACCTACAGGATACTGATGAGGCAGCCGGATTCGGCCCTGTTCACGGTAAGTAGGATCCACAGGAAGGAGTATCTGTTCGGTCTTAGGGCTCACGGCGTCAAGTTCGGTAAGGTTGAGGATAAGGTCTTCGCGATATACCATGGGGTTGACACTGAGCACTATAGACCCCTAAGTAACGTTGAGAGGGAGGGCTTCAAGATCGGCTTCATCGGCAGGTGCAGCCCAGTTAAGGGGATAGACATAATACCGGAGTTGGCCTCGCTTCTGCTGAGGAGGATACCGGAGATAAAATTTCACATAGTCACGAAGACCGATACACAGAACCCCTACTACCTAACTCTCCTAGATAAGATACACAAGATGAAGCTCGATGATGTAATCTTCATAGATAACACCTTCTACAACGCCGATGAGAAGGTGAAGGTCATAAACTCCTGGCACCTCCTAATCTCCCCATCCAGGTATGAACCGCAGGGACAGGTCGACCTCGAGGCTATGGCGTGTGGGGTCGTCCCAGCCGTCGGTGTGGGGGGACTGCGAGAGAAGGTCATAGACGGCTTCAACGGAATATGGATAAACCCATACGACATACATGAAACAGCTGAGAAGATATACCAGTTCTATAAGGGTGAATATAAGGGCGTCAAGTCTGAGGAGCTCAGCAGGAACTGCAGGGAGGCCGCTGAGAAAGTATGGGATTGGGAGAAGAGAGCTGACGCCCACAAGGAGATCTACACCTACCTCTTCGATGGGAGAGTGGACGATATAAAGAGGGACCTGGAAGACCTACTGCTCCCAACAGCATCTCAACTTCTATAACTCTTTAATAGTAAACCCTCTGGGTTGAGGAATATGTCGACTAACGAGATGAGGAAGGACTACCTAATCGATAGATGGGTCGTCATAGCAACGGGGAGGAAACGGAGGCCAACAGACTTCGTAAGGGAGAGGGAGGTCAGGAGGGGGGCCGTCTGCCCCTTCTGTCCAGGGAATGAACACATGACACCGCCAGCCATCCTAGTTTACATAGAGTCAGACGGTGAGATCGTTAAGGAGAGGGATCGCGACGGCTTCCGCCACAAGGGATGGCTTGTAAGGTGTATACCGAACCTATATCCAGCCTTCACACCGCCGAGAGTTGAGGGTTCTGAGAGAGACATCGAGAAGAAGCGGTGGAGGGATTATACATCCAGGGACGCCCTAGGCAACCATGAGGTTGTGGTTGAGTCCCCCAACCACGATGAACACCCAGGCGTAGCTAGGATCTCCCAGCTAATCCACGTAATAAACGCTTACAAGGACCGGTTCAGCCAGCTCATAGCTAAACCCTACGTGGGGTATGTCTCGATCTTTAGGAACCACGGGGTAGACGCCGGGGCCTCACTATCACACGCCCACACCCAGATAATAGCCACCCCCACAATCCCGAGGCTTGTAGGTGAAGAGTTGGAGGCGGCAAGGGAACACTATAGCAAGTATAGTGAATGCGCCTTCTGCAGTATCCTAGAGAGGGAGAGGGAAGGCCCACGCTTCATATGGGAGAATGATAGCTTCATCGCCTTCACACCTTGGGCCAGCATACATCCCTTTGAGTTCTGGATATTCCCGAGGAGACATCAGGGCGTGATAACCGATATGACCGAGACCGAAACTGAAGATTTGGCCCTAGCCATGAGGGTCTGCCTCGGCGCTTTGAATAGGCTGCTTAACGATCCATCCTATAATTTCGGCTTCCACATGGTTCCGGATGCAGCCTACCACTGGCATATTGAGGTCTACCCGAGGCTGGCGATATGGGCAGGTTTCGAGAAGAGCACCGGGGTCTACATAAATGTCATGTCCCCTGAGGCTGCGGCGGTTAACTTGAGGGAGGCAGCTGAGAGGGAGGAGGAAGCCTTAACGGGTTCCCAACGTCATCTTTAAGCCTCCAGCTCTCCGGCTCTTAACTGTACATGCTCAGGACTTTCCGGATACCATCCGTCGTGACGTGGTACTTCTCCATTCCACCAGCATTGATTACGCTGACGTAGTTTGCCTCAATTAACTTCCGCAGGTTCTCCCTAACCTTCGGCGGCTCCAAGGCTGTCCAGGTCGATATCTCCTCAACTGAAAGAGACTTCTCAGGGGCCGTTGCACCTATGTTGTGCAACATGCATAGAAAGAAGATTTCATCCGGTATCTTGAGGAAATCGGATGGTTCCGAGGGTTGGTTCATAGGGGCTTCATCCCATGGCGGTTTCATAGGTTTCTAAGGTCTTCTTCGCCACAACGTTCCAACTATATATCTCCTCTATCCTCTTTTTAGCGTTTTGGGTAAGCCACCTCGAGTAGCCAGGGTCTGAGAGGACCCTATTTACGCCCCAAGCTATTGAGTTTGGGTCCTTTGGGTATACGAGGACTCCCGTATGGTCGTGCTCGATTATCTCGGCCAACCCGCCGATATTGCTGGCTACAACGGGAACTCCGGCGGCCATCCCTTCTAGGGCTACTATGCCGAAGGGTTCATAGGTTGACGGGACAACCAGCACATCGGCGCTTAATGTTAGGTTTATCAGCTCATGATCCGGGATGAAGCCCCTGAACTGTATTCTATCCTTATAGCCCATCGAGAGGGCTAGCCTCTCCAAGTTATCCCTAGACCAGCCCTCCCCAACTATAACAAACCTAGCTTCCGGATGCTCCTTCAATATTAATGGGACAGCCCTAATAAGGTATTCAACCCCCTTTTGTGGGACCAGCCTTCCGATGAACAGGACGAGCCTCTCGTTGGGTGATATCCCATATCTCCCTCTCACCAACTCACGGTTGAAGTTCTTCTGGTATTTGGTTGGGTCTATGGCGTTCGGTATGACATCTATCTTATCCGGTGGGAGGTGGAAGTGGTTCTGTAACTCCCACTTCATCGAGTTACTCGTGACTATAACCCTCTTCGACTCGTATGTTGCCCACCACTCAAAACCATCTATCAAGTATGAATCCGGCGAGTGGAGGCCCTGAGCCCGACCT
>Ga0180302_10001799_pt1 | contig 10296 bp, 9 predicted proteins | sample GuaBasSediGuay17_FD_121794 | JGI IMG/M metagenome (GOLD analysis project Ga0180302, IMG submission 121794) | Subseafloor sediment microbial communities from Guaymas Basin, Gulf of California, Mexico - Guay17, Core 4571-4, 12-15 cm | ecosystem: Environmental > Aquatic > Marine > Hydrothermal... | reverse complement strand
GTTATAAAAATGTGTTAATGATTTGAAGGTTTTATCTCATTCTAATTCTTCTTTTTTTCTCTTCTTTTTTCTGAGTGATATTTTTGCTGATAATATTTTCTCTGATGCGTAGAATTTCGCTGCTAATTCTATGAATACTATGGTTTGTATTGCTAGGATGATTATGCTTATTGCTATTGTTATGTAATCCTTTTGCAGTAGGTACATTGGAATCATCACCGGGTTAGCGAATGGTATAAAGAGCAATGCTGTTGTTAATGTAGTAATCTTGCCCGTGATTGTAGCAAATATTCCTATGAAAACGAACAACATTGTTGGCAAGATTATAAATCCTGCTAGTGACTGTGCTGTTCTAACATCCTCTGCAAATGAAGCGACTATCATTGTTATCGATAATGTTGCTAATAGGGAGAGGAAAAGGGAAATTGCTATTATAGTAAACTCGAATGCTCCAAGTCCTAATCCAATTTCGCCTAAGTCAATTTGAGTAGTTGGTATATTTGTTGTGAATGAAGACATGTAAAATTGAAAGCCTATGATATAACCAATTGTCCCAACCACGGAGACGAGGATTGAACCAGTTAATTTACCGATAACTATTGTTGCCCTGTTTAGAGGTAAAGTTAATAAGGTTTCTAAGGTTTTCTGTTCTTTCTCCGATGAAACAGATGTTGCAGCGAATTGTATTGCGATTGTGAAAATGAACATCATCGCTAGAGGCATCATGAAAAGTTGCATTGAAGCCATTTGGATGATGCTGCTTGGTGAAACATTTTCAAGAACATTCTCCTTGTAAACAGTATTAACTTTTTGATTAACTGGATTTTTAACAAACACAGGATTTGCGTTTGGGTCTAGATTATAGATGATGTAATAGGAGACAAATTCTTTGAAAACTGATACAACGTCATTTACCCTCCATTCTTCAGTGCTCATGAAGGAGGAAACTTTTCTAAGAGGGATATAAGTTTCAACAACAGCTATCAATTGATTCTCTACACAATATGAAAAGTTACTAGGTATAATAATTAATCCATTGATTGAAGAATTCTCAGATACAAATGATATTGCTGAATCTCTGTCAAGTATATTTAACTCATTTAAAATAATTAACGATACGTTTAATTGCTCAATTGAGTATTTGAAGCCTGTATCGTTTAATACCGTAGCAGCAATTGAGCCCTCATCTAAATTGAGAACTGCAACATCAACAGGTTTTAATGCTTCTTTACCGGCCTCCTCTGTGAAACCGTGAACAATTAATCCAAATATTGGGAATAACAAAATTGGTACAAGTATCATGCCAATAAAGAGCCTAGGATCTCTAAGAATTTCAATTAATTCCTTTTTAACAATATTTATCAAGTGCTTAGGCATGAGCGGACACCTTCTTCATAAAAACTTCTTCAAGATTAGAAGCGTCAGCTTCCTCGATAAGTTTTCTAGGATTACCTTCAGCAATAATCTTACCCTTATGAATGATAGCAACTCTATCACATAGATACTCGATCTCAAGCATGTTATGACTGGAGACAACTAATGTAATCTTATACTCTCTAGCGTATCTCTTTAAAATATCTCTAACGTGATAGGCATGGAGGACATCAAGACCGCTTGTTGGCTCGTCTAAGATCGCTAGTTTTGGTTTACTCATCAAGGCTCTAGCTATCAATAATCTCCTCTTCATACCCTTACTATAGGTCTTAATTTTATCCCCTATCCTATCACCTAGATCAGCAATACTAACACCGATCTCCACCATCTCGTTTAGCTCATCCCCCTCAGCGATAAATCCGCCCATAAACTTTAAGTACTCTAATCCAGTTAATTGCTCATAAGCACCAGCTTCCTCTGGGAGATATGATATTACTTTTCTAACCTCCTCAGCTTTATTAACAACATCTAAACCGAAAATCTCAACCCTCCCCATAGTAGGCTTTAGTAATGTTGCAATAACTCTCAGTGTAGTGGTTTTACCAGCACCATTTGGACCTATTAAACCAAATATTTCCCCTACTGAAACCTTGAAACTAATCCCATTAACAGCTTTTATATCCTTGAAATATTTGTGCAAGTTTTCAACATTAACTGCGATCATGGAAATGTCCCTCGGTATTAAAAATGAAAAGTTATAAAGTTGGGTTATAGAATATATTTTGCTTTGGTTTTGTTCTTGTATATCTAATTATTGACACTATGAAATATGTAAATATGATTAGTATTAAAACTATACTTATTATCTTTATTAATGGGTGCAAGTTCGATGGGAAGTAGTATACCTCAATGTATTTAAAAATGTCTGAAGGTTCATTTAACGTTATTTCAGTTGCGGATAACCAAATATATTGTAGTGACTCTGGGTAAAGGTTTATTAGGAACAGAGCCGGTACTAAAAATAAACTTGACACACGCTCTATCGTCTCTAAGAAATAATTATCCCTATTCTCTATCGCGAAATAAAGTGCTCTAATTATCTTTATTATCCCCTCATAAATTACGGCAAGACCCATACTAGCTATTAAAATCATTGTCACCATTGATAAATTGCTAATATTCTGCGAAAACCATGTAATCACTATACCAAATATTATTATAGCTGCCCCAGATGCAAATAATCCACTAATCTTACCTACATCTTTTTGATAATCTTTTTTAACCACAGTCTTCTTTTTCTCTATGATAACCTTTACTTTCTCCTTGTAATTCTTCTCCTTGTGCTTCTCGATCTCCGAGATCACCCACATGGCAATATGTATGAAAATCACTAAGTATATTATAGAGACAATGGCATCTGTCAAAATGTTGAAAGGATTAGTTGCACTTGGGTAAAATAAGAGACCATACATAACACGTATAATAGACGCAACTATTATCAAAACAACAAGAAAAATCAAAAAGTTGTAAAACGATCTCATCAAATCTACATCAATTGAAAAACCGAACCTATACGTTTTCTCGCCTACTCTCAAGCTTATCTCAAAACTCTTTTCCTTTTTCTCTCCCTTAATACTGACAAACTCTCCAGCTAATTTTCTTGGATCTCCCATTATCTTTACAGCTTTTTTAGCGCTTTCAACAGTCATAGGACCATCCTCACTTGCTAAATCAATTAAGTGAGTCCTTAGCTCCTCTATAACTTCGTCTCTTAAATCCTCTGGAAGATGTTTTGCGACCTCTTCTAAATACTCCTCAATAATCTCCATAGCTCTATCATTGTACATCTAACTCACCCTCCAAAATCTTATTAACCTCCCTAACCAAGATGTCCCAATAAAACCTCATCCTCTCAAAAGCCACCATACCGAGTTGAGTCAACTTGTAGTATTTTCTTGGTCTACCACCAACAATTTTCCACTCTACACTTAGCCAACCTTTACTCTCCAAACGTTTTAACAAGGGATATAACGTGCCCTCCTCTACCGATAAAACCTCTCTAGTTAAAACTCTTAACTTTTTTGCAATCTCATAACCATACATCTCATTATTTCTCAATAGCGAAAGGATGCACAATTCAATAACACCTCTCTTTAACTCGGAGCTCCACACTCCAATATCAACATTATCACTCAAAATATCCCTCCACATAAAATATTTTATCAAATAAAATACTATGTTACTCTAGGTATTTAAATTTTTCTAACATTATTAATCAAAGAAAAAGCTAATTATGATGAATATATGCAACAAAAAATAACATTTTTTATATCATTTATAAAACAAATTCTTTTATAAGTCTAGAAATAAACCAAAAAAATTCAAATAATATTTTGAACCTATTTATAAATAGATTCAAAGAGGTATTAAAATTGTCTACCATTATATGGGATGTTTTAGCTCGAGTAAATAAGTGGTGGTTAGATCCATCTGAAATTCGTTTTGATAAACATGTTTCAGTATTTGAGCAATCTACTATTAAATGGAATCCCAAAGTATTTACAATAAGTGATATTGTTGATGGCGTATACACATTGAGAGGCCCTAGACAAGTAGGAAAAACGACTATGTTAAAACTTTTAATCAAAGAGTTATTGGATTCAAACTTTAGTTCTGATTCAATAATATACGTGATGTGTGATTTATTAGAAAATTCGGAACATTTATTAAAACTTCTTGTAGACATTCGAAAAAGAGTTAAAGGTCGTATTGTAATAATTTTGGATGAAGTAACCTTTATTAAGGAATGGCAAAAAGCAGTAAAGTTGTATGTTGATCAAGACTTTTTGAAAGAAACTACAATAATAGCTTGTGGTTCTCACGCCTTAGATCTAAAAAAAGGTGCAACATATTTAGTGGGGAGACGTGGATATGCTAAACATCCTATAGATAGGATACTCCTGGCAATGAGTTTTAGAGAATACGTTGAGATGAAATTTCCACAAATAAAAAAAATTGAAACCCTTGACGATGTTTTAAGTATGGATTCCTTAAAAAGGGAGGCGATTATTGAGAAATTATATTTCTTGTTTTTACAATATTTAGAGACAGGAGGTTTTCCTAGACTTATCGATGAATTTAATAAAGAGGGAAGTATAAGAAAAGAAAGTATTAATGATTTCATTAATTATTTATCAAGAGATGTAATTAAACTTGGTAAATCTGATATATTGGCAAGAGCATTATTAGAAGCAATAATTAAACAAAGATGTAACCCAACATCTTGGAACTCCTTAGCTAGGGAAATAGGCATCTCGCAACCTACCGCTAGAGAATATGGAGAGCTTTTAACAAATATGTATATTGTAAAGATGATATATCATCCTAATAGAAGTTTCACGGGAGGGGACGAAAGAAAGAATAAAAAATTAATAATAAGGGATCCAGCACTTTATCACATAATAACATTATGGATCCATAACTTTCCAGAAGTTGACATGAATCCAAAAGAAATAATACTAAGGAATCTTGAGAATGAACAACAATACATCGTTGAAATGACCGCACTTGAGAATATCTCTAGAAACAACATTACATACTACTGGAAACCATCTAAAGAAATCGACGCTATAATAATAAAAAACAAAAAAGCAATAGGAATCGAAATAAAATGGCAGGAAAAAATCACAAAAAGCCAAATTAGAGATACTATAAGAACATTTGCAAAAATACCGCTTAAAAAAGAAAAACTAATAATAGCAACAAAAAACCAGTTTCAACAAAATGATACAGTAATACTCATACCAACACCACTACTTCTAGCTCTCAAAAAGATATAAAAAAACTTTCTAGATAATTAGTAGCTATTAAATTGATTGTTTGTATCAACAAACATCATGTTCTTTCACCTTTATCCTTAAGCTCCTCTAAAAACAGTTCATCACCATATTCCTCTCTTGCACCAGTAGCGATCCCCTTTATTAAGAAAAATGAGTCATCGTCAGAAGCCTTAATAATGATCTTACCATCCTTAGACTCTATTTCTACGGGAACTAATACGGTAACATACTTAGTTAATTATATCAGTTAATTTTGTTTTGAATTTAGTTAAGTACATTATAAGAGTACGAGAGTGGATAAAAATGGGTTTTTTCTGCAAAAAGAGCATTTAATTTAAAATATTCTACATTGGTTTAGTTGTTCCCCATTTTTCTAGTGCTTCTTTGAGTTCTTTTGATTCTTTTGCTGCTTCTTCTAAGCTTTTTCCATCTATGTAAGCGTTTATTGCATCTATTACTGCTTTTGCTCCTGCTTTTGGCCCCTTCGGGTGTCCCATTACTCCTCCGCCTACCTGTATTACGAGGTCTAGTGAGTTGTTTATTTCGAATACCATTGGTAGTATTCCCGGGTGTAATCCGCCTGATGAAACTGGGAATATTGGTTTTATATGTTCCCACTCGCTTCTCAGGAATTGGTTTATCTCGAGCACATCCTCTTTCTTTCCTTCAAGTTTTCCGACTATTGCTCCAGTGTGTATTTGATCAACTCCTATGAGTCTAGCAAGTTTTGCGACTACTTTCATTGTTATTCCATGTTTTGGATTTCTAGTGAATGCTGCGTGCATTGCCCTATGTGCATGTATTGCTAAATTTAAATCTTGGCATATTTCTCTCATTGTTTGTAGTGCTGACCATCCAACAGTTATTATATCTATCATAACATAGATTCCACCATATTCAGAAACAAGTTTTGCTCTCTTCTTCATAGTTTCTAATTCACCAGTAATATTTACGAGAAATCCCTTCTTGTCACCAGTTTCATTTTCAACTTTTTCTATTACTTTCATAACCTTTGTGAACCTGTCTTCGAATTTGTTAAATTTTAAGCTTGTTAGATTTTCATCATCCTTTATAAGGTCTATTCCTCCTGATAAGATTTCATAGCTAACTTTTGAGTATTCGTCTGAATCAAAACCTATTTTTGGTTTAGGAACCGTAGCCGTTATTGGTCTTTTAAAAATTTTTAATCTTTGTCTTATTCCATTGATTCCAAATCCAGGCCCCTTAAAATGCTTTATGTATTCCTTAGGTAGTTCTACATCAAGTAATCTTAGGTTTTTTAATGCCTTCATACCGAAGATGTTCCCAGCAACCCCAGATAATAATTGAGGTATATTACCAGGTTCCCATAAATCTATAGAATATGCGATCTTAATGATATTTCCATCAAAATGAAAAACTTTAGCCATCAATCTTTTAACTCTTTCTGGTAGATAGTAAAGAGTTGTCCAAGTACCAACACTGCTCTCAGATGCAACCCTACCAGCGGCTTCCTCAATCGTGAACCCATTTGCAGGTTCAACATAGAAAGTTGCGATGATATCACTTTCACTAGGCTCATAGGCTGTGTCTACAAATTCTAAATACCACTCACTTCCACTCATTTTGATCACAAAAAATTTATTCTGTTTTTGTAGTTCTTAATAATTTTAACGGAGTAACTTTTTTTCTAATCATACCTTCGATCAAGATAGGCTGTAGTGTTCTCGTTAAGCTAAGGGCCTCATCCAATCTTGCTTCATTGTTTGAATAGATAGTAATTAAAGTTTCGCCCTTCTTAACATGACGACCCCCCTTTTTATGTAACACTACACCAGCACCCTTATCCTCTGGTGCACCAGCAGCTCTCACAATTTCCATTATAGCAACATTGTTAACGGATACAACGAAACCATCCGCAGGTGATTTATATTCAGCGGTATATCTACCTACTTCAATGTCATCAGATTTGATGTTTGGATCACCACCTTGAGCATCAATTATCTCCTTCATCTTCTTCAAGGCTTTACCAGATGAAAGAATTTCCTTAGCAATTCCCTTGCCAGTATCAATTTCAGCTTTACCCGTCATCTCTAACAATATGCCAGCTAGACCTGTTGCTTTCTCTACTAATGATGTAGAAACCGATTTGCCCTCCAAGGCCATTAAAGCTTCTTTTGCTTCTAAAGCAACTCCTATCGCATGCCCTACCGGCTGTTCTCCATACGTTATCGCCGCTTCAACGCTCACACCTAGCATAGCACCAATATTTGTGAACATGTTTGCAAGTTCTACAGCTTTTTCCATGCTCTCAACTTTTGTCCCTTTACCCTCTGGTATATCAAGTACTAAATACTTTACACCCATCGCTATTTTCTTAGAAAGAATAGAAGCAATCATTTGTGGAACGGGATCTATTTTAAGTATCCTCTCAACCTTTCTAATGAATAAATCATCCGAAGGCACAATGTCTAAGGTTCCACCCCATACTATACATCCATTCGTTTTATTAACTACTTCAATTACCTCTTCTAAAGTCAATTCCACCGGTGCTAGAACTTCCATTTTATCAGCTGTCCCAATAGTTGTAATACTTCTAGAACTTGTTTTTGGTATCTTTAACCCAGTATATGCAATAATAGGAACTATTAAAAGACTAACTTTATTTCCTGGTACTCCCCCTATACTATGCTTATCAACGGTATTAGGACCAAATTCAGCGGTTTTTCCAAGCTCAATCATAGCCATTGTTAAATCAGCGATCTCCTTATTAGAGTATGGTTTGCACTCTTGCCTAGCGAGGAATAGAGCTAGAGCTACATCTGGAAGCTTCTCGTCTAAGGCATCTTTTAAAATTTGCTTAAATTGATCCTTAGAAAGCTGTTCTCCAAAGAAATGACTCCTTATTAGGTCTATTGAATTATTTTTTATTTCATCTGTCATAAATATCATCTTTTTAATTTTTTTGGATAAAATTATGAGGTGGACAAAATATACAAATAGCATATAAATAAATTTAAATATATATCTAGTGCATAAAACTAATCATTCAAAATTAGTTAACCAAATATCTGGGTACTTCTCTTTAAATGCTAATACAACATTACTCGGCGGTATTACGCCAATCTCTGTTATGATACCATCAATATAATCTGGTGATACAGTTTCAAAAGCTGGGTTTAATATAACCACGTTTTTTGGAGGATCTTCCCATATTTCGCTGGGATCTCTCATTTCAATGATTATATGTTCACCATACATTGTTCTCATATCTAATTTAAGCAAAGTTGCTGCAATATAAAATGGGAAATCAAATTCTTTTGCTACGAGTGCTAATAATTTACTACCAATTTTATTGATAATAGTACCTAGTGATGTTATAGCATCAGCACCAATGATTGCTAAATCAGGCTTAAATTTTCTAGCGGCCCATCTCATAGAACTGTCAACAATGTGATAAACTTTAATACCGAATTCAGCTAACTCCCTAGCTGTTTTTCTCCCCTGGAATCTTGGCCTAGTCTCGGATGAAATGACTTCAAAGCTTTTACCCATTTCAAGAGCTTTTTTTAGAATATTTGTAACGGTTGATGAGTGACAGTGAGTCATTATACGGGAACCATCGGGGATTAGTTTAGAACCAATATCAATAATTTTGTAGAATGCATCAAAAAGCATCTTAAGGTAATTATCAGAGATTTCTATTAACTTTTCCCTATCCTCGGGAATCATGCCGCTTTTTTCCTTCATAAATCTTGTTAGAATGTACGTTAAACCATTAAACATAGCAGGTTCAGTTGGCCTACTATTTTTTAATATGTTTAAACTTTCAACTAAAATTCTTTCTAACTCATTATCTGGAGCATTTTGGGCAATAAATTTAATTGTTTCAACAGCCTTAATAGCGATAGTTGTAGCACCTCTAATTTCCAAATTCTTAATTTTATCACTAATTTCTTTAACGTAATTGATTAACTCATTGCCTTTCATTAATATTACACCTTGCGCCTTTGATTAAATTTATATATAACAAATCATTATTAAATTGACTTACTAAAATCCACTTATTTAACATGCTTTTATCTTTTTTGGATAAACTTAGAGGGACCTTTATGTCCAAAATCATTTCCATTCGATTATCTGAGGATTTATTAAAAGAGATTGATGATCTTGCTGAAGCGGTGGAGTATACGCGGTCTGATATCGTTAGGATTGCTCTTGAGTTCTTATTAGCTAACGTAAAAAAGTTTGGAGGCTCAAATTTAAAAGATGCTTTTTTTGAAATTATTAATGAAACTAAAGACTCTTCGAAGAGTAAGGCTACTTTAGAAAAAATTAAGAGGTGATTATTATTTGGTAGAATTTTCCAAATTTAATAAAATTGCTAAACTTTCTAGATCCAAACCTTCTGCCCGAGAGAAAATATCTATGCCAGAACTATTCACAAAGGATAATTTTGCTGAAAAAATTGAATTACCAAAAGACTTGTCTTTTGAGTCTAAGCCTCTTTACGAAGTTCTTTGGAGGAGAAGATCTCATAGATATTATAAAGATGAACCCATTTCCATTGCCGATTTATCCAAGTTACTTTATTTTTCTCTAGGTGTATCAGCTTTTACATCAGCTTATTTTTATGAAAAATACCCATTAAGGATGTATCCAACAGCGGGCGCATTAAACCCAATTGAAACCTATGTTTCTGTTCAAAATGTTGAAGGATTGAATAGGGGGATCTACGTTTACTTATATAATGATCACAGTTTAGGTCTCTTGAAAAAAGGTGATTTTTCTAAAAAACTTTGGAAGGCTTGCATCGAACAGGATCATGTGAGAGATGCAGCTGTTAATATAATTTTGGTTGCGAAGGTTAATAGGACTTATTGGAAGTATGGGGAAAGAGCATATAGATATGTTCACCTCGACTGCGGTCATGCTTCACAAAATGTTTTGCTAGTAGCGACAAGTTTAGATCTTGGGTCATGTGTAGTTGGTGCATTTTTCGATGATGAAATTTGCGAAGTACTTGGTATCGATTGTGAATGGGAAATCCCAATGGAAGTTATCACAATTGGAAAAATTAGTAAAATTGAGAGAGATTATAAGC
>Ga0180302_10001797_pt1 | contig 10303 bp, 12 predicted proteins | sample GuaBasSediGuay17_FD_121794 | JGI IMG/M metagenome (GOLD analysis project Ga0180302, IMG submission 121794) | Subseafloor sediment microbial communities from Guaymas Basin, Gulf of California, Mexico - Guay17, Core 4571-4, 12-15 cm | ecosystem: Environmental > Aquatic > Marine > Hydrothermal... | reverse complement strand
TGGTATCAGCTTATAATCATTTTTCACATCAACTACGGCAAGATCAAATTTTATTTTAAAAGAGTGGATTATGGAGTCAATATCACCAATTATTTGGTAAACATTCTTCAGTTTTGCAAGTTTGAAATTCCTCCTTGCAATTTTCGCAAACTCTGCTCTCTTTTCAACTGTAACTACCTTGCCGAATTTATTGAAATATGCCAAGTAGGCAGCAAGTAGCCCCGTCCCTGTTCCAACATCAAGAATGAGTGAGTCTGGCGAAAGCCCTGTGTAAACAATAATTGCACCTATGTCCTTTGGCATTATCGGTGTTGCAGTTCTTTTGAAGTGTTTAAAGAAGTCAGTGGGTCTGAAAGGTAGAATTCTATACTCATAACCGAGATGAGTTGCCACGGTATCTCCAAACTTCTTATTTTTTAGTTCTGAAAGTTGAATTTTCCCGTCGTGAGTATGTAACTCACCTTCAAATTTATCGACAAGGAAACTTGTTTTACCTCTTTGTAGTATTATAGGAGGTTTCATTTTTCTTGGAGTCTTAAAAGAGCTTCAGCAAGGTCACCGTTAGCTTCCTCTAAAGCTCTCCTTGCTGTTTCTTCGTCGACACCTGCCTGCTCCATGACTAGCTTCAGATCTTCATCACTTACTTCCTTCATTATTTCGTATTCACCAGAAATCTGGAATGTCTCTACATTTCTTGCTGTGACTTTTGTTACACTTGGACTTCTAAAAATGTACTTTTCAGTTGTTGTTTTTATTATAACCTCTTGTGCGTCAATTTCTTCAATCTGTATCCCCATTTGTTTCATCATTTTTTTCATTTGTTTCGGGCTTATTGGTAGCATATCTTTTTTTACCTCACAGAGATTTAAATGTTAACCGCTTAATTCACACTTTCCTTAATGAACTTGTAATGGAGTTTGGTGATATTATTAACACAATGAATGTTATCACTTTAGCTTTTTGTGCTAGATCATTGGACCTTTGAATAGAGTATGAACATGATCAATATCGTCTATACCAGCATTTTAGTTAAGAAATTCTTATGAACTTTTATTTTGAGCTATGAGATTTCGTTTGTGAGAACTTTCTGCCCACAAGTATTAAAAAGATCCCGAACTTTAGAAAAAATAATGTTAATCCTCGTAGGTCTTGGACTATGGAACTCTAAAGATATATCAATAAAAGGTTATGAGGAGGTAAAGAAGGCTGACGTGGTTTACATTGAATTTTATACTTCTCAATTCCATACTAGCATTGAATCATTGAGCCAGTTTTTTGGTAAAGATCTAGAAATAATAGGTAGAAAGGAGCTAGAGGAGGAGTCTGAGAAGATAATATCTAAGGCGAGGAAGAATAACGTTGTTATACTAGTACCAGGTGACCCCATGATTGCTACAACTCATATCGCTCTAAAACTTGAAGCTGAGAAACTGGGAATAAAAACGAAAATTATAAACGGAATAAGCATTATAAATTCAGTCTGCAGTTTAACAGGTCTACACTTTTATAGATTTGGGAAGTCAGGAACCATTAGTTGGATTCCATCCAAGTATCCTTTAAATATTTTGCTTGACAACCTAAAAATTGATGCTCACACACTTTTTTTCCTAGATCTTCATCCAAAACCTATGGAAATAAATTCCGCGGTAAAAATGCTAGGAGAAGTAAGCAAAGAAATTCTGGACTTGTACGCAGTTGGTATAGCCCGAGCTGGGAGCAATAATCCAACGGTAAAATGTGACAAAGCTAAAAAACTTCTCAAATATGATTTTGGACCTACACCACACTGCATAGTTTTCATAGCCAAAACTCTCCACTTTATTGAATTCGAGTGCTTAAGAAAGTTTGCAGATGCTCCGAAAGAATTGAGTGAAATTGTAAAGTGAATCAAATGATAAAAGATAAAAATAAAAACAAATATAAGAAAATAAGTGAAATTAAAAATCACTTTGGTAATCTTATTGATGATGAAACGGCAAAATACTTGGCTTTGTATAAAAATGGCTGGAGGCCAACCATAAAACTTAGCGATGCTTTGAAAATGTCAGGTATTGTGACCATTGAAGGTATCGTCATCAAAATTTTTCCTAGAACATACAAACATAAAAAAAAGAAAGTGAGAACCTTACTAATTAAAGACGATATTGTTGCTAAGGTAAAATTTTGGAACGAGACTGCGAAACTTATTGATAATCAAATTTTTGAGGGCATAAAAGTAAGATTACATTGCTATATAAAAAATGGGATCCTAAATGTTTCGTCCATCACAGATGTAGAAACTTACATTGAATTCACTAATATATCAGAGCTCATACCCGAAGAACCTGCAAACATTAAGGGCAGGATTAGCGGGATAGGTGACCCTAAAAGAGCTAATGAAATTTTTATCTCTGACGAAACTGGGAGAATTAAAGCTATTCTTTGGGATGATAAAAGAGAAATATACTACAAAGTTGATATAGGGGATCTAATTGAAATCATAAACTCACGTGTTAAGATATCGAGAAATGGAGAAATGGAAATTCATATAGGCAAAAAATCTAGAGTCAAACTTTTTGAATAAAAAAGATGAGAAGGGCATTTACAGTCTGAACATCCAAACTTTGGTACATATTCCAGATTTCTTGATAATCTCAATGCTAGTTCACATTCCTTCTGTTTTAGCATTATTGCACCAAGAATTTCAAATTTATCCGTAATGTAATCAATATGCCATCTCTTCCTTTTATTTTTTCTGAAATGTCGCTTTATTCTATGTATTCCTATATCAGAACTTCCAACATAGAAATAAAAACCTGGTTTAAATTCAACTGTCCCCAATCTACCAACTTTCACTTTTTTGGATTCGTAATTTCTCATAATCAGCAAGTATGAAACCATGAGACCACCTATTTAAACTGTCGGTAGCTAAGCTTTTTATTCTAGATTGTTTTAATAGATTTGTGAAGATATATGTTATGGACTCAAGTGCTATATTTCAAAGGAAGGCCATCTATAAAAATATGATTACAGTACCCGAAGTAGTTTCGGAAGTAATTGATGAACAGTCATCTGTTTATCTTAGCGTAAAAAACCTAAAAATTGAAGAAGCTAGTGCAAGCTGTCTTAAAAAAATTGAAAGAATTGCAAAAAGAACTGGAGATATTTATAAACTTTCAGATACCGATTTAAAGATTCTGGCAAAAGCTTTGGATGAAAAAGAAAAGGGGAACGATGTAATTTTGGTTACAGATGACTATGCAATCCAAAATGTAGCAAAAAAGATTGGAATTAAGTTTGAAAGTGTAATTCAGAAGGGAATATCAAAAGAATTTAATTGGATTAAAGTTTGTAAAGGGTGTGGTAGAAGACTAACTGATGACATTTGCCCTATATGTGGTAGCGAAGCGGTAATTAGGAGGATTAAAAATGACTCGAATTGAAACCTTAATTGAGAGAGCAAAGAAATTAAAAGAGAGAGGGTTGAGCACAGAAGAAGTAGCGGACGAATTAAATGTGTCAAGGGAGACTGCTTTATGGCTACTTACTCACGCTCCAGAGGAACCACCATCCGATATTTACGTTGAATGGAGGAACTTAACGAGGCCGCAGAGATTAAGATGCATCGCTACTGCTCTGGCTGATATGATCCAAGAAAGAGTTAAGGAAGATCCAGAGGTGGTTGTAGGTATAGCTACTTCGGGCATACCATTGGCTTCAATGGTTGCAGAAGAGTTAGGAATCGAATTGGCAATATATTATCCAAGGAAATTCAAAGTTGATGAGAAAAGAGAGAAAGCTGGAATAATGAGTGAAAACTTTGCAAAAGTTTCGTCCAAGAAGTGCGTAATTGTTGACGATATAATATCAACTGGTAGGACTGTAAAAGAGGCGGTAGAATGCATTGAGGCGCTCGAAGGAAAAGTTCTTTGTGCAGCCGTAATTGTCGATAAAAGGGGGAGTGAGGAAATAGATTCAACTCCCATTTACAGTATGTTAAAAATTGTTAGACTATGAATTCAATAACCGTTGTTATACCAACGCTAAACGAAGAGAATGCGATCGGTGAGGTCATCGATGGATTTAAGGATTTAGGTTTTTCTGACATATTAGTAATAGACGGTGGGAGTACCGACAAAACGAGAGAAATTGCGGAGCGAAGAGGTGCACATGTAATTATTCAAAGCGGAAAGGGCAAAGGTCAAGCAATTGCAGAGGCTTTCAACCTAATCAATTCTGAGATTGCTGTACTTATTGATGGCGATGGCAGTTATCGACCTCAAGATGCTTTAAAGATGATTGAACCGATCAAGAAAGGGCTTGCCGACCACGTTATAGGAAACAGACTTGCAAATTATCAAAAAGGGGCATTTACTAAGCTAAATTTAATTGGAAATAAAATTTTAAACTTTTTTTTCCGTGTGGTGTATGGTATCGAAATTTACGACTTGTTATCTGGATATAGAGCATTAACCAGGGAAGTCTACAAAAACGTTAAACTCACAAGTAAGGGTTTTGAAGTGGAGACGGAGCTAACTGTTGAAACTATTGCTAAAGGATTTAGAGTTTTGGAGGTGCCAATAACATACAGAAAAAGAGAAGGTTCCACGAAGTTAAATCCAATAAAAGACGGATTTAGGATAGGAAAAGCCATCTACAGCCTTTTAAGTAGATATAGTCCAGCTAGGTATCTTTATTTTATTGGATCTATCTTTATAATTTTAGGAATAATTTCAGGAATACATGTTCTCCTAGAATGGTTTAGTGGTGTAACACACTATCTGTTAGCGATCCTTACAGCACTCTTTATCATCGCAGGAATTCAACTGGCAATGGTTGGCCTCATCTCCGACTTTATATTTAGAAGTACAGTAGAATTTAAACGTGAGATAATTTCCCTTCGTGAGAAGCTCAGAAAAAGATAGTCACATTCTTTCAAGCGGTTCGATGCCCAGAATACTAAGCCCATTTCTGAGAACAATTCTAGTGGAATTAACTATCGCCAATCTATGCGTTTTTGTCTCATAACTAGACTTTAGTACTGGATGTGAAGTATAAAAATCATTGAAAGCGGAGGACAAAGTCAAAAGATATTCCGCAATTAAATTTGGTCTGGCTTCCTTGATCACTTTTTGAATATAATAAGGAAACTTAGAAAGTAAAACTACAAGCGTTCTCTCTTCTTTAGTGCATAGTTCGCCTCGGAATTGAAAATCTCGTTCACCAGATTTAAATGCATTTCTTAGTATGCTACATGCCCTAGCATGGCTATATTGTATGTAATTTGCTGTTTGTCTCTCAAAGTCAAGAGCTAACTTCCAATCGAAAACAATTGGTTTTTCAGGAGCCACTTTCACGAAGTCGAAGCGTATTGCACCGATAGCAACGGCTTCAGCAATCTTTTCCTTTTCAGTTTCATCCATTTTTCTACTGCTTAGAATTCTAAGTGCTTCAGATTTAACTTTATCGATCAACTCATCGGCAGAAATGAATCTACCCTCTCTCGTACTCATACTACCCTCTGGTAGGGAGACAAATTCAAAAAATACGATGCGAGGGGGTTTCAAATCCATTAATTTTAAAAGTTCTGTAAGCTGGTCTCCATACATCTTGTGGTCTGATCCAAGTATGTCAATAAAATCTCTAAAATTCTCGTTTTTCCAAAGGTGGTAGGCTAGATCTCTCGTAATATAGAGGGTTGTGCCATTCGATCTTCTTAGAACGACTCTTCCTCCCTTTTCTAGATCCAATATCCAAGCATCCTCTTTTTTAATTAGATTTTTATTATTTAAAATCTCAAAAATTTTCGACACGTAGTTATTTCTTATAAAAAAGCTCTCCCAGATAAAGTCATCGTGATCCACTTTTAATCTTTTTAATGTCTGCTTAATTCCGAACAATGCTTTATTGACAACGTTTCTAAATTTTTTGGTAACTTCCTCATCACCTTTCTCGTATAACTCCATTAAATTGTTAACTACTCTCTCTAGGTTAGGATTTTTTTCAAGAACTGAACTCATTCTCATGTAAACTTCAGCGATTGCATGATCCGGTTTTTTATTTTCATCAACACCAAATTTTTCAACACCTAGTACTGCAACAGCCATCTGTTTACCCATGTCATTAACATAGTAATGGGTTTTAACATTGAAACCAGCATGTCGAAATATTCTAGCCAATGAATCACCTATAATGGAATTTCTTATATGTCCAATATGCAAGGGACCATCAGGGTTTGCTGACGTATGTTCTATTAAGATTTCACCACCAATATTCAGATTTCCATAATTTTCATTTTCCTCTGATATAACGTGAATTGTATCCTCGAGAAATTCAGTACTTACAAAGAAGTTTATATAGCCATTTAGAGCCTCTACTGAACCTACGTAGTCTCCAAGTTCTAATTCTTGGGCGATCTCCATTGCAAGATCGACTGGACTCCTATTCATATCTTTTGCCAGTTTGAAGCATATAGTTGTACAGAGATCTGCGTATTCCGTCTCTCTTAAGTATCTCTCATCCCCGTATTTACCCAGTACTCTAAGAACCTCTTTTTTAAATTCTAAGAACATGTTGGTTCCATTCTGTATTGCATTTTATAAAATTGATGTTGGAAGGAGTTTCCAACTGAGGCCAGATTATGAATGAATTATTTCATTTAGAGGCTGCTTTGTTTTTATAACTAAAGTAACACTAATTAGTTGTTCTGGAGTTCTTGACCAGTCCTAACAGCCTCAACTGCTACTATTGGTCCCCTATTCACTGGTCTAAATCCATTGTTTATTGCATGATGGGCAATTATAGGGCTCGTTTTAATTGAAGTTTCAAAATGAAGCTTTTTTGGTTCTTTGTACATTATTTATGCATACATGGTATTTTGTCCGCTTGATATTTCTAGCTCGTACAGCAAGTATTTATTGCTTTGAGCCTGTAACTTCCAATGGTTTCTCTTTCTTACTTAGTTGCGTTATTTGGATTTATTATGGACCATTCTCTAAACATTTTTTACCTTTTTAGTTGTTCACCAATTATCCCATCTAATATCTCCAAAAACTTTCCTTCTGTTCCTTCAGGTATTTTTGCACCAGCAGCGACGCTATGCCCGCCACCTATACCTCCAACCAATCTTGCTGCAATTTTCATAGCCTCAGCTAAATTTAAACCAATCTCAACTAGTTCATAATTAGCCCTAGCTGAGACTTTAATACCACCATCAGTTTCAGCAAAAGCGATGATGGGTTTGTTCACATTAAATTTATAAAGAACCAATCCAGCAATAATCCCAACTATTGTGTCTGAAATTTCATTGCTGGCATTAAAGTACTGCAAATTTTCTAACTCCTCTATTCCAATTTCATCTACAAGTCTGATTCCTTGAGACAATTGTTTTCTATGAACTCGTAGTAAATTTCTAGCTTTTTTAAAAGCTTCCTCATCGCCCAAACAGACCCTAAGACCTAGTAATGGTTTACCATGTCTAGCCGTAGCATTTAGTAGGGTTGAATATTCAGCTGCATCTCTTCTCTCAGTCCCCTCAGGTTGATTGGTTAATATGTAACACTCCCCAACTAATTTTAATATAATCTCGTAATCTAAATTAGCTTCCATGCACCTTCTAACCAAGGCTGAAACTATTTTCCTTTTGGAAGTAGCATCCAAATCTATCCAGCGAACCCATGGATCTATATTTAAACTAGTTACAAATTCCAATGATCCACTTTCTGAACAACTTATACCGGGGATTATTGGAGTTGTATTAAACTCAAGCATCTTTGCAATAGGCCTTGTTTGTTTACCAAAAAATCTCAAGTCCTTCTGAATCATTATGAATCCCTTTGATACAGCCTCATTCAATATAACCCTATTTACTCCAACTAATTTTCCATACTTTTGATCCTGCATATCTCCAATAGATCCGACTACTGCAAGTTGGGCAAGATCTAAATTTGATCTTTCAAAGTCAAAAAGAGAGCGTTTTTTGTCTTTAATAAAGGATGCCACTAAATACGTTGCACCTGATCCACTCAGAGCGATCGTACCATCGTATCCAAATTCAATTGGATTCAGCTGTAATGTATGTTTACAAGACGGTGTATGATGATCGCTTATCACGAAATCCAAACCAGTCAATTTTTCAATACAACCACTTCCCAGATCAGTAAACCATACGAACATGTTTTCGTTTTTTATTTTCTCAATTGTAATTTCATCAAGTTGTTTAACGAACATGATCTTTGGAGTTTTACCAATCCTTTCTAAAGATTCGTAGGCTATACTGCCCGAACAAATGCCATCTGCGTCGATGTGTGTGACAATTAAAATTTCATCGTGTGATAGTATGTTGTTTGCAATAGTTAAGGCTCTTGTTAAAATTTCTTTCACAAAATGAGTTACTATAAAAGATTTTAAATTTTGTTGTAAGATTTGGAGTGTGCAAAATCAGTTCATATTTCTAGATGCATCAGTTGAACTAGTTCCTAAAGCAATAGCAGACCATCCTGCAATACTCGCAGATGCTGCTAGAAGAAAGAAGAAACCGAGAGAGATAATTTTAGAGGATTCAAAACATCATGCAGCTATGAAAAAATTAAAAAATAAAGAGAAGAGAGGTAGACCAGATATTATACACCAGTGCTTACTCTTACTTCTTGATTCTCCTTTCAAGTATGATTTTGATGTGTATATCCACACTATAAGTGGTAATATTATTTGGGTAAATAATAAAACGAGGATACCAAGGAATTACAACAGATTTCTAGGATTACTTGAAGATCTTTTTAAAAAGGAGATAATAGTTTCAAAAGACGGTGAAGTTCTATTGGAGAAACTTAATTTAAAATTAAGTGAAGTAATCGGTGAAAGAACTGCAATTCTACTTAGCGAAAAAGGAAGGAAAAATGGCAATAGAATTAAAGAATTATTTAGAGAGAAATTTTCCATCTGCATCGGTGCTTTCCCTCACGGTGATTTCTCTCCGGAAGTCATTAGAAACTTGAAAAACCTTGAGATTATAAGTTTAGGTAAAAACAAGTATACTAGCCTTTATGTGACGAGCAAAATCTTATGCATTTATGAAGGAGTTCGAACTACTAAAAATTGCAAGTGAGTTTTTTCGCGACGAAGATGTTGAAGTCCCTGCAACTATGCATGATGCCGCTTATGTCCGATTTGGTAAAGATTTCTTGGTGCTGACATGCGATACGGTTAACGAAATGTGCGACTTTCCACCTCAAATGTTACCAGAGGAATTTGGTCATCTAGCTCTTGCAGTTACACTTTCTGATCTTGCTGCTTGTGGTGCAAATCCACTTTTTTTCTTAAATTCTATTACTTTAAGAACGCCAGACACGATGCTTGTTAGGAGGATATTTAGAGGAATGAAAAAGCTAGCGAAAAGAATTGGAATAAAAATTGTAGGAGGTGACATTGACCGGTCGAATGTCCTGTCTATTACGGGATTTGCTGTTGGACATACAAGTAAGATAATAACGAGAAGCGGCGCAAAACCAGGTGAAAAAGTGTACATCACAGACGTAACAGGAAAAGCTGAACTCTCAATAAGAGAGCTTAAAAAAGGAAAAGGAAGAAACAATATACCTTTTCCAGATAAGGTTTTTTGTCCAGAACCTAGGATCCAAGAGGGTATTGAGATTTCAAAAATTGCTTCAACTTTGACGGATATTAGCGATAGCCTTGCGATCTCTCTTCATAATATTTCAAAATCAAGCGGAGTAGCAATAGAACTGGACATAAGTAAAATTAACTTAGATCCTCTGGAAAAATTCGTAAACAAACAAGAGGCGCTAAATTTATTTTTGTATGGCGGAGGGGATTACGAACTTTTATTTACAGCGAAGGAATCAGACATCGGTTTTGAGATAGGCGAGGTTACGAGGGGTGAAAGTGTGTATTTAAATATTAATGGTCGCAAACGGCATATCAAATTCTTGGGTTACTCTCACTTTTAAACACAGAATTAAAAGATTTCGGCCTCTTCATAGACAACAATACCCGACTCTGTTATTATATAAGGTTTGGGTTTTCGCGAATGTTTAATTCTTCTCATTTTGACGACTTCTAGACCCAGTGTAGGCTCATCGAGTTCGCTACGCCTAATCGTTTTTAAACAAATTAGACCATCACAGACATATTCCAGTATCCCGTACTTTGAAGAAGTCGTTAAATACTTATCAGCTTCACTAGTGATTATAGCAGTAATTCCAGCCGACTTGAGTATCCTTCTAAAAGTTGAGAGCAACCTATATTTGCCAGCATCATCAAACAGTGTCTCTAAAACGCTGATTGAATCAATAAGAGTTCTCTT
>Ga0180302_10001796_pt1 | contig 10304 bp, 9 predicted proteins | sample GuaBasSediGuay17_FD_121794 | JGI IMG/M metagenome (GOLD analysis project Ga0180302, IMG submission 121794) | Subseafloor sediment microbial communities from Guaymas Basin, Gulf of California, Mexico - Guay17, Core 4571-4, 12-15 cm | ecosystem: Environmental > Aquatic > Marine > Hydrothermal... | reverse complement strand
TCTATGGCCTCTGTGAGGTTGTGGGTTACCAGAATGAAGGTTTTCCCTGTTTCCTCCCAGAGCTCTAAAACCTCATGCCGGAGAACTTGGGCAGTGAACTCGTCCACCGAGCTGAAGGCCTCGTCGAGTAGCACCACTTCAGGGTCCACAGCTAAAGCTCTGGCGATCCCCACCCTTTGCTTCATCCCTCCTGAAAGCTCTTTGGGGTAGCAGTGCTCATAGCCAGTTAAGCCTACGGTTTCAATAAGCCTCATCGCGATTCTACGTCTGGTTTCCCGGGGAACCCCTTGAACCTCCAAGCCGAACTCCACGTTTTGAAGCACCGTCCGCCATGGGAAAAGCGCGAAGTTCTGGAAGACCATGCTTATCTTTGGGTGAGGCCTAGAAATGGTTTCCCCTTTGAGGCGGACCTCCCCTTTAGTAGGCTTATCTAGCCCTGCAATTATTTTTAGGAGCGTGGATTTCCCGCAGCCGCTCGGCCCGATTATGCCTATGAACTCGCGTTCGTGAACGTGGAAGGTTACTTCTTCTAGGGTTGGTATGGGTCCGATGGAAGGATGGTGATGATGTTTAGCCACGCCGTCAACTTCTAGACATTTGCTTCTCAATCCCTCCACCTCCTAACCCTGTCTTCAAGCCTCTGGAAGAGAAGCCTGTCAACGAGAATGGCGGTTAAACCTATGAAGAAGAGGGCTGCGAAGGCTTCGCTTAAGGCTCCAGCCTTAACAGAGCTGTCTATTAGGAGGCCTACCCCGTTAAGTCTCGCAATAATTTCAACAGCCAAAACCACCTCCCAGAGGAATTCGTAGGCCAATCTTAAGCCGGCAACCAGGTTTGGCAGGGTGGCTGGAAGCAGAAGTTTCGTGTAGAGGTGGAAACGGTTGGTGCTGTAGATTTCCACCACATGGAAGTAGTCTTTCGGTATGGCGTTTACACCTTCTCTAACCATGAAGAAGAGAGGGAAGAAAGCTACAATAATGGCCATTAGGAGAGCTGAGGTAACGGTTGGACCAAACCAGTAAATTATGATGGGAAGCAGGGCTATGTCTGGGAGAGCTCCCAGCAGCATCAACAGCGGGGTGAAGGCAGCGTCGACCTTCTGTTTAAGTCCTGTGGCTACGGCTAAGGGAACTGCCATGAGAAGGGCGACTAGGAGGCCTGCTGTTAAAACTGAGAAGCTCTGGCCTACAAGGGAGAGGAAGGAGGGGTTAAACATTTCAGCCAGCATAGTTCTGGCCACGGTTACAGGTGAGGGGAGAAGACTCCTAGCTGACACACTTAACCTGACTGCTAGCTCCCAGCCCAAGAAAATAGCTGTAAGAGGGAAAAAGAACATTAGACTATCTAAGCGTTCGCGAAGCCTGAAATTGAAAGGTTTGAAAGGTTTTCCTGCGATTTCTTGGGGCATGGGGAAGCCTCCTTGACTGAGAAAGAAGTTAAAGCCTGCAAAACATAAAATTTTGGAGAAAAAGCCAACATTCGGCTTTTCATGGACTAATGGAGACTTTTAGGCCTTTAAAAGAGGTTTTTTAACCATAAGGCTGACAAAAAACCTTGAAGCCAAGCTTAGTAATTAAAAAGGTTTTAATAAGCGTGTGAAACCTTCCATTGAAAAGCCGTGAAGCCGTAAAACATTTAGGGGGTTTATATACTTTAACCCTGAAGGCAAATGTTAACTTTAACATTTCACGTAATGATATGGATACCTGCACCCATGGTGTCGAGCGTTGCCTAAAAAGGTGATTTTAGATACCAGCTTCCTCATGGTTTCCCTTGAGAAAGGTTTAGACCTGCTAGGCGAACTTGAGAAAATTTTATCTGTAAAAGTTGAACCTGTAATATTGCCGCCTGTGGTTGAGGAGCTTGAGAGGCTGGCTTCTAAAGGTAAACCTAAAGTTGGGAGGACGGCCTCCTTCGCTTTAAAGCTGGCGGAGAAATACGTTAAAGTTAACGTGGAGAGAAGGCCGGGGGAGCCTGTTGACGATTACCTTGCCAGGGTTGCAGGGGAAATGAAGCTTCCAGTAGCAACTGTCGACCTTAAACTTAAACGGGAACTCAGAAGAAGAGGGATTCCCGTAGCTTACCTTCGAGGCAGAAGGTTAGAGTTGGAAGGCTGGTGGGATTAAGCCTTGTTCGAGCTGGTTAAATGCCAGGATGTGGTGAGGATTCCTCCAGGCAAGTTTAACGAAGACTTAACTAAAGTTGCCATTGAAGAGTTAGCCGAAAAATATGAGGGCTCCTTGAGTAAGGAGTTAGGCTACGTGGTGGCAGTTATTTCCGCTGAGGTTTCGCCTGTAGGGAAAATTCTTCCCGGCGACGGGGCCACCTACAACCAGGTAACCTTCACCCTCCTAACCTATAAGCCTGAAATCCAGGAGGTGGTGGAAGGCGAAGTGGTGGAGGTTGGAAGCTTTGGAGCCTTCGTTCGGATAGGCCCCATGGAGGCTCTGCTTCACGTTTCCCAAGTTATAGATGATTACGTGGTTTACGATGAGAGGCAGGCAACTCTGATGGGGAAGGAGACTAGGCGGAAGCTTACTGTTGGAGACAGGGTTAGGGCGCGGATTACCGCTGTGAGCGTGGCTAAAGGCGGAGCCAGCGGGAAAATAGGCATAACCATGAGGCAGCCCTTCCTCGGAAAGCTTGAGTGGATTAAAGAGGATATTGCGAAACTTAGAGAGGAGGAGAAAGTTAAAGAGGAGAAGGCTAAAACGAAAAAGAAGGGGGAAGCTAAAAAGTGAGGGAGAGAGCATGCACCCAATGTAAAACCCTTTTCTACGGCAGCGTATGCCCCACCTGTAAGAGCACAAGCTTCTCCGAAGATTTCTCAGGCCTTTTAATCATTTTGGACCCGGAGAAGTCTCAGATAGCCAGAAAGGTTGGAATTAAAACTCCTGGAAGATACGCTTTAAAGGTTAGGTAGGGAAGAGGGAAACCCAAAAATAGGTTAAGGACTTCTCGGGCCTTTCTTTAGAGGTTTATAGCGGGTTGGAGGAACCTTTCTGCAGGAGGCTGAAGACTGCCTGGAGGGCTGCAGCCACCAGCAGGGCGTCTAGGGCGGAAATCGTTGTAAGCTGGAAGAGGCCTAAACCTATGGGTGGAGCCGTAGTCATAACGCCTATCAGGGAGCCTATGATCCAGGCGAGGAGGGCTAGAGGTCTCACCAGCCTAACCTTGCCGATGTTATCCCAACTGTAAAGATGCCTGTTGATGGCGAAGTCCACAATGTATACTCCACCTATCCCTGGGATGATGGCTGAAAGGAACATTAGCCAGTTTACGAATTGACCATAGATTCCAGCGGCGGCTAAAGCGATCCCTAAGGCTCCAGCAATAATGGTTAGCTTCCATTTAGGCCACTTGGGACTTCGAAAAACGTTGGCTAACGCCAACGCAGCGGAGTACAGGTTGTTGTCGTTGGTGGTCCACTGGGCAATTATCAGGAAGAACATGGCGATGGGTCCCCAGCCCAGCGTTATCATGATTTTCACGAGGTCCCATTCTCCAACGGCGTGGGAGAGGATAGCTCCGATGGTGACAATCGACACGGTGGCGGCGAAGAAGCCTACTAGTGCGGCTCCAACCACATGGCTGGGCTTTTTAGCATAACGGTAAATGTCTGGGCCTATTACTGCTCCAACCATGAAGGTTCCAGCGGCAATGGATATTCCAACGCCTAGGGGCAGTGGGGGCCCTGGAGGAGGCGTGTTAACAATCTGCTCCCATGGATGGGTTTGAAGCACCATGAAGAGGGAGCCCACCATCAGAATGAACATTAATGGCACGGCGATTATGCTGAGGTAGGCGATGCCCCGGTAGCCTATCACGGCGGTGAAGGTCATTAGGATTCCTCCGACAATTATGAAACCCAAAACACTCCAGCTTTGTCCGGTAATCATCTGGTAGGCGGCGTTAGCTGTCTCGCCGAACATGCCTGTCTGAACGGCGAACCAGCCGTAGGTTCCCAAGGCTAGAACCAGGGCGATTACCCCTGAACCATAGTTGCCGAAGGCGAATCTTGAGATGAAGGCTGTGGAAAGCCCTGTCCTGTAGCCTACTATTCCCGTGAGAATGTTGATGGTTGTGGAGATAACGTAGCCTAGGGCTGTGGCAATAATGGCGTCGTAAATGGTGAAGTGGTAGCCCATTACGCCTCCGAACATGAGGGCAGCCAGGCAGGCGGCGATCCCAGCCCAAACGGAAGCCATCTCCAGCCAGCTTCGACGCTTCTCCTCAGGCACTGGTTCCCTCTCATAGTCTACTAACCTTTTACGTTGTTCAGCCATGGCTAACCGCCAGAAAACATTATTTGGCCTTTTTGGCCATTTAAAACTTTCTTAAGGCTTTAATTTCAAGAATTTCCCATGCTAATGGATAGGTTTAATATGCCTTAAACATCCAATAGTTAGTTTCGTGTTTCCACCCGAAACAGGAGGAACAGAAGAGGATGAAGGTTTTCGTTATTCTCCCCATTCTCAAACATGAAGCCTACGAGGAGATAACTCTGAAGGAGTTGAGCCGCGTAGCCTCCAAGGACATGGAAATCCATGTGGAAAGCTTGGAGAAAGGGCCTGCCAGCATCGAATCCGCTTACGATGAGGCTTTAGCTGTCCCAGGCATCCTTGAGCTGGTGAGGAAGGCTGAAACTCAAGGCTTCGACGCTGTCATCATAGACTGCATGGGAGATCCTGGGCTTGAAGCAGCCAGGGAGATAGCCAGCATACCGGTGGTTGGCCCCTGTCAGGCTTCCATGGCTATCGCCTCCACCATTGCCTCCCGGTTCTCCGTGGTAACCATCCTGAAAAACGTGGTCCCCCTATTTCACGACCTCACCCTGAAGTATGGCGTAGCTGAGAAAATAGCTTCCGTTCGAACCATAGAGGTGCCCGTGTTAGATTTGGAGAAGCGGTGGAACGAGGTGAAGGAAGCCTTAGCCAGGGAGGGGCGTGAAGCCGTCGAAAAGGATGGAGCGGAAGCCATCATTCTAGGCTGCACAGGCATGATCGGGATGGCTGAGGAGCTCAGAGATATTTTAAAGGTTCCTGTGGTTGACCCGGCTCCTGCAGCCCTCCTAGTGGCTGAGGCTTTGGTGAGGCTTAAGCTCAGCCAGAGCAGGATTAAATATCCCACCCCTCCAGAGAAGGTTAGGAAGCTTTAGGGTGGAAGCGGAGCCATGATGGAGCTTAACGAGCAGGACGTTGAAGATGTGGCTGTAGGCGCGGCAATCCTAGGCAGCGGTGGAGGCGGAGACCCCTACCTTGGAAAGCTTATGTGTCTTCAGGCTCTCCGACGGGGCAAGCGTATTAGGCTTGTGGATTTAGAGGAGGTTCCCGAGGACGCCTTTATAGTTCCCACAGCCGGCATGGGAACCCCAATAGTGCTTGTGGAGAAGCTTCCCAACGGCTCTGAGCCTTTAAACGCCCTTAGAATCCTCGAAGCCTACGTGGGGAAGAAGGCTTACGCCACCATACCCATCGAGGCGGGGGGAGTGAATTCCACCATTCCGCTGGCGGTGGGAGCCCTAGCCGACATCCCCATCATCGACGGGGACGGGATGGGCAGAGCCTTCCCCGAGCTTCAGATGACCACCTTCTTCACCCATGGCGTTGCGGTTTCGCCTATGAGCATGGCAGACGAGAAGGGCAACAGCCTGCTGATAAGCGCCCTTGACGGCTATTGGGCTGAGAAAATCGCCAGGGTGGTAACCATTAAGTTCGGAGGGATTGCGTGGGTTGCCATCTACACCATGACGGGGAGGCAGGCTAGGGAAGCCGTGATTCCGCGGACGGTTTCCCTCGCCCTGAAGCTTGGAAGAGCCGTTAGGGAGGCAAGGGAGATGGGCCGCTCGCCCCTAGACCATCTTCTCCACGTTTCAGGAGGCTTCGAACTTTTCACAGGGAAAATAGTGGATGTGGCTAGGAGGATTGCCGGAGGCTTCACCCGCGGCGAAGCAAAAATTGAGGGCTTAGACTCCTACCGCAACGAGACTTTAACCATTCAGTTTCAAAATGAAAACCTTGTGGCTGTGAAGGATGGGGAAATTGTCGCTTCGGTTCCAGACCTCATCATTGTGCTCGACGTGGAAACCGCCCAGCCCATAACCACGGAGAGACTTCGCTACGGCCAGAGGGTAGCCGTGATAGGTATGCCCTGCCATGAGAAGTGGAGAACCCCTGAAGGGTTGAAGGTTGTTGGACCCCGATACTTCGGCTACGATGTGGAGTATGTTCCCATTGAGCGTAGGGTTAAAGGGGGCGGGTTGAAGTGAGCCTTAGGATAGGAATCGACGTTGGAAGCACCCACACCGACGCGGTTATCGTTGATAAAGATAACAGGCTTATAGCCGCCACCAAGGTGGTTACCAGCCCCGACGTAACCAGCGGAGTTCTGGAAGCTTTAACTAAAATCGTGAAGGAGAGCGGGGTTGACCCCTCCGAAGTGGCGGCAGCCATGTTTGGAACCACCCATTGCCTCAACGCCATTCTTCAGAGGAAGGATCTTGCTAGGGTGGCTGTGATAAGGATAGGGCTTCCAGCCACCGCCGCCGTGGAGCCCATGGTGGACTGGCCTCCAGACCTGAGGAGGGCTGTGGGAGACCTGAAGTTTCTCGTGGAGGGAGGCCACGAGTATACTGGCGAGGAGATTTCCCCGTTAAACGAGGCTAGGCTAAGGGAGATATGTAGGGAGGTTAAAGGGAAGGTTGAGGCTGTGGCGATAACCTCTGTTTTCTCGCCGGTGAATCCTGACCATGAGGTTAGGGCAGCTGAAATCGTGAGGGAGGAGCTTGGAGAAATCCCTGTAACCATGTCCTCCGAGATAAGCACTTTAGGGCTTCTGGAAAGGGAGAACTCCGCCATCCTAAACGCTGCAGTAACCTTTGTGGCCAACAGGGCTATTCAAGCCTTCCTGGAGGTTATGAGAAGCCTCGGCTTGGAGAAGGCTAAGCTCTATTTAACCCAGAACGATGGAACGGTTATGGAGGCTAAGCATGCAGCGAAATATCCTATTTTCACGGTGGCTACTGGGGCCACCAACAGCCTCCGCGGAGCTCAGATGCTCACAGGCATCAAGGACGCCATAGTTGTGGATGTGGGAGGCTGCACCACCAACGTGGGCATGCTGGTTAAAGGCTTCCCAAGGGAATCCACCATCCACGTGGAGATAGGTGGAGTTAGAACCAACTTCAGAATGCCCGACATCTTCTCTATAGGTATTGCTGGAGGAAGCATTGTCAGGGTGGATGATGGGCGGGTCTGCGTTGGACCTGAGAGCGTCGGCCACGAACTGGTTAAATGCGGTTTGGCTTGGGGTGGAAACGTTGTTACAGCTACGGATGTGGCTTTGGCTTTAGGCGTAATGTCCATTGAGGATCCGAACTGTAAGCCTGAGCTGGCTAGGAGGCAGCTTGACCCTGAGCTGGCGAGGAAAGCCTACGAAATCATCGTTGAAGGTGTGGAATACGCGATTGACAGGGTTAAAACTAGGCCTGAACCTATGCCTGTCATCTTGGTTGGAGGCGGAAGCCTCATGCTTCCAACAAGGCTTCGAGGAGCCTCAAAGGTTATCCGTCCTGAACATGCACAGTCGGCTAACGCTATTGGAGCCGCCACAGCCAAGACGGGAGCCCAGATAGATAAGGCTTACTCGCTGGAGCATCTTTCCAGGGAGAAAGCCTTAGAGGACGCGAAGATTTCGGCTGTGGCTAAGGCGGTGGAGGCTGGAGCCGACCCCAACACGGTGGAAATCGTGGAAATCGAGGAGATAGCCATGCCCTACCTGCCTGGGAACGCTGTAAGAATCAGGGTTAAAGCGGTAGGGGAAATTAAGCTTTAACGTGGAGGCAGGGAATTCTTAGTTGGGAGGCTTGAAGAAGGATGGCTGAAAAATTTGGGAAACGCGAGCTGGAAGATGTGATTTGGGGTGCAACCCTCCTTGGGGCTGGAGGAGGAGGCTCCCCGAAAAACGGCCTCAAACTTTTAGAGGACCTTTTAAAGGCTTCACCTGAAGGGGTAACCTTGATTTCCCCGGAAGAGTTCGGCTCTGAGGAGTACGCCGTCATGGTGGCTGGAATAGGCTCGCCTAAAGTTTTAATGGAGAAGGGTTTCGGGCCTGAAGCCATCTATGCCTTTGAGGCTATCAGCAGCCTTCAAGCCCTCGCCGGGAAAAGGATAACCCACCTTTACCCTGGGGAGCTGGGAGGCTTCAACGTTATGCCTCCCTTCTACGTGGCAGCTTTGAAGGGTATGCCTGTGGTGGATGCTGACGGCTGCGGGCGGGCTGTACCCGAGCTGGAAACCACCCTCTTCTACCTTTACGGCATTCCAAGCTCCCCCTGCGCCATGGCGGACAGCAAAGGCAACATCGTCATCTTCTACACGAGGAACCCTATGGATTCAACCATGGCTGAAAACATTGCCCGCCATGTTTCTACAGCCTTCGGGATGGGTGCAGCCTTCGCCACCTGGGTGGTGAACGGGGAGGAGCTTAGAAGGGCTTTAGCCTTAAACACGGTTACCCTCTGCCGGAGGGTTGGAGCAGCCATCCGTGAGGCTAAGGAGCGAGGCGGAGACCCTGTTAGGGCTGCTGTGGAGGCTGTGGGAGGCGTAGAACTCTTCCGCGGGAAGGTTGCGGATATTTCAACGAGAACCGTGGAGGGCTTCGACTTTGGAAGGTTTAAGCTGGAAGGTGTCGGCGGCTATCAGGGTAAAACTTTGACGGTGGAATTTAAAAACGAGAACATGGTTGTTTGGAGCGGTGAAGGTGAAGCCTTAGCCACTGTTCCAGACCTCATCTGCACCATGACCTTGAATGGAACGCCTTTAACCAACGCCGACATGGAGGTTGGCATGGAAATCGCGGTTATCGCGGCTTCAGCCTCCGAGAAATGGCGGAAGCATCCTGAAGGCTTTAAGGTTTGGAAGCATATTCTCGAAAAGATGGGCTACACGGGCGACTATGTTCCCGTCAAGTAAAGGGCAGGGTGCAGAAAAATGAGCTTGATAGAGCTTATGAGGGGAGCCCGAATAGCCGTGGAGGTCTGCATGGGTGTTAAGCCGGGTGAAACCGTTCTCATCGTTACTGATACGGGTAAAATCCGTATCGCTGAAGCCTTGATGGCTGCTGCTCACAGTGTTGGAGCTGAAGCCTCCATGCTGGTTTATACGCCGAGGAGGATGCATGGGGAGGAGCCTCCACCCCCCGTGGCGGAAGCCATGAAAGCTGTCCAGGTGGTTTTAGCTCCTACCACTTTTTCGATAACCCATACTAGGGCGAGGAAGGAGGCTACAGACCGTGGAGTGCGCATAGCCACCATGCCGGCCATCACCGAGGAAATGTTCACGAGAGGCCCTATGACCGCCGACTACTCGAAGGTGAAGGAGGTTTCGGAGAGGCTGGCTGAAAGGCTTTCCCAAGCCAAAGAGGCAAGGTTAACCTCTCCCAGCGGAACCGATCTATCTTTAAAGCTGGGGAGGAAAGCCATAGCCGACACGGGTATCCTGCATGGCCCCGGAGCCTTCGGAAACCTTCCCGCAGGGGAAGCCTTCACAGCCCCCATCGAGGAGGAAGGCGAGGGAACAGCCGTAATCGACGGCTCCATGGCTGGAGTTGGAAAACTCTCCAACCCTATAAGGCTTAAAGTTGAGAAGGGGCGGGTTGTCGCCATTGAGGGGGGCGAAGAGGCGAGGAGGCTGGAAGCCATTTTGAGAGGCGCCGATGAGGGGGCTTGGAGGCTAGCCGAACTTGGCATAGGAACCAATCCGCAGGCAAAGGTTTCAGGCAACGTGCTGGAGGACGAGAAAGCCTGGGGCACCGTGCATCTGGCTCTTGGAAACAACCTTTTCATAGGCGGGAAAAACAACAGTAAGGTTCACTTAGACGGGGTGATTTTAAGGCCGACCTTAACCCTTGACGGGGAAACCGTCGTCAAGGATGGGGAGCTGAAAGTTTAGGGTGCTGGAAGATTTCGGTTTGAAACAGGGTTTCGGATGGGGAAGGTTTGCTCATTGAAGACTTGGTAAGCTTTGTGGTCGGCGTTTCCACGGGGGTTGCAGGAGCCCTCCTCGGCCTAGGCGGAGGCTTCATCTTCGTCCCCTACTTCCACCTTTTTCTCGGCTTGCCTATGCAGAAGGCGGCGGGAAGCAGCCTGGCAGCCATAGTTTTCCTCACCTCTTCAGCAGCCTCAGCCTACCGTTTCCAAGGCAGAATAGACTTGAAGCTTGCAGCCATGTTTCTTGTGGCCTCCGCGCCCTCCGCCTTTCTTGGAGCCTGGCTAGCCCAGCAGATTGAAGCCTACTACCTTAAAC
>Ga0180302_10001795_pt1 | contig 10308 bp, 5 predicted proteins | sample GuaBasSediGuay17_FD_121794 | JGI IMG/M metagenome (GOLD analysis project Ga0180302, IMG submission 121794) | Subseafloor sediment microbial communities from Guaymas Basin, Gulf of California, Mexico - Guay17, Core 4571-4, 12-15 cm | ecosystem: Environmental > Aquatic > Marine > Hydrothermal... | reverse complement strand
GGTCTACCTTAGGGAGGAGAGAGACTCCTCCTGGTCGGGCTCTAGGCTCCCCAGGAGAAAGCTGCCTCTTGTGGTCTCCAGGGTCCAGTCTGCCGCCGAAAGACTCGCTCCGGTAGACGCAGAGCACGTGGGCGCGATATACTCGAGATACTCGGAGATTTCTGGGAGGTACGGAATAGAGGTAGCCGCGGCAGCCCTCCTGGTTGCCAGCAGACAGATAGGGAGGCCTATTTCCATATCGGAACTCTGCAGGGCCGTAGAGGACTCCGTGGGGGTCCCTCTTTCCAGGAGGCGGGTGGCCCTCACGGCGGCTGACATGGCCCGAGCCCTTAGGATAGATCCCCCCGTAGACCTCAGGGATTACGTAGACCTTGTGATGAGGAGGGTGTACGACTCTAAAGTTCCCTCGGAGCTGGAAGAGAGGTACTCCCTGGATCCAGAGAGGATCCTCGAGAGGGTGAGGCTGAGGGCATACAGGATAGTCTCCAGGATACTGGGGAGGCCCGAGCTGGCTGGGAAGAGCCCCCTCATAACGGCGGCGGCCGTGGTCTACATAGCCGCCAGGTCCGTGGGGCTGAGATTGCTAACTCAGCGGGTCCTCTCTGAGGCCCTGTACACCCACCCCTCAGCAATAAGACGCAGGGTTAAACAGGTGAATTCTATACTCTCGGGGGGCCTCTCCTGAAGAAGGGGGACCTCCTTCCTGCAGCCCTGCTGGCGATCCTCTCGATCTACCTAGTAGTGAAGAGGTTGGTCTCCGGGCCGCCCCCTGCGCCCGATGTCCTCCTCCTCATCCTTCCGATGCTGGCTCTCCCAGCCGTCCCGCCCCTCCTCAGGATCCTGAGGAGGGCTCCTCCCTCCCCGGCGGCGAGGGAGGTGGACGGCGCAATAGTCCTTGACGCCGATGGAAAGGCCGTGGTCGCTAAGGCCCTGGAGATTCTTCCATCCGGAGAGGGCAGGATAGATCTAAGCGAACTGAAGGACATCTCTTCGAGCGTCGGGGCCGGCTTCTCCCTGATATCGGTGAGCCCTCCTGGCTCTGACGGGTCTAGATCCGTCGTGGTCTTCTGGCTCGAGAGACCGGCTGGCGAAGTAGACTCCACCCTGGACCTCGTCAACGCGCTCTGCAGGATAGCGGCGAAGACCTCTTCGGTACCGATGTCAGAGCTGGAGGGAGCCCCCGCGGAGGACTTCGTTCGGTCTGCGGTCCGCGTGGCGAGGTTCGGCGCTCCGTGGAACCCCCGCCTCACCCTTTCGGGTGCATCACCGCTGGGTCCGACCGGCCCCCGGCTGAGGCTGGGGAGGACTCGGGGCGGGAAGACCTTCTCCCTCCCGGTCGAGGTCATGACCAAGCACGTGGTCATAGTGGGGAGGACCGGGTCCGGCAAGACGACGACCGCGATGAGACTCATCAAGGAACTCTGGGACTTAGGCGTCCCGTCTCTGGTCCTCGACTACCACGGAGAGTACTCCGGGTTCATCGTCAGACTCGGGGGGAGGGCTCTGGGCCTGCCCCGAGGGGTCTCTGTGAACTTCCTAGCTAGCCTCCTGAACGGCGGGTCCCCCTCGGGCGCTATTGACGTCCTACAGCAGATGCTCTCTCTGAGCCCCTCTCAGACGTACATAGTGGACAGGTGCCTCGCCTCCCTCCTGAGGGAAGTGCCCGACCCCACCCTCCTAGACCTCCTAGAGCAGGTCGATGAGTACAGAGAGAGGACCGCCCCGGAGATGGAGAGCAAGCTGGCCCTCCTGAGGAAGCTGGAGCCCCTCTGCAAGGGAGAGGGGGCGGCCCACCTCCTGAGGGAGGAACTCCCCCCGGTGGAGGAACTGCTCGAGGCCCCGACCTCGGTGAGCCTCTGGGGGATAGACGCCACATTCGTGAAGGACGCGGTGGTCTACTCAATCTTGGCCAGGATATACCGCCACGCCAAGGAGTCAGGCAGGTCCCCCCTCAGGTTCGCGGTGGTGGTGGAGGAGTCGGATCACGTCCTCCCTAGGAGCCCGTCTCCATCCCTGAGCGTGGCGGACAGAATGTTCTCCGAGCTTAGGAAGTTCGGGGTCTCCCTGATCCTGATATCTCAGGCCCCCTCCTCTATGTCGAGGTACGTCCTGAGGAACTCCGCCACCAGGGTGATCCACGCCCTCTCTGTCAGGGAGGACGTGCGCGAGGTGCTATTCGCCCAGATTCAGGGAGCCGGAGCGAGGATCGAAGCTGAAGTCGATTCCCTCCGACCGGGAGAGGCTCTGATACTCTCTGAAGGCATCCCCCGGCCCGAGAGGGTCCTGATAGATCCCGTAGATCCCGGAGTAGAGCTGGGAGAGGAGGGCCACGCAATCCTCTCCAGCCTAGCCCCCCACTTCTATCTCAATGGACCTCGACGCTATGAGATCTAGGAGGGGGGCCCTGTCCAGCCAGCTTATCCTCTTCCGGCCGACGCCGGGGGACCGGAGCAGTCTGAGTACCCTTGCACAGACCCCCTCCGGCCTTCCCACGGTGGTGTCCACCTCCACGACCTTTCGCTCGGGGAAGCTGGAGTAGGCTTCTGCTGACACCACCCCCAGGGCCTCCGCCATGGCGTTCTCCAGGGCCCTCTCGTACCCCATCCTCCCCTCCAGCCTGTACCTAAGTATGAGAGGGTCGCACCGCAGCACCACTACCCCTTGGACGAACTCCTGCGGAACCATCTCAGGGTGCAGGGTCTCCAGGATGACGTCCTCCCCCCTCAGGATCTGTGAGAGTCTCTCCGTGACCGCGCCTGGGTCTACCACCACGCTCCCCCTCCTCTCGTCTCTATAGAGATAGAGACCCTCCCTTCTGACAAGGCCCCCGACGTCGAGGAACCTGAGACCTAACTCTCTCGAGAGAAGTCTCCCTATCGTGCTCTTTCCCGTGCCAGGGGTTCCGGTGACCGCCAGTGACCCCCCTCTCCAGAGAGCCAATCTTTATATACCTCCCGCTCTACACCCTCTCCACGGGCTCCGGTGGTGTAGCCCGGCCAAGCATAGGGGCCTCTCGAGCCCCAGACCCGGGTTCAAATCCCGGCCGGAGCACCAATCTAACTTTTTTCCGCGGCCTTCCGGTCGATTCTCAGTACGGAAGCTCTCCGAATAGGCTCCTGACTGGGTGGAACCCCTGGGAGATCATCGCGTACGTCATGATGCAGACCACAGCGAGGACCACGATCCCCCTGAGGACTTCCCTCCTGGAGAACGGCCCTGCTACGAACATGGCGTTTATGCATGCGAACACCACGTAGAAGTAGTTGACTATCGTCTCCTCTGGGATCATCCAGAGCGTCATCACCCAGACCCCGAACTCTGCCACCCCCCACGCTACCATGAAGGAGAGTATGGCCAGGCCCGCCCCTACCAAGATCTCCCTCAGCGAGAACCTGACGGCATAGGGGGCCCTCGGGACTCTTCCGGCCCTAACGCTCCAGGCCGACCTGCGGGGTCCCATCTAATCACCCACCACCGTCCCTACACCCTCGCCGCCCAGAGCCCTTAAAATAAGGGTTGGTTTTAAACCGTTGAGTATAACGCACTTGATCCCCGACCTCCTCAGGACCCTCAGGGCCACTGGGTCCATCAGGTCGTACCTCCCGGGGTAGAACCGGAACCTCCTGATTATCTCCTCCATCTCCTCGTAGCTCACCCTGTCCACCACTAGGGGGCCTCTCTCCCCCTCCACGATCACCCCATCCACCCCAGTGGCCTTCACCATCAGGTCCGCCTGGGTGAGCTCAGATATAACGGCCGCCACAGCGTCCGTGGACTGTCCGGGCGCCATCCCCCCGGTCACGACGACCTTCCCAGACTCGTAAAGCAGCATAAACTCCTCGTAGCTCCTCGGGATCTTCCTGACGGCTAGGTCTCCCAGCGCCGAAGCTATGAGCATGGCGTTCACCCTGGTTATCTCAATGCCTATCAGGTCCATTATGGCAGGGGAGGCTCCGAGTCTCTCGGCAGCCTCTATAAGCTCTCTCGCCAGCCTCCCTCCCCCGGCCACCACGGACACTCTGTGACCCGTCTCGATAATCTGTCCTATGACCTTAGAGTAATCCACGGCCAGGGAGACGTCCCCACCCCTCATAGAGTCTATGACAGCTCCTCCCAGCAGGAGGACCACTTTCATCGCTTCATACCCGGCTTCACTTCTGGGATGGTATATAAACTCGCCACAGCGCAGAGCCCCCCCTGCCATCACTACCTTTTTTCTCTGGCGGTATGGGTCCAGGGGAGTCCGTGAAGAGGCCATCGAGGAGCGCTAGAGAACTATACCTACTGGTGAACATTCTCTCTCTGGGGGCTGGGAGGCCGGTGCCAGCTGAGGACCTAGCCAGGACCATGGGGCTCTCCAGGCCATCCCTCAGCCGCTGGCTGGAGGAGGCCGTCGAAGATTCTCTCATTCTGCTAGAATACAGAGACAGGAGGATCTTCGTGACGCCCTCCAGCCGAGGGTATGACGTCCTTAGGAGCGCCCTCCTCGCGGTCTCGAAAATAGGCCGCGGCAGGGTGGTCCTGGGTAGGGTCTTCTCCGGGATGGGCGAGGGGGCCTATTACCTCAGCCTCCGGGGATACTCAGCCCAGCTTGAGAACCTCCTCGGGTACCGCCCCTTCCCTGGCACTCTCAACCTGAGGCTCATCTCCTTCTCGGACGTCGAAGCCGTCAGGCTCTGGAGGGAGATGGTCACCCCCCTCAGGGTGTCTCCGTTCAGGGAGGGGGGGAGGCTGTTCGGAGGGGCCTCGATATACCCGGTTGTCCTGATGGGGGAGGTGGAGGCTCACGCCATATTCCCGGATAGGAGGCACTATGGGGATGACGTAGTGGAGGTGGTGTGGCGAGAGAACCTCAGAACCAGGCTGTCTCTCTCCGACGGCTCCGTCATCCCCGTGAGCCTACTCGACTGGAACCTAGTGGGCCGGGGGGGACTCGAACCCCCGACCTCCGCCTCGTCAAGGCGGCGTCATAGCCGCTAGACCACCGGCCCAGGAACCCCCAGCGAGCCTGCTTAAGAGTCTTTCCCTCAGCCACCCCTGCCGCGGCCCGTGCGCCGGTCCGCTCGGGGGCTCAATACTCAAGATCTTCTTCACGCATCAGTTGGCCTGTTATTTCATCGCCCCCTCTCTCGGGACCCCGAGGAACGAGAAATATATTTCTCGTTCCTCGGGGTCCCGAGAGAGGGGGCGATGAAATAACAGGCCAACTGATGCGTGAAGAAGATCTTGAGTATTGAGCCCCCGAGCGGACCGGCGCACGGGCCGCGGCAGGGGTGGCTGAGGGAAAGACTCTTAAGCAGGCTCGCTGGGGGTTCCTGGGCCGGTGGTCTAGCGGCTATGACGCCGCCTTGACGAGGCGGAGGTCGGGGGTTCGAGTCCCCCCCGGCCCACTAGGTTCCAGTCGAGTAGGCTCACGGGGATGACGGAGCCGTCGGAGAGAGACAGCCTGGTTCTGAGGTTCTCTCGCCACACCACCTCCACTACGTCATCCCCATAGTGCCTCCTATCCGGGAATATGGCGTGAGCCTCCACCTCCCCCATCAGGACAACCGGGTATATCGAGGCCCCTCCGAACAGCCTCCCCCCCTCCCTGAACGGAGACACCCTGAGGGGGGTGACCATCTCCCTCCAGAGCCTGACGGCTTCGACGTCCGAGAAGGAGATGAGCCTCAGGTTGAGAGTGCCAGGGAAGGGGCGGTACCCGAGGAGGTTCTCAAGCTGGGCTGAGTATCCCCGGAGGCTGAGGTAATAGGCCCCCTCGCCCATCCCGGAGAAGACCCTACCCAGGACCACCCTGCCGCGGCCTATTTTCGAGACCGCGAGGAGGGCGCTCCTAAGGACGTCATACCCTCGGCTGGAGGGCGTCACGAAGATCCTCCTGTCTCTGTATTCTAGCAGAATGAGAGAATCTTCGACGGCCTCCTCCAGCCAGCGGCTGAGGGATGGCCTGGAGAGCCCCATGGTCCTGGCTAGGTCCTCAGCTGGCACCGGCCTCCCAGCCCCCAGAGAGAGAATGTTCACCAGTAGGTATAGTTCTCTAGCGCTCCTCGATGGCCTCTTCACGGACTCCCCTGGACCCATACCGCCAGAGAAAAAAGGTAGTGATGGCAGGGGGGGCTCTGCGCTGTGGCGAGTTTATATACCATCCCAGAAGTGAAGCCGGGTATGAAGCGATGAAAGTGGTCCTCCTGCTGGGAGGAGCTGTCATAGACTCTATGAGGGGTGGGGACGTCTCCCTGGCCGTGGATTACTCTAAGGTCATAGGACAGATTATCGAGACGGGTCACAGAGTGTCCGTGGTGGCCGGGGGAGGGAGGCTGGCGAGAGAGCTTATAGAGGCTGCCGAGAGACTCGGAGCCTCCCCTGCCATAATGGACCTGATAGGCATTGAGATAACCAGGGTGAACGCCATGCTCATAGCTTCGGCGCTGGGAGACCTAGCCGTCAGGAAGATCCCGAGGAGCTACGAGGAGTTTATGCTGCTTTACGAGTCTGGGAAGGTCGTCGTGACCGGGGGGATGGCGCCCGGACAGTCCACGGACGCTGTGGCGGCCGTTATATCTGAGCTCACCCAGGCGGACCTGATGGTGAAGGCCACTGGGGTGGATGGGGTGATCGTGGAGGGGGAGAGAGGCCCCCTAGTGGTGGACAGGGTGAGCTACGAGGAGATGGAGGAGATAATCAGGAGGTTCCGGTTCTACCCCGGGAGGTACGACCTGATGGACCCAGTGGCCCTGAGGGTCCTGAGGAGGTCGGGGATCAAGTGCGTTATACTCAACGGTTTAAAACCAACCCTTATTTTAAGGGCTCTGGGCGGCGAGGGTGTAGGGACGGTGGTGGGTGATTAGATGGGACCCCGCAGGTCGGCCTGGAGCGTTAGGGCCGGAAGAGTCCCGAGGGCCCCCTATGCCGTCAGGTTCTCGCTGAGGGAGATCTTGGTAGGGGCGGGCCTGGCCATACTCTCCTTCATGGTAGCGTGGGGGGTGGCAGAGTTCGGGGTCTGGGTGATGACGCTCTGGATGATCCCAGAGGAGACGATAGTCAACTACTTCTACGTGGTGTTCGCATGCATAAACGCCATGTTCGTAGCAGGGCCGTTCTCCAGGAGGGAAGTCCTCAGGGGGATCGTGGTCCTCGCTGTGGTCTGCATCATGACGTACGCGATGATCTCCCAGGGGTTCCACCCAGTCAGGAGCCTATTCGGAGAGCTTCCGTACTGAGAATCGACCGGAAGGCCGCGGAAAAAAGTTAGATTGGTGCTCCGGCCGGGATTTGAACCCGGGTCTGGGGCTCGAGAGGCCCCTATGCTTGGCCGGGCTACACCACCGGAGCCCGTGGAGAGGGTGTAGAGCGGGAGGTATATAAAGATTGGCTCTCTGGAGAGGGGGGTCACTGGCGGTCACCGGAACCCCTGGCACGGGAAAGAGCACGATAGGGAGACTTCTCTCGAGAGAGTTAGGTCTCAGGTTCCTCGACGTCGGGGGCCTTGTCAGAAGGGAGGGTCTCTATCTCTATAGAGACGAGAGGAGGGGGAGCGTGGTGGTAGACCCAGGCGCGGTCACGGAGAGACTCTCACAGATCCTGAGGGGGGAGGACGTCATCCTGGAGACCCTGCACCCTGAGATGGTTCCGCAGGAGTTCGTCCAAGGGGTAGTGGTGCTGCGGTGCGACCCTCTCATACTTAGGTACAGGCTGGAGGGGAGGATGGGGTACGAGAGGGCCCTGGAGAACGCCATGGCGGAGGCCCTGGGGGTGGTGTCAGCAGAAGCCTACTCCAGCTTCCCCGAGCGAAAGGTCGTGGAGGTGGACACCACCGTGGGAAGGCCGGAGGGGGTCTGTGCAAGGGTACTCAGACTGCTCCGGTCCCCCGGCGTCGGCCGGAAGAGGATAAGCTGGCTGGACAGGGCCCCCCTCCTAGATCTCATAGCGTCGAGGTCCATTGAGATAGAAGTGGGGGGCTAGGCTGGAGAGGATTGCGTGGCCCTCCTCTCCCAGCTCTACTCCGGGATCTACGGGATCTATCAGGACCCTCTCGGGCCGGGGGATGCCTTCAGAGAGTATCAGAGCCTCTCCCGGTCGGAGGGAATCGACTTCAGCTTCGATCCTCGCTCCGGCTCCCTGAATCTGGGCGAATAGCACCTCGCGCACGTCCTCCCTGACAGAGAGGGCGTGGATCACCCTGGTGGCGGAGTTCCTCAGGACGTACCTCGACATAGAGGAGGGGGCCTGAGATATCAGGATCAGGGAGACCCCGAACTTCCTAAGCTCGGAGAACATTCTGTCCGCCACGCTCAGGGATGGAGACGGGCTCCTAGGGAGGACGTGATCCGACTCCTCCACCACCACCGCGAACCTGAGGGGGGACCTGCCTGACTCCTTGGCGTGGCGGTATATCCTGGCCAAGATTGAGTAGACCACCGCGTCCTTCACGAATGTGGCGTCTATCCCCCAGAGGCTCACCGAGGTCGGGGCCTCGAGCAGTTCCTCCACCGGGGGGAGTTCCTCCCTCAGGAGGTGGGCCGCCCCCTCTCCCTTGCAGAGGGGCTCCAGCTTCCTCAGGAGGGCCAGCTTGCTCTCCATCTCCGGGGCGGTCCTCTCTCTGTACTCATCGACCTGCTCTAGGAGGTCTAGGAGGGTGGGGTCGGGCACTTCCCTCAGGAGGGAGGCGAGGCACCTGTCCACTATGTACGTCTGAGAGGGGCTCAGAGAGAGCATCTGCTGTAGGACGTCAATAGCGCCCGAGGGGGACCCGCCGTTCAGGAGGCTAGCTAGGAAGTTCACAGAGACCCCTCGGGGCAGGCCCAGAGCCCTCCCCCCGAGTCTGACGATGAACCCGGAGTACTCTCCGTGGTAGTCGAGGACCAGAGACGGGACGCCTAAGTCCCAGAGTTCCTTGATGAGTCTCATCGCGGTCGTCGTCTTGCCGGACCCGGTCCTCCCCACTATGACCACGTGCTTGGTCATGACCTCGACCGGGAGGGAGAAGGTCTTCCCGCCCCGAGTCCTCCCCAGCCTCAGCCGGGGGCCGGTCGGACCCAGCGGTGATGCACCCGAAAGGGTGAGGCGGGGGTTCCACGGAGCGCCGAACCTCGCCACGCGGACCGCAGACCGAACGAAGTCCTCCGCGGGGGCTCCCTCCAGCTCTGACATCGGTACCGAAGAGGTCTTCGCCGCTATCCTGCAGAGCGCGTTGACGAGGTCCAGGGTGGAGTCTACTTCGCCAGCCGGTCTCTCGAGCCAGAAGACCACGACGGATCTAGACCCGTCAGAGCCAGGAGGGCTCACCGATATCAGGGAGAAGCCGGCCCCGACGCTCGAAGAGATGTCCTTCAGTTCGCTTAGATCTATCCTGCCCTCTCCGGATGGAAGAATCTCCAGGGCCTTAGCGACCACGGCCTTTCCATCGGCGTCAAGGACTATTGCGCCGTCCACCTCCCTCGCCGCCGGGGAGGGAGGAGCCCTCCTCAGGATCCTGAGGAGGGGCGGGACGGCTGGGAGAGCCAGCATCGGAAGGATGAGGAGGAGGACATCGGGCGCAGGGGGCGGCCCGGAGACCAACCTCTTCACTACTAGGTAGATCGAGAGGATCGCCAGCAGGGCTGCAGGAAGGAGGTCCCCCTTCTTCAGGAGAGGCCCCCCGAGAGTATAGAATTCACCTGTTTAACCCTGCGTCTTATTGCTGAGGGGTGGGTGTACAGGGCCTCAGAGAGGACCCGCTGAGTTAGCAATCTCAGCCCCACGGACCTGGCGGCTATGTAGACCACGGCCGCCGCCGTTATGAGGGGGCTCTTCCCAGCCAGCTCGGGCCTCCCCAGTATCCTGGAGACTATCCTGTATGCCCTCAGCCTCACCCTCTCGAGGATCCTCTCTGGATCCAGGGAGTACCTCTCTTCCAGCTCCGAGGGAACTTTAGAGTCGTACACCCTCCTCATCACAAGGTCTACGTAATCCCTGAGGTCTACGGGGGGATCTATCCTAAGGGCTCGGGCCATGTCAGCCGCCGTGAGGGCCACCCGCCTCCTGGAAAGAGGGACCCCCACGGAGTCCTCTACGGCCCTGCAGAGTTCCGATATGGAAATAGGCCTCCCTATCTGTCTGCTGGCAACCAGGAGGGCTGCCGCGGCTACCTCTATTCCGTACCTCCCAGAAATCTCCGAGTATCTCGAGTATATCGCGCCCACGTGCTCTGCGTCTACCGGAGCGAGTCTTTCGGCGGCAGACTGGACCCTGGAGACCACAAGAGGCAGCTTTCTCCTGGGGAGCCTAGAGCCCGACCAGGAGGAGTCTCTCTCCTCCCTAAGGTAGACC
>Ga0180302_10001794_pt1 | contig 10311 bp, 8 predicted proteins | sample GuaBasSediGuay17_FD_121794 | JGI IMG/M metagenome (GOLD analysis project Ga0180302, IMG submission 121794) | Subseafloor sediment microbial communities from Guaymas Basin, Gulf of California, Mexico - Guay17, Core 4571-4, 12-15 cm | ecosystem: Environmental > Aquatic > Marine > Hydrothermal... | reverse complement strand
TTTGGCCAAACACCAAGCAACTATATAGGTAAAAAGCTGTTAGCATATGAGGTTAAAGATGAAGTTATCATCCTTAAAAAGCCTCCAGAAAAGGTTGAAGAAGTATCTATAAAGGGAGAGGGGACAACCTACCTTAACTATTCCCCATTCTTTTTAATGCTGCTTTTTATGTGGATTTTTAGAATGATTGGAGGTATGATTATGATGAAACGTAAACGTTATTAGTTTCTCTACTAAAAACAGGGTAAACAAGTTTTTGGCCAGTATTAAAAAAAGGGGAGTTAAATTTTTTGGTTTAACTAGTGTTAGAGAGCTTTAATCTTTTCCATATCTAATGCATCCTCAGTTTTCGCTATTGATGTTGTACATGCAAGGTCTCCTGTAACGTTAACACATGTTCTAGACATGTCAAGTATAGCATCAACACCTGCTATTAAAGCAATCCCTTCAAGTGGAAGACCAACTGCAGAAAGAACCATTGCAAGCATTATAAGACCAGCACCAGGTACACCAGCTGTACCTATGGAGGCTAGGATTGCTGTTGTTATAACGATACCCATCTGAGTTGGTGTAAGAGGTGCACCTATAATATTTGCTATAAACGCTGCACATAAAACCTGGTAAATTGAGGTTCCATCCATGTTGATTGTAGCACCAACCGGAAGTGTATAGGAGTACACTGAACGCTTAATTCCCATTCTTTCTGCACAATTCATTGTTACTGGTAAGGTTGCTGAGCTGCTTCTTGTAACAAACGCAAAAAGCATTGCTTCCTTAGCTCCCTTAAAAAACTTTACAGGGGAAACTCTTGCAACAAGAAAAACTATTATTGAATATATTACAAATGCATGGAAGAAAACAGCAAAATACTCTAAACCAATTAAACCAGCAAACGCTCCAAGCACAGCAGTACCGTATGTTCCTACAGCCCAAGCCATTAATGCAAAAACACCTATCGGAGCATACCACATAACAATCATTGTAAGCTTATACATTGCTTCAGCAAATCCATCAATAGCCTCTCTAGCAACCTTACCCTTCTCAGCAGCAAGTGAAAGAGAAATTCCGAAAAGCAACGCAAAAACTATTATTGGAAGAATATTCCCTTCAGCAAGATCTTTTACAATATTTGTTGTAAAGAGGCTTAGAAACAATTCTACTCCTGATGGTGGAGGTTTAGGTGTTGGAGGTTTAAGCCCTGTAATTGTTAAACCCCAACCAAGCCCAGGCTTAAACAATCCAGCCCAAAAAGCTGCAACTGTTACAGCAATAGCTGTTGTACCTATATAAAAAACTAACATTTTACCTGTTAATCTTCCAAGAGCAGCTGGTGAAACTGCTGAAGCACCAACAATAACACTAAAAAGTATCAATGGAACTACAAGCAACTTTAAAAGTCTAACAAACAAATCTCCTGCAGGTTTTATAACCCCTATTGGTGGCCCAACAATAGCGCCAACAACAGCACCAAGAACGAAGGCTATTAGAATCAACCATGGGAGACTTACTTTTCCTGCCATAGCTTCTCCCGAACTCTTATTTTTAGCTTAAAAAGCTATATTTAATTTTCCCTTTAACTTTCTAATTTTCCATTAAAAACAGCTATAAGCTTTATTTCCCCTATTTTTTGGAAATTTCCTTCGAAATAGAGGCCATATAAGGCTTTCTTTAACTATTTTTTAGCAGAAAAACTAAGTTTAAACTTATCACCCGGCCAGGTTAAAAGACATACTAAAAATTGCTGCAAAGTTTATGTGTGCATTATAATAACTTACCATTTAAAAGATAAAATTGACAGAAATTTTGGCATAAAACTGTAAATTTAAAGGTTAACAAATTTTAAGCCTACAATATCCCCACTATTTAGCTTTAACCTTAAACCTATAAGCTTCAGTAAACCACAATTTAGGATACCTTCAATACCTAAAATTTCCTCCCCGTTAACCACTGGTTTAACATTAGTTTTAAAAGCAACACCAGAATACATTCTTCTAAAACCTTTGCCAACAACATCCCCATTTAAAGTTTTTAGCAACCCTAACTTTTTAACTCCAATAGCAACCCCAAATTTGTGATGCGGAATTCCACCATCAAAACAGTAAAATTTTCTGGAAAATTTTAAGGGTAAACTTGTTTTATTTTCATTCAAGTTTAAAGGTTTAACCAAAGAAAAGCTTTTAAAGTTTTCAGCAACTTCAAAAAGTATTTCACCACCAACCTTAGATTTAACTTTTAAAGGTTTCATAAACTCCTTATCAACTTTAACTTTAAAAGCCCCCCTAGCTCTATAAGGATTATTTTTAAGAGTTCTAAGCTCAAAATGTGCATGTAAACTTGTCCAAGGCGGAAAATATCCTGAAACAATCATCTTACCTAAGGGGTCTCCAAGAAAAATTTTTTCACCAATTTTAACCTTAGGTTTAACATGCAAAACTTTTAGAGCATATTCTTCATTAAGCTTAATAAGAATTAAAGGCTCCTTACCATACGCATCACTTCTAAGCTTCAAAGATTCAAACCACTTAACGTTAACAATCCTACCCTCATCAAGAGGCATTAAAGCATCAGCACCATCAAAATAAACATCTAAAGCTGATTCATCTTTATGAGCTGGATAAGGACTATTAAAAATACTAAAACATGTTTTCCATGGAAGCTTAAAAATAAATCCTTTACTTTTAGCAACAACCCTAAAACTTTTCAATTTTCTTCAACCATGCATCCGGTAAACTCTAAAACTTTTTTAGCAGCTTCAATAGCTGCAGCTTCCTTAGCTTCAAATGTTTCAGCTCCAATATGAGGTGTACAAACAACATGCGGATGATTAAGAATTTTAAGGTTTTTTGGAGGCTCCTCAGAATATACATCTAAACCTACACCTGAAATTTTACCTTCAATAAGAGCCTTATAAAGCGCATCTTCATCTACAATTCCTCCCCTAGAAGTGTTAACCAGTATTGGTTTTTTACGCATAAGGTTAAACTCCCTTTCACCTATAAGCATTCTAGTATCTCCTGTTAAGGGAACATGGATAGTTATAACATCAGCTTCAGTAAGCAACTCTTCAAGGTTTAAAGCAACTCTAAAGCCCTCTTCTAAAGCCTCTTTAAGCTTAGCTTTAGCTAGTTTTCCGTTTTCCCTAAAAAGGATATCATAAACTATAACTTTCATCCCAAAAGCTTTACCTATTTTTGCAACTCTTGAACCTATTCTACCAAAACCGATAACACCTAAAGTTTTACCTGAAAGTATGATTCCTGTAAGCTTACTCTTTATCCATTCACCTCTCTTAACAGAAGAGTCTGCATAAGGAATCTTTCTTGCAACTGCTAAAATAAGTCCGAAAGTTAATTCTGCAACAGATTGAGCTGTAGCTTCTCCAGTATTATAAACTTTTACACCTTTTTCCTCAGCTTTCCTAACATCAATATTATCTAAACCGATTCCTGCTCTAACAACAATTTTAAGTCTTCCGCAATCTTCTAAAATATCGCTTGTAAGCTTTGTTTTTCCACGTAAAATTATGCAATCAAAATTTTTAATAATATTTTTAAGCTCTTCAGCTGAAATCTCATCTTTAACTTCAACCTCAAATCCAGCTTTCCTTAAAATTTCAGCACATTTTTCATGAACTTTATCGCAGATAAGAACTTTAAAACTCAAGTTAAGTTTTCACCCTCTCCCCTTAGCTGAAACAATTTTTACAATATCCCTATGCTTTAAAACATAATCTTCCCCAAGCCTTCTTCTGCTTCTAACATCCACAGCATATATAAATGTTTCAGCAAGCTCACTATGAATCATCCCCGCAAAATCTTTAACAGTTGTACCTTTAGGTATAAGATAACAATCAGGTAAAACTCTTCCATAATGGTCTGTAAGCTTACTTTCATCTTCAACAGGAAAAACAGCAATTAAACCTGCAATATTAAAAAGTGAAAAGTTTAATGCTTGCTGAACACCAGTACCACCATAAACCCTTAAAACTCTATCTTTAACCATTTTTAAAGCTAAAACCTGCTTTTCAGTAAGTTTCCCCTCATCTAAAACTTTAAAATCAGAATCTCCAGGCTTATAATCTATAAGCTTAGCTTCAGCAGCTCTTCTTAAAACAAGTTCAGCTTCAGCTGAGCATGGAATAACAGGGTAACCTGTCTCCTTAAGAAGCCTAATATTTTCTTCAGCTTGAGGTAGGTCAATCTTGTTAGCTACAAGAATAATTGGTTTAGCTTCCCTCCTAATATTGGATGCAAGCAATCTAAGCTCCTCATCCGTAAAGCTTGAAGGTTTTTTAGATTTAAGGTTAAGCTTTTCTAAAGCTTCTTCAATAAACCTTCTTTTAACTTGTAAACCTGAAAGTTTTAATGTTAAAAGGCTTGTTAAATCTTCCCTTAAAGTTTCAGCTTTTCTAGCAATTCTATCCCAATCCTTCTTTAAAATCTGAAAAAACCACATATCAAACTCTCTTTCAAGAAACCTTAAATCTTCAACAGGGTTTCTTGTTCCAGGTTTACATGGTCGACCCTCCTCATCTGTTGCTCCAGCAGCATCTAAAATTAGTAAAAGAACATCAGCTTTTCTAACTTCATCTAAAAACTGGTTTCCTAAACCTCTTCCACGCCAAGCTTCAGGTACAAGTCCAGGGCAATCAACAAGATTTACAGGGCAAAATCTTACACCATCTACACATGCAGAATTTACAGGGTCATCCTTTACATTAAACTCTTTACAAACACATTCAACAGTTACATAGGTTACACCAACATTAGCTTTTTTAGTGGTAAAAGGATAATTTGCTATAGGAACTGAAGCTAGAGTTGCAGCTGAAAAAAATGTGCTTTTACCAACATTAGGTTTACCAACTAAACCTACAACAACCATTCATCAACAACCTAAAAAAGTTAATTAAATCTTGCTTAAAAAGCCTTGATAAAGTTTTATATAAAAATTAAGCTTAAACTTCCCATAAAACTAAAGATTAGGATAGCTTAAAAGCAAACCTAAATAAAAATTTGCTTCACAAGTTTTAAATAGTAAAACCTAACACTGAAAAATTTCTTAAACTAAGTTCATATAGAATTAGGGGAGTTTAGCCTATTTAGATTTGGATTATGCTCCAATTAGGTTTTTCTTTAATGTTCAGCAGCTTCTCAAATTTAACATTTAAAACTTTTAAAGCCCTATTCCAACCAGCTAAACCTCCACCATGTTTAACTGTTTCCAAGATTACCTCACCAAATTTTTCATCTCCAATAGATAAGGCTGCCTGAATTTGAGCATGTTTAGGGTTTAAAATTTCAACTGCAAACCTTCTATCATTCTTTAAACCTGAAATTATTCTTTTATAAGCTTCCTTTAAGTATTTTAGGGGTTTAACCTTGTAAAGCTGAAGAGGTGTGTGAGGCTTAGGTATAAGCGGGTTTATGCTTAACCTTACACTCTTAAAACCAAAACCAGCATCAGCAACTTTTTTAGCAAGGTTAACAATCTTATCTAAATCCTCAAAAGTTTCACCTGGAACACCAACCATAAAATAAAGTTTAACATTTTTTATTCCAGCTTTAAAAGCTAGCTTAGCAGCTTCAACAACATCTTCATCCTTAAAATGTTTACCTAAACTTTTTCTAAGCTGCCAGCATCCAACTTCAGGTGCAAAAGTTACTGTTCGCTGTCTACCTTTAACAAGACACTTAAAAAGTTTCTCAGAAACATTATCTACAGCTAATGAGGGAACTGAAATTTCAACATTACCGCTATTTAAGCTTACAATGTATTCACATAAATCTTCAAGTTTAGGGTAGTATGCTAAACCTGCACCTACAAGTGTAACCTTGCTAACACCAGTAAATCTTAAACCTTCAAAAATAATATCTTCAAGCTTCCCTAAACTTCTAAACCTCATAGGCCAACCAATATGAGTTATAAGGCAAAACCTACATTTTCTGGGACAGCCTCTAACAACTTCAGCCATAAAAGTTTTACCAAAAATAGGCATATAGGGGCTTTTAAAATCAACCTCAGGTAAAATTTCAGCTAAAGGATGAGGTGCCTCATCCAAGTTTTCAATATAAACCCTCCTAGCTTTTAAAGCTTCAGCAGGGAAAAAACCATCTTTTTTCTCAAAAATCCTTAAGGATTTTTCTTTTAAGGCTTGCTTTAAACCTTCAACAAAAAAATCTAGGATAGGTTCAAGTTCACCTATGATAAAAAGGTCTATAAAGTTTTTTAGGGGAAGCGGATTCTCAGTAATGCATGGACCTCCAGCAACTATTAAAGGTTTAAGCTTTCTTTTCCACCTTAAAACTTCAATTCCTGAATCTAAAAGCATCTTTAAAGCATTAAAGTAATCCTCCTCAAACTGAAAGGTAAAAGCTATAACATCAAATCTACTTAATGGTTGGTGAGATTCTAAACTTAGTATAGGCTCACCTTTTAATGGAAGAAAAAACCTTTCACAAACAACATCTTCCCTAGAGTTTAAAAGAGCATAAAGAAGCTGAACCGTAAAACCTGACATACCAACCCTGTAGATATTGGGGTAACATAAAGCTATTCTAAGCTCAACCTTACGCCAATCCTTCTTAACAATATTTCTCTCCTTAAGATTCATCAAAACCTATAAAACTCCTCTAATCGTATAAAGCCTCCAAAAATTAAAAGATAAACAACCTGTAAAGTTTTTACCTATTAAATTTAAGTTTAAAGTAGCAACTAGAAATTTCCAGTCTATTTAGGATAGCAGGGAGGCTATAATGGCGGCTAAAGTTAAAATTAGGGGGTTTAAAAATGAGATGCCTCCACTATTCTTAGAGTTATTAATGATTCTGCTAAAGCCTACTGGGCAATAGCATTCTATAGGAAGCATGGATTCAATCCGGTGTCGGATTCGGATAGTATACTAAGGAAGCTATTATAAGGTACTAGGTATACAAGGAAAAAACTCTTTAACTTCCTAAGCTCACTTAAACTTTTAAACTTTAATTTTTGCTCAACTATAACCCTCGTATTCGGAGGGATATCCCGGTAAACACAAATATTTGGGCCTATTTGACTATTTGGCCCAATTTTTACTCCAGGCATTAGACTTACATTTATGCCTGTTTGAACGTTATCTCCTAAGATAACTCCAAGTTTTTCTCTTCCACTGTCAGTAAGCTTACCTTTTAAAAACATTTTAATTGTTCTCCTATCAAATCTAAGGTTTCCTACAAGTGTTCCTGCACCAAGATTACAATTTTCACCTATAACACTATCCCCAACATAGGATAAATGTGGAATCTTAGAATTATCCATAACTAAAGAATTTTTAATTTCGCATCCATTTCCAACTTTAACATTCCTGCCGAGACTGGTATAAGCTCTAAGATAACAGTTAGGCCCAATATTTGAGCCTCCACCAATATAAACTGGACCTTCAACATATACTCCAGACCTTAAAATAGCTCCCCTTTCAACAACAACTAAACCTGAAATTTTAACACCTTTCTCAATTTTACCCTCAATTTTTGAGCGTCTAAGACTTGAAAGATACCTTTTATTTGCTTCAAGCAGGTCCCATGGTTTTCCAATATCAAGCCAATCTAAACTTTTAACCTTTACAGTATAAACATTAAACCCCTCCTTAACCATAAGCCTAACAGCATCTGTAAGTTCAACTTCTCCTCTAACAGATTTTTCAACTTTACTTAAAAACTTAAAAATATCCTGGTTAAACACGTATACACCTGCATTTATAAGGTTGCTTAAAGGTTGATTAGGCTTCTCAACCAAATCTTTAACCTTACCATCCCTATCCAGCATAAGAACACCATAATCTTCAGGATTACTAACTTCAACAGCAACCAGAATAGGAGACTTCCTTTTCCTGTAAGCCTTATAAACCTTTGTTAAAACCCCGTTTGCAAGATACAAATCTCCATAGGAAACAATAAATTCCTCATCAATTAATCCATCTAAAATTTTTAAAGCATCACCAGTTCCGGAGGGTTTTTCCTGCCACACATATTTTAACCTTAAACCACTTTTTTTACCATCACCAAAAAACTTGATAATATGCTCACCAAGATAACCTACAACAATGTAAACTTCTTTAACTCTCAAAGTTTTAAGTTGACTTAAAATATAGCTTAAAAGAGGCTTACCACCAACAGGTAAAAGTGGTTTAGGTTTAGTTAAAGTTAAAGGTTGAAGCCTTTCCCCAAACCCAGCTGCTAAAATAACAGCTTTCAACCTTAAAACCTTAACTTGAAGGTTGACTTGGAGTTACTTGTAAAACTTCTAAAGGTTTAGTTAAAAGCTTAGTTTTTCTTATGCCAACATGCCTTAAAGGTGCAATTTTTGTTGCATGATTATAGATGTCTGATGCAATTTTGCCTAAAACAGCTTCCTGAACAAACTGTTCATAGCTTAAGTTTTTACTTTTCTCAAGGATAATTTCACCCATAATTTTTCTTATAGCCTTTTCTTGGGAAGGAGACAATCTTCTTCTTGAAAATGCTACACCATAAACTCTAATCTTCCATCCATCCTTAGTTTCAACATCAAATATTCCATCAATTTTTGAGCTTCCACGCCGCACAAGACTTCTAAGGTATTCTCTACTATACTCATGACCCTTGAATACTGTTTCAAGTCTTAAACCATCAACTTTAACAACTTGAAAGTAAAGCTTAATATTCATGTGGGAAAAATCTTTTTTTGTTAAATCATAAAGAGTAACCTCAACAACTCTTCCAACAGCATTTTCAGGATTTGTTACAGGAATTAAAGCTATCTCATGACCTCCAAAATATTTTGGAGCATAAACTGTACACCACGTTTTTAAACGCCACTTATCTCTAATCTTCCTACTAGACATGCCACATCAAACCCTTAACATCAACATAGACATAGACAATTAATCAACCTTTAAAACTTTTTAGGCCAAAGAAGTGTTTTAGGTAGCTTATATTCACCAAATCTACGTTTAACCTCTAAAGGCCAATCTTCAACATTTAAACCGTGAGTTGAAAGAAAAGCGGTAATCCATCTTGAAATACCAAGCCCTGTACATCCTGTCCATATCTCCCTATTTTTAGCTTCATGAATACTAAAGCTTTTAACAAACTTATCCTTATGTATAAAGCATCCTGCAATTTCAAGCCACTCAGCCTTATCTCTTTCACCACGGTAGGGTAGGTAAACTTCAACATCAAACGCTGCAACATTTTCACTTCTACTTATATCTCCAATTTCACCCTCCTTCATATAGAAAGGAGTTGCTGCAACAACCCTCCATTCAAGCTCTAAAATTTTATCTACAACTCTAACAACCTCATCAACAATAGAATCTCTAATTTCAACAACTTGTTTAGGTGTTCCAAGATAAACAAGCTCAATTCTCCTAAACTCTTGAAGCCTAGCTAAACCTTCAACACCACCACCCTCCCAACGGTAGGTCCAGCCAGACCTATCATAAAGCTTAAAAGGTAAATCTTCAACTCTTAAAGTTTCATGACTAAAAAACTGCCAAAAAGGTTCACATTGAGCTGGAGCTAAAACATACTCAGGATCTTTAATAATTCTTTTTAGCATATCTCTTGGAACAGTTTTAGTAAGCTTAACAGCCTCTTTAAACTCTTCAAATGCTTCAGGATCTCTTGGTGGAGGGCAAACGTAATACATTCCTTCAGGGATTTCCTCCAGATAACCAGGCATTCTCCGCATAACATCTAAAGGTATAAGTTTAGGTAGCATAAACGGCTGAAAATCAAGTTTATGAACAACCTCATCTAAAAGTATGCTTTCAATAGACTCTAAAAGCTTAGCATAAGGTGTAGTATAAATCCATTGACCTCTACCAGGAAACTCCTTAATCCAACCATACTCTAAACAAGCTTTAGCAGGATCCTCCCAAAATTTAACTTTCTTAGGTGGACTTTGCTTAACAATCGGAATTTCAATAGCAGCTTGCTTAGGTTTTTCAAGTTTTTCTAAGGTTTCTCTTATAAGGTTAAAAACTCTATCAGGTACATTTCTTTTAAGTTCAGATTCACTCATAGGTTTAAGTTTAACATGCAATTCTTTATCTTCAAGCTTAACCTCATCAACATAAGTTAAACTTTTAATTTTCTCTAAAGCTTCTTTAGAAAATTCTTTAACTGGAATTTGGAAAACTATTGTTGAGGCTTCAACCTTTCTTAAGCCGATCTTAAACTTTAACCCGAAATCTTCAGCTAAAATTTTTCTAAATCTTAAGGCTAAACTTGTTGGCCTAATCTTTAAATTTGAGGTAAAATTTACCGTTAAGATGTTTCCACTTAAACTTAAAAT
>Ga0180302_10001793_pt1 | contig 10312 bp, 13 predicted proteins | sample GuaBasSediGuay17_FD_121794 | JGI IMG/M metagenome (GOLD analysis project Ga0180302, IMG submission 121794) | Subseafloor sediment microbial communities from Guaymas Basin, Gulf of California, Mexico - Guay17, Core 4571-4, 12-15 cm | ecosystem: Environmental > Aquatic > Marine > Hydrothermal... | reverse complement strand
ATTTGAAGGTCTGTTCTAACGACTATAGCCTGCTTGAACTCCATAACGCGCTATCCTTTCTTGTAGCCTATCTTCCTTAGCAGCTCTATTCTTTCACGCTTCTCCTTATCGCCCTCCACGCCCAGCGGTGTATAGCCGTCCACAATCCACAGCAGGGCGCGTCCCTGCTCCGTCTCGGCAACTATAGCCTGTGCGGGATTAGCAGTTGCGCATAGTATGGTGAGAACTTCCTGGACGTGCTTAATGGCATTTACAACGTTTATCGGCCAAGCGTCCCTTATCAGGATCACAAAGACATGGCCTGCGCCTATCTTACGGGCATTCTCTACAGCCGCTTTTACGAGCTCGTCATCGTTCCCTTCGTAACGTACGAGGCGGGGACCTGAGGCTTCACAGAAGGCTATCCCGAACTTAACGCCGGGAACGCTCGTAACTACAGCCTCGTAGAGGTCCTCTACGGTCTTTATGAAGTGAGCAATGCCCACAATGATGTTAGCTCCTTTATGTATGACGAGTGGAACGACATCTAAACGTACACCCTCGCTCATCGTTTAAAGACATTCATGCCCGAGAAAATAAGGTTCTCGCTCAACGCACGCAGCCACATGTGACTATTTCAAGGAACGTGATATTAGTCTCCTCAAACGCACCACTAAGGGTGTTAGTGTGGGCTTAACGGTGTGCCCCGCCCTATACAGAGACGAGAAGGACCCCGACAAGTTTTACTGCAAGTACGCGGGGAAAGCCGTGGATCCAGGGCTAATGCCCTGCCTGGCAAACTTCACCGATTGCCCGATATACAAAGCCGGTTTAGCCCGGGAGGAAGAAAGGAGGGAATCCTTAGAAATTACCGTAGAAGCCGAGGAAGGGGAGGAACGCCCCGAGAAAAAGGAGGAAACCGTGATCATAACGCCCGAGGAAGAAGTACTCCGTGAGCTCGAAGAGCTCGAAATGAGAATAGTTGAGTTGGACTCTCTATGGAGGAAGTACGAGGACGAGGCAAACGATCTGATAGAGCACTGGGAGGACCTAAGAACGGAATCCGAGCGTATACTGGCAGGGCTCACGAGCTCCATATCTGCGTGCAGAGCGGAGTTGGACAGTATCGAAACCAAGTACAAGCTAGGTCTGCTCGACGATCCAAGCTACTCTGAACTCAGAGAAAGCTTGGAGGAGAGGTTGAATAGGTACGAGGATATCGCCTCGAGAATATCACTGTCATTGGAGAGAGTCGAGCGTTTACTAACTCCTCACCTTAGGAGAGTGCTCGCTGCAAGAGCGAAGCCAGAGATAAACAAGCTGAAGGTAGGCCTAATGAAACTACAGCAACTTTATGAAAGCGGCAAGATAAGCGAGGAAACCTACAATAAATTGAAGAGAGAGCTCGAGCAAAAAATAGAGAGGCTTGAGAGAGTTCTCGCGGAGACCGAGTAAAGGAGGAGGTAATATGGCGCTGGACCCCCCTGTTGAGCTGAACGAGGAGGAGCTTAGAGAGCTTGAGGATAACTTTGAGAGACTCGATGAGATGTGGCGTTTATACAGGGAGGAGAGCGCCAGAGTCGTAAGGCTATGGGAGAGCTTAAGGATAGCACTGATAGACAACTTAGCCAGACTTTCCGGCATGCTTTCGAGACTTCAAGCTGAGATGGAGGAGCTGTACGTAAAGGCGGAACTCGGCCTTGTAAGCAGCGAGAAAGTCTCGCAGAGGATAAGCCAGCTCGAGACTGAGAAGAAAAGAATAGAGGAGGAGCTCGATAGTCTTAGAGCGGTGTTCAGAAAGTTCGAGGAGTGGTCTAAGAAGCACAAGAAGAACGCCAGAATAGTGGGCGTAAGCGGTGTAGAAGATGTCGCCACAATGCTCCGTCGCCTAGAGGAGCTTAAGCAAAGGGGAGCTATTAGTGAGAGAGAGTATGAAAAGATAAAGAGAGAGCTTGAGAACATAATAGGTTCTTCTACAGAATCGTCCTACGAAGGAGAAGCCAAGGAGACTTAGAGAAACCAAGTTTACTACGAGGAGAAAGTCAGCTGAATACGCCCCCTAATCTTCCTGACCTTAAAGTCGCTCAGAGACACCTCTTTTCTCTTGGCTTTTCTTTCAAGCCTTCTTAAGATTCTGTTGAAGTGTTTCCTACATAGATGGTACATGTGACCTTCAAGGACTACTATGAGTTCGGCTTCGTTCTCGCAGTTGACGTACTCGCATCGCATGGCTAGCCATACACTAATCCCGTCTTTAATATGCTTCTCGCCAGCTAGGGCAACCTTCGGAGCCTGTTGAATAAAAGGTGAGGAAAGAAAGCCTTAGGGTTTAAGCTAATAGACAAGCTAATAGCAATAGGTTGTCTAGTATAGGGCAGGAGGTGGGTGCGGGTGTCCCCCATAGACGCCTACAGGAGGAAGTACGCGTACGCTGAGGATTACGGCACTAGCTACTTTAAGTTCGGGCCCGTAGCCGAAAAACCACACGTAATAGAGAACAGAGGCTTCTTCGTGCCCAAGGACACGATAGTGCTGAAAGTGGTCGGCGTCGAGAAGCGCATAGTCGTAGGGCCCGAGGTAGCGCAATACTTAGGCTCAAGAGAAGACCTAGCAAGGCATCTTGTGTACCCCATGCGTGACGGGGTCGTAGACCTAAACGACGAGCGCGCCTGGCGAGTCATAAAGGAGATCACTCGCTACGGGTTTGAGCTCACCAAGCCTAGCACCCAAGACTTTCAGGGGTTTTACGTAACCGCAGCTCTCTCTGCGATAGCCCCAAAGTACATGTACGAGAAACTGTTCGAAATACACGCCGAGCTGGACAACGAGATGGGGGTTGTTAAGGCAGTAACCATAATACCTCAGCCCCTGGCAGTCGCTATAGCCCAGAAAACCCTTACCTGCATTGTGGTCGAGTCAGGCCACGGAAACACGCAGATAACGCCTATATCCCAGTACCCCATAAGAAAGGCCATAGTCTCCCTTAATAGGGGAGGCGCCGAGGCAGACGCCATCACAGCCGAAATCCTAAAGGATTGCGGATACGGTGATCTGGCCAGCGAAGAAAAGCTGGTAAGACTAGTCAAAGAAAAAGTAGGGCTTGTACCAAGAGATCTCGACCAAGCCATTAAGAAAGCTAAAGAAGACCCCGAGAGGTTTAAAGCGCACTTTAGAGTCCCAGGTACGCTAACCGAGATAGACCTCGGAGAAAACTCCTGGACGAGGTTCTTGATAGGAGAGATCATATTCAACCCTCAACACGAAGTCTTTGAGAGCTACTACAGAAGAGGTATGCCTCGCCCTCGCGACACCATAATCGGCGACGAAAGGATACCCGGCACAATCCCGCTAGGCAGAGCCATAGCTGAGTCTGCCAACAAGACTTCGATCGAGCTCCAGCCCTATCTCTATAGAAAGATCATCCTAAGTGGTGGCAATTTCGCATGGAAAGTGCCCCCTGGGATGGAGGACGTGGCTTGCGACGCCGCGACAAAGATCAGAGAGCAGATGAAGGAGCTGGGGCTTGAGGTGCACGTCGAGCTAACTAAGGACCCGATATACTCCGTGTGGAAAGGGTCGATTGTCTACAGCCTTGCGCTACCGGGAGACTACCTTTGGAGCTGGGATAAAATGGAAGGCTGGTACATGCGTGGAATACATTATTAATCCGAAACACGCTTATTGCTTGGGAGTGAGTAATGAACACTAATATTACGGAAACCGCTGTAAAAGTGGATGCTTATGGCCGTTCCCTCTAAGCTTATGAGTATTGTCAGAAACTACTTTCTAGATCATGGAATGGAAGAAATCCCCCCTAGCTCGCTGTCTCTTAACCCGGAGTCCTACCTAGCATTTAGAGACGCTAATAACATCTTAGTCGTAAAGGTTGTAGACGCAGAGGGCTTATCCCTGCATAAGGCGAAGGAGATCATAGAAAACTCCATTGTGAGCATATTGAACGAAACAGTGGGTACTGTCGATAAGGCTTATCTAGCACTTAAGACCCCGAGTCTATCAGTTCTGCCTCCTCCATCCAGGTTTAAGTCCTCCGGCATAGGACTGCTGCTGATAGACGATAAGGATACTATCGATGAAAAGATCCCTCCACGCCCTCTAAGAAGACTTTCAATTGTTTATTCGGAGGAGAAACTTAGCGAGTGCATAGAGCGCCTTAGTAAGCTCGAAGAAGGCTTTCGTGAGGTCAAAAGAGAGATCTCTGACGTATTATATAAAAGAATAGAAAATAACACAGAGAGTATAAGAAATCTAGAGAAAATCGTCGAAGATATACGCCATCAAATAGAGAAAATGGAGAAAATAGTTGAACATATATATCATCAACAAATAGAAAGACTATCATCAACAGAGCCTCCTGTTCACGTTCCTAGCAGTACTACGGAAGCTCGGAGCTACGTAGATGAAGACTTACCGGAGTTCGCCAGAGACAACCCATGGATAGACACATTATCCAAACGCCGGCAGACGTGACGGAGTCAGAGGGGGTTCGCGTCCTCACGTGGTTCAGTGCTCCAGACCCTCTTCATCCTCCTCCTACTATGCTACGGACTTTAAGTTGATGACTCTAACTCCGGGCTCCCCAGCTATGCTTTCGCTTTGCGTGGCTAAGATGATTTGCCCTATCCCAAGCTCTTTTATGCCTCTCAACAGGGCTTTCTTCAGGTTCTCGTCGACTATCGGGACGGGCTCGTCTAGGAGTATGAAGCCTAAGGTCCCTTCAGCTAAACCGTAAAGAGCTACGGCCAGGATAAGCGCTATAAGTGCTTTCTGGCCGTCGCTAAGCCTAGGTAGGACGGGGACCCATGCTCCATCCCGAGTCCTCCTAGCATATATATCGTATATGCTCCTTTGGTAGCCTCCCTCCCCTCGCTCAATTCGCACCACGCGGATATCTAGGTCATCATAATCGCTGTAAATGTACATGCGCTTGAACGCCTCACTTGCCTTCTTCTTCATGAGAGCAAGCTTGCGCTCTCTGAGTTCTGCCTGAATCTCTCGGAACGCATTCTTGGCAAGGAGAAGGTTGTTGTAGAGCGCTCTCATAGCTCTGATTTTATTCTCAAGCTCCTCAAGCTCCTTTTCGAGAGCTCTGTACTCGTTTATCTGCTCCGTCAACTCGTTTATCTGCTCCGCAAGTCTCCCCAGTTTCCCCTCTAACTGGGTAATACTCACTGTTAGTTCCTTCTCTTTTTCTAATAATTGCTCATACTCCAATTCGTTAAAGCCTATCTTACTGAGCTCTAGCTTTAGTTTCTCCAGCTCCCGCTCACTTTTAGCCACTTCCTCTGAAGCCTTAACTATCTGGTTATATCTATGTGCAAGCCTTAATGTTACGCGAGCATTACGCAAGAGAGCTGCCAATTCTTTAATTTTAACCCTGTATTCCTGTGCACTACGCTCTAACTCTCTATACTCTTCCTCCTCATCCCTTAGTTTAGCTTCGAGATTCTCGGCTTCGACCCTGTACTCCTCTAGCTCCACGGAGCGCTCCCAGAGAGCACGCATCTCCTCTAGGGCTTTCTCCAAAACATCGAGCTGCCTTTCTATATCGCTGGGACTCTCGCCCTCCTCCTTTAGCTGTGCCAGCGCAGTCTTAAACCTCTCCTCTATTGCTTGCCGAGCCACAGGCTGCCCACATACGGCACATTCATTCGACCTAGTCTTAAGCATCTCTTTAAGTATCAATAAGCGACATTTCAATACCTTTCTTGATTCCAATATCGTTGTTAATTTAGATTTAAGTTTATCTATTTTCTCCTCTACTTCCTCTATCCTGCCATACTTAGACTCCAGCTGCTTAAGCCTATTTTTAACCTCCTTAAGCTCCTCTACATAAGCTAAAATCCTGCCATATTCTCTTCTAAGCCCTTCTATCTCCCTACGTTTAAAGCTGGCCTCGCTTTCTATTTCGTGCAGCTCCCTTAACAAACGCTCCCTGCCTTCCTCGGCGAGTTCTAAGTGAGCCTGAAGTATCAATAAGAGCTCTTCCCCAGACTTCTGCCCTACCAGCTCTTTAAGCTCCTGAGCCTTTTTTACCTCGTACTCTAGCTCTAACGCCTCCACCAGCAAGTCCGTAATCTTTCTGACGTAAGAGGCGAAAGTCATTCTTGCGCTTTCTAGTTCTCTCCCGTACCGGCGCCTGTAATAGTCTATAACTCCAGATATTCTCTCCATCTTACTCTTTATCTCGTAATACTTATCAGCCACGCTTCTTAGCTCATCGAGTTTTTTCCTGAGTGCCTCTCTTTCCTTTCTTAGTTCTTCAAGCTCGCTCTCCACAGCCTTTTTAGTGGTCTCAAGCGATCTCAACTCTTCACGTAAGCTTTCCAAAGATCCTAGTGAGTCTATAGTCTTTAGTACCCGGTCACGTTCTAGCTCCAGCTCTCTAAGTCTTCTTTTAACGTCCTGTAAGGGCACGCTCCTAAACACTTCCTCCAGGAGGTCTATGCCGAACATTCTGTCTATTGCTATAGCCCTAGCGGAGGGAGAACCGTAAATCACCTCCTGAAGGACTCGATAGTTTAACATTATATGATGCGCGAAGTCGTCATGAGCAAGCCCCACGATGCCATTAATCGCTTTTTGCGCCGCCGCACCAGAGTACTCCCTGTCTCCTATCGTAACAACTAGGTTCTCGCGCCCCTTCTTGTCAAGCGTTCTACGTATACTCACCGGCTCACCATCCCTACTGAGCTCAAGCACCACCTGCGCTTCTGTACTGAAATCATTCACCAAATCTGAGCGTTTAAAGAGCTTCCTTTTTACTTCTATTACCGTGCCGTAGAGGGCGTACTCTATGGCCTTAATAAGCGATGTTTTCCCGCTTCCTACCGGACCCAGTATGATATTGATTCCCCGATCGAAAGATACCTCTATACCCTTATCGAAAGCTCTAAAGCCGCTAACTCTTATCTTTTTTATGAGTAGCCCCATGGCTCTCGACCTCTTTAAGCCATCTTAAAACCGCATCTTTCACTCCCTTCCTGCCTTTGTTCAAGAAAGCCTTGTAGATGGCTAAGGCTAAGGCGAGGGCTTCACCCTCTTTGCTAAGCTTTCTCCTTAGTAGGTCTACGATTACATCCTCTTCAGCCATCTGCCGAAACTAGCCTCGCACGCACATTTTTGAGCTTTATGAGCACGTTAACGTGTATAGCTGGCACTTAAATAAGGCGCTGTACGTTCAATAAGAACTAAGAGGTGATGGCTTAGGATGGCAGAGAGTTTCTCCGCAACTACCGTATACTTGCTGTCGTTTCAAGGTGTGAACACCAGCAACAGCTTTGATTGCGTCGTTCATGCTAGCTGGGCTCCAAGAACTGTCGAGGCAGTTGTGCGCAGAGCGCCCTTAATCGTAAGAACACACGTTAGAGGGGCTTTAGCGTTATTCCCGGTAAGCTTCCGCCTAGTACTAGAGCGTCCGGTGACGAAGGCGAGACGCGGTCAAGTGATCTCCATCCCGACGCTTTCCAGCCTTGCGCTAGCGCTTGAGGACACAGCACTTAGGTTTAGAGCTACTCTAATAGGGGAGGTTAGAAGAGAACATCTACATTTAATTAGCAACGTCAAGCAGGGAGACGAGTATAAGATTACTGTCAGGAGGATGGAGGCCCTTGAGCGCGAAGGAGATCCCTAAATGCATAAGCATAAAGCTACGGTCGCTTAATGACCTCGCCAGGTTCGCTTCCGCTATGGCCACGCTCGGCCATGGCACGTATATCATACACTTTGAGAAAAATGGGAAACACTTCTATGGAATGTACGCTGTATTCAGGGATTATTACAAGTACTACGGCCTTCCCTTATTCTATTACATTGAACTAAAGGAAGCCTTAGATGGACGATACTTGATAGTTCACACCGACGAAAGAGGGGAGAACATTGAGGTATCACGCGGCACGCGCCCTGGGCGTGTCAGCATACCCATAATAGACCTGAAGGTAGCTCCAGACATAGTAGATGTATAATGTGAGGAGGTTCCGGCACCGCTCAAGCAGTATTAGCGAGCTAGCTCTCCCTCCCCAGCGTTATTTCTATTGTTGACACGAGGCGCTCTCTGTCCCCGCTCGTTAAGCGCTCGCTTCCTATTCGCACGTCTAGCACTTTAACGTCTGGCAGGAACCTACTGATAACTATCTGGGCAGCGTCCACAGCTTTCGATATGGCTTTGCCCCGAGCCTTAAGGACAACCCTAGAGACTCCTCTCTGGAAGTGCATAACCGTGGCCAGAACGTAGCTCATCGTGCGTTTTCCACCAACGAAAACGGTATTCTCTCCCTCCATACCTCTACACTCTCTTTTCGTTCTAAAAGCTACTCAACCTTTACTTTAACCCCGGAAGGCTTGAACTTCTTCTCCTTTTTCTCCAAGGTAATCGTGAGAACTCCGTTTTTGTACTGAGCCTTTGCAGTTTCAGGCTTCACTTTGGCGGGAAGCCTGACCACCTTGAAGTACTTTCTATCCCCTCTCTCCGCCCTGACCCTGAGCTCGGTCTCCGAAGCTTCAACATCTATGTCGCTCTTCTCAACGCCCGGCAGGTCCATTATCACCTTTATCACGTCTTCCTCCTCAATCACATCTGTGAACGGCTCTATGGCTTCGCTTACTCTAACTCGGCCTATACCCGGCCTAATGTTGCCCCACTCCTGCACTCTGGGCACACCGTCAGGTCCTATGGTCACCGAGAATCCGTAGAAGTAGGGCCCTATCACCCTGCGTCTCTCCCCAGGCTTAGCGTATATGTCAACTTCACGCATCATTTCATCTATCATCCTATCTATCTCCTCGAAGAGCCTCCTAGTCCTCTTTATCCACTCATCAAAATCGCTACTAAACATGTCCCCCTTCACCGTTGGTAGAGGTGTTCTGAAACCTAAAAAGCTTCCTAGGCTCTCTCTTGCGATGGTGCACTCGCAAGCCTAGCTTCAAGCTTTTTACGGCGCTTAACGAGGCGTGTGATGTACCCCGCTATTCTATTCCTTAGCCTCTTGGACGTTATGTTTGTCAGTTCCTGCACCATGCGCTTATTGTGCTCGAAGTTGGCAGTGAACTTGTCCGGGTATAGTTCTAGCAGTTTCCTAGCCGTAGCCTTTATGAACCTGGGACGGACTTTCCCCACGCTGCACACCCTTACGCGGTGCTTAACACCCCTTTATAAGCGCTGCTGGGCGCATGCTATTTTAGGACTTGTGTCATTCGTGGGGATGGAGAAGATGAGCGCAAAGGACCGCGTAAGAGGCTACGAGGACGTGGAGCGCTATAGGCTAAAGAGGATGCTCCAGGCGTTAAAGTCAAAGCGTGGAAGGGGAACGGAGCTTATCTCACTGTACATACCCGCTGGGAGGCCCATAAGCGATGTTATGAACGTCTTGAGGCAAGAGTACTCGACTGCCACGAATATAAAAGACCGCACAACGAGGCATCACGTCCTCGACGCGCTTACTGCTGTCATGCAGAGGCTTAAGCTCTTCAGGACGACCCCTCCTAACGGGCTCGTTATATTCGCGGGGTATGTGTCCGGCGACGCCCCTGGCGACGAGAAGATGGAAGTTTACGTGATAGAGCCTCCGCTTAGGCTGAGGACCTGGCTTTACAGGTGCGACTCAAGGTTCTGGACGGAGATCCTAGAGGACATGGTCGAAGAGCACGAGGCCTACGGTCTACTGGTAGTGGATCGAAGCGAGGCAGCCTTCGCCATACTAAGGGGGAAAAGCCTCGAAGTGGTTGAGGAGATAACGTCTGGTGTTCCAAGCAAGCATCGAGCAGGAGGACAGTCAGCGAGGAGGTTCGAAAGGATAAGGGAACAGAAGATACACGAGTTCTACAAGAGAGTAGGCGAGTACGCAACAAAGATCTTCCTCAAAGAGAAGGACTTGAAGGGTATTATCGTTGGGGGGCCCGGCCCTGCTAAGCACGAGTTCCTAAAGGGCGACTACCTGCATTACAAGCTCAAAGACAAGATCTTGGGAGTGTTCGACATAGGCTACAGCGGCGAGGAGGGAGTGTACGAGCTCGCTAAGCGCGCGGGAGAAGTAGTGCGAGACGTAAGATATGTACGCGAGCGTGAGGCCCTTGACGAGCTTCTGTATCATGTTTCGAGAGATACAGGGCTTGCCATCTATGGGGAGGACGAAGTAAGGAAGGCTCTGTCTATGGGTGCTGTAGCAAAGCTGTTAGTTTCTGAGGGGTTAACGAAAAGGAAGGTCACGGGGCGGTGCCCGTCTTGCAAGCGCAGCTACGAGCTTGTGATAAAGGAAAACGAGATAGCAAAGTGCCCCAAGTGCGGTCTCATGCTTGAGGTGGATAGCGAGAAATACAT
>Ga0180302_10001792_pt1 | contig 10313 bp, 6 predicted proteins | sample GuaBasSediGuay17_FD_121794 | JGI IMG/M metagenome (GOLD analysis project Ga0180302, IMG submission 121794) | Subseafloor sediment microbial communities from Guaymas Basin, Gulf of California, Mexico - Guay17, Core 4571-4, 12-15 cm | ecosystem: Environmental > Aquatic > Marine > Hydrothermal... | reverse complement strand
GGGGACTACGAAATCCCAAACGCCCCTAAGAAGGTCGATTACATGCTGATTCCAGGCCTGCCGGGTAAGTTCGCTAGTGCCAGCGGTGGATGGTGCTTCGCCATAGCAAGGAAGGGCAAAGGAATACCGCCTGACTGGCCGGAGGTGGCTTGGAAGATAATGTCGATGTTCTACTCTCCGGATCTCATGGCCGACTACTGTATCAAAAGACCTTGGCTGCCCCCGAGGATGGACGTAGCCGCCAGGGCAGATTTCAAGGAGGCGCTACCCCTGTTCGTGAGAATGTCCGAGGAGGTCTTCCCGTACACTAGGTACAGGCCCGCCCTACCCGAGTATCCCAAGATATCTGAGTACATACAACTCATGGTCGAAGAGGTGGCAACTCTAACTAAGACCCCCGAGGAGGCGCTAAGAGACTTCGCAGCGAAGGTCAGGGACCTCGTAGGACCTGAGAATATTATAGATGAGCTAGGCCTGCTCAAAGGCTGAAATAAATGAGGGTAAGAAAACGTAACATTGTTCTTTTTTTATTGTTGCTGATCCCCCTTGTGTACTACGTGCTCTTCAAGCTCGTTGTCGTGCCCTATGCGTTTTATATTAGTCTTACTGACAGGGCACTTATAGGACCGAAAGCAAGAAAATGGAATTTTGTTGGTCTGGAAAACTATATCAAAGTGGCAAAGGACCCCTCATTCCACTCTGCGCTTAAGAACTCCTTCATATACGCGATGGTCTGCGGGGTGCTAGGGCAGCTATGGCTCGGTCTGCTGCTTGCCCAGTTGATCTGGCACGGAAAGCTCCACGGGAAGATTAGAGGAAAGCTTGTGGCCTTCCTCTACGTGCTTGCCGTGTTCACATGGATAATGCCTGAGACAGTAGCCGCTTTCGAGGTAAGAGCAATGCTCGGGAGGAGAGAAGGGCTGCTGAACATGCTGATGAGATCACTTGGACTGAGGCCAATTGACTGGTTCAACCTCGCCAACACTTGGCTGGGCGTTCCTATAATGCTCTGGGCCTTGATACTCGCAAACATATGGAAGGGCTGCACTTTCTCCATGACAGTGTCACTGGCGGCGATGGAGGGTATCCCCCAGGAGCTGTACGACGCCGCGAAGATAGACGGCGCTAGCTGGTGGCAGGAGTTCTTCTACATCACTCTGCCCATGTTGAAGCACCTCTTCCCCTTTATGATACTCGTGCTCTTCTCGGGCTCTTTCACGCACTTCACGTTCCTGTGGGTGCTTATGGGAGGGGGGGCTCCCGAGGCGGGTCTCTGGCGCGAGGCGAACATCGCGATCTACGCTTACTCAGTGGCCTTCGGCTACTACCTAGTCGGGTACGGGACTGCAATCTCTGTGATAGTGATGCTGGTCTACACGGTTCTCGGAATACTTGTGCATTACGTCAGGAGGTGACCGCGTTGAGGCGCAGAATATTGAAAATAGCAAACACGGTCGCTTTCTATATATGCTGCCTCTTGGTCTTGCTGTACTTCGCGACGCCCCACATATGGCTGATAACCTCCGCTTTCAGCCCTGAGTCCAAGCCTTACATTCAGCTGGTGAGGCCCACGATTGCCAACCTAGTTGCTATATTTAAGGAACACAACTTCGTGCATTATGCCATAAACTCGGCAATCATATCTGTAATAGGCACGCTGATAACGGTCTCCCTGTCGGTGATTGGCGGCTACGCGCTTCACAAGCTAGAGGTACCCGACATAGTAATACTAGCTCTATGGGTCACAACCTTCGTCCCGCTCCTAGCATACATAATCCCCTATTACATTTACCTTAGCGCGCTGGGTCTTGTGAACACGTATATAGGTGCCGCTATTGTGCTATCTGTGCAGAACTTGCCTTACTACATGTGGCTTATGAAAAACTTCCTAGCGACGTTCCCCAAGGAGCTGGAGGAAGCAGCTATGATCGATGGATGCGGCAGGATAAGGATACTATTCAGTATAGTTCTGCCGTTAAGCCTCCCCCCAGTGGGGCTGATCGCAGCTATGGCCTTTAACGGTGCATGGGGCGATTTCCTCGCACCGTTAGTTCTGCTCTCCGATCGTCGAGTGATGCCCCTAAGCGTAGGGATGTTTACCGAGACTATAAGACCATGGGCTGTCTACGAGCCTTGGCAATACAACCTTCTAGCCGCTTTCGCGATCCTCTACATTATTCCACCGATTCTCCTCTTTACATTCACGCATAAGTACCTAAGGGGGCTGGCGATGCTCGGTGCGGGCGTACGCGGATAAAGGCTCTGCTTACACTCAAGACCACTTTTTTCCTTAGCTCTATCCGTATCACCCGCTTAGAGAGGAGCAGCTATGACGTGTAGGGGGTCGGATCTCAGGGACGTAGAGGTGTACATCATAGCTCACCAACACTGGGATCCCGCGTGGGCCTTCCAGCGGAGACACATACTTCCACTCCTTCCTAAGTTCTTCGACGAGCTGATCGGGAGGCTAAGAGAACACCCCTCCTACAAGTTCGTGTTAGACGGCCAGACCCATATAGTAAGAGAGTACCTTAAACAGCTAGCGCCGGAAGAGGCCGAGGAGCGGAAGAGAGAGCTCTCGAAATACGTTAGGGAGGGTAGGCTTTGCGTAGGGCCCTTTTACTCGCAGATAGATTGGAATCTCACTGACGGTGAGACTTGGATTAGGAACCTATTGATAGGATTCAAGGACGCGATGGAGCTGGGCCGCGTAATGAAAGTCGGCTGGTTGGTAGACATCTTCGGCTTCCCCGACGCCACTCCGCGGGTGTTGAGGGGCTTTGGCATAGATAGCGTGTTCCTCTCACGGGGGATAGGGGTTAGAAGAGAGGAGGTTAGAGATGTGTATAAGTGGGTCTCGTCGAGCGGGGACGAGGTTTACGCTTTCCATCTCCTAGAAAGCTATAGGAATGCGATAAGGCTATCCAAGTACGCGGAGATAGCCTGGGATAGAGTGCTTGGGGAGGTCAAGGCGCTGATTCGCTACTCCGCAACGGGCAAAACCGTACTTCTACTAGACGGTTATGAGAACCTTCCCGAGGCGGATGATGTCGTGCCTGTGATTGAGGACCTCAATAGGCGCGGCGTGCTCAAAGGGGTGTTCCTCTGCACTCCTGAGGAGTATGTCGGCGTCATCAAAAAATATGCGCCGCCGTTGACGTCTATTCGAGGCTACTTACATCACGGCAAGTACGCCACGGCACTTAGGGGAGTTTTCTCCTCTAGAGTTAAAATTAAGCAGAAGTTCATGGAGTGTGAGAGGAAGCTAATATGGCACGTAGACCCTCTCGCCTGCTTCACTTGGCTGTTAGGAGGAGACCATCCGAGAAAGGTTATTGAAGAGCTCTGGAGGAGGCTGCTGGAATGCGCGTTTCATGATGAGATATGTGGTTGTCATATAGACGATGTCTCCAAGGACCTTGAGGACGCGCTAAACCGGATCGAGACCCATTGCCACGAGCTAACCGAGGGATATCTAAAGGCTCTTGCTAGGAGTATTGACACGTCCTGGGTTAAGGATGGCATTGCTCTCCTAGTGTATAACCCGTCGCCCTGGCGTAGGAAGGGAGTCTTGAAGGTTATTTTAGAGCTTCCAAGGGGCTTCGAGGAATTTCTTCTAAGAGAAGCTAACGGTCGCGAGCTACCGGTGCAAACTGGTTGGAGAAGCGATCGGAGGGTAGAGGTGTGGTTTGAGGCTGAGATCCCGCCGCTAGGCTATAAAGTGTTCGGCATTTTCCCGGGGAAGCCCCGTAGGTATCAGCCTCGACTAAAGCTTTTTGAAAGAGGGGTTGAAAACGAATGGGTAAAAGTCTGGGTGAACAGTGACGGTACGCTGACGCTACAGGATAAGGTTACGGGGAGGGTTTACGAGAGATTGGCTTATCTGAAGAGCGAGGGGGAGGCGGGAGACCTCTACACCTCCTACTGCCTTACAGAGCAGGTGTATACGAGCCTGGGCGCCGAGGCCGAGGTGGAGCCCATCATCAAAGGACCGCTAGCGGCTAGGCTCAGGGTTAGGTATAGACTTAGGCTCCCTGAGGGGCTAACCAGGGACAGGGCTGGGCGCCGCAGTAAGCTAAGGGACTACCCGGTCATAATGTACGTGGAGGTTAGAGCGGGATCGCCACGTGTCGACATAAGGGTCGAGCTGAATAACTCGGTTAAGGATCACAGGCTGAGGATATGCTTCCCGACAAAGATAGACTCGGACAAAATTGTGTGTCAGCAGCAATTCGACATCGCTGTATTCCCCATCAGACCGGACTCCACCGGCTACAGCAATAAGGAGACGTGCCCCCTAGAGGGCGTAGTACCTCCCCAATGGGATACGAGGCCTGCCGACGGCAACGTTCACCACGGCTTTGTCGACGTGCACGACGAGGATGCGGGTCTGGCTCTGATAAGCAGGGACGTTTACGAGTACTGGGTGGGACCTCCCGGGAACACTCTAATGCTGACCCTTATTAGAGGCGTGGGCTGGCTGGGAGTCGATATACCCATCAGAGCAGGCAGGGCCGGGTGGGAGATCAGAACCCCGCTGGCTCAGTGCCTAGGCAGGCACACATTTGAGATCTCTGTAGTGCCCCACAAGGGTGACTGGTTCGACGCTTGCTTACACGTCGTGGCGAGGAATAGGCGTCTAGACCTGCTCGTAGCGCAGACCGACGCTCATCAAGGAGTTCTGCCTCCCGAGATGAGCTTCCTAGAGCTGGTGTCAGAACCCGAGGGGGCGCTTGAGGTTACGGCTGTAAAGGTAGGCGAGGATGGAGAATCTCTCTGCGTGAGAGTGTGTAATTACACGGAGGAAGATGCTGAGGCCGTAATTAAGACTCCGTTCAGAGTTACAGAGGCTTACTTATGTGACCTCGCCGAGAACCCCCTTGAGAGGTTAAGCGCATCGAAAAACGGCATCCGCTTTAAGGTTGGCGGCAAGAGAATCGCTACAGTCAAATTGAAAGTGGAGAGAAGGAGGGCGCTTAAGCTAGGAGGATCCGCAAAGGTCGTGTCGCAGCAGATGCCTGTACCGGTTAAGGACGAAAAATGGCTAAACACGGACATCCCCCCGGTGATAACCGAGGAGGAATTAAAGGAGGATGTAGCGAACGCTGAGAGATTTAAGGAGGACTTTGAAATAGCTCAAGCAGAATTCCGAGAAGCTGTGGAGAGGGGTCTTTATCTCTCGCCAAAGCTTAGCGAGAGGAGGGGGTTCTGGGAGGCTAGGCTAAGGATGATAAGAGCCATCGAGAGAATGAAAGACGCCGAGTACTCGGCACTATTAGACGAGAAGAGGTTAATAGAGCTAAAGAGCCTCGACGAAGAGAAGCTAAGGAGAGTGCAGCAGAGGATCGATGACCTCGTCAAAGGCCTCATGGACCCTAGAGCTGAAAGTCAAGTAGCGATCCATGCGATAAACAACTACAGGCTACTTGCCGAGGATTGCTAGCCAAGCACTACGGGAGGTGGCGGGAATGACCGCGAGGAGAGCAATAGTGGTATCGCATACCCACTGGGACAGGGAGTGGTATCTGCCCCTCTGGGAGCATAAATTTAGGTTATTGTACGTTCTTGATAAGGCTATAAACTTGTTGCTCGAGGAGCCGAGGTTCGCGTGTTTCATTCTCGACGGGCAGGTTGCTGCCTTAGAGGACTACCTCGAGCTCAGGCCTGAGATGAGCGGTGTTGTGAGGAGGCTGGTGTCCGAAGGCAGGTTGTTGATAGGTCCCTTCTACACTCAGCCCGACGAGTTCCTCGTCTCGGGCGAAGCCATCGTCAGGAACCTTCTTCTCGGCATAAGGATAGCACGCGATTACGGAGGTTGTAGTATGGTAGGCTACCTGCCGGACACGTTCGGCCACACGGCCCAGCTTCCCCAAATACTGAGGGGCTTCGGCATAGACAATTTCTTCTTCATGAGAGGACTGGGCGATGAGGAGGAAGAGCTTGGAACTGAGTTTCTATGGGAGGCGCCGGATGGGAGTCGCGTCCTAGCCATATACTTTCGGGAAGGATTCTGCAACGCTAACATGCTGGGACTCCCCATCCCCCATGTACCCGTGGTCTGGAGGGCGCCCGAGGGCTGGTACACAGTCTTCCATAGCCTTTACTTCGGCGAGCCCAAGCCTGATTTCAAGAACGCAGAGAGTAGAGTGATGAAGCTGGCAGAGACGTTACTATCTCTAACCCGTTCAGGCACTCTGCTGCTGATGAACGGCTGCGACCATCAGCCTCCCCAGTCTAGCATAGTGAAGGTCATTGAGTACCTAAACTCCTCAAACCTTGGCATAGAATTTGTTCACGGCAGCTTGGAGGACTACCTTAACATAGTGAGGCTATGTGCTGGCGAATTAAGGATATACAAGGGCGAGCTCAGGGGGGCGAAGAGACACCCGATACTAGCCAACGTGCTCTCAACAAGAGCATACCTCAAGAAGCTAAACTACAGGGCGCAGGTTTTACTCGAGAAATACGCCGAGCCGCTCAGCGTCCTCGCGATGCTGGCGGGCCTCCCTTACCCCTCCAAGCTGCTGCTCCTGGCGTGGAAGCTCCTACTGCAGAACCACGCCCACGATAGCATATACGGCTCGGGGAGCGACCCCGTCCATGTGGACAACGAGTCGCGCTTCTATCAAGTTATAAGCATAGCAAGCAACATCGCCTACGAGGCTGGTCGTGCTGTCGCCGAGCTGTGCAAACGCGACGGTGACCAGTTGTCCGTGTTCGTGTACAACCCCTCGAGCCTACCACGCACTGACGTCGTGCTAGTGCCGCTTCCGACGTCCGAGGTCAAGAAAGGCCTCGTGGCGGTTGACGACGAGGGCAGGAGGCTGCCCGTACAGCTGCTAGACGGGAGGCCCTTCTGGACGGGTGTATGCCTAGCAGCCTTCGTGGCCCGCGTCCCGTCGATGGGCTACCGCGCGTACAGGCTGGAGAGAGGCAGCAGCCCCCCGGTTAAGCGCGACGAGGGGTGCGTGATAGAGAACGAGTACTTCAGGGTTGAGGCGGATCCCGAGAAAGGGGGCTCTCTCAGGCTTGTCGACAAGGAGACGGGGCTCGTTTACGAGGGTCTAAACGTCTTTGTGGATGAGGGCGACGCTGGGGACGAGTACAATTACTCGCCGCCGAAGAACGGCGACTTAGTCGTCGTGAGCACGTCCTTCAAGGCGAGGGTCGAGAGGGAGGTAGGCCCCGCTGTCTCCGTGCTCAGAGTATCGCTGGAGATGGAGGTGCCCGAGAAGCTCGAGGGGCAGACACGGTCGCGCCGCACGGTTAGAGTGCCCATAACGTCCGAGATCTTCCTGTACAAAGGGGTTAGGAGGGTCGACATACGGACGACCGTTGACAACAGGGCAACAGACCATAGGCTCAGAGTCAGGCTCCCAGCGGGCATACACGCGGACAAGGCCGCCGCGGACAGCCACTTCTATGTGGTCGAGAGGAGCGTGAAGCCTGAAAGTGACGGCAAGGGATGGGTTGAGGTGCCGCCGACTACGCATCCTCAGCTCTACTGGGTTGACGTGTCTGACGGAAGTAGGGGATTCACTGTGGCTAACAGGGGTATACCCGAGTACGAGGTGCGCGAGGAGAACGGGGGCCTGACGATCTACCTGACGCTGTTCAGGAGCGTGGGGTGGCTCTCTAGGGACGACCTCGAGACGAGGAGGGGACACGCCGGCCCTCCAATACCCACCCCTGGGGCCCAGTGCCTGAGGAGGATGACCTTCGAGTACTCCCTGATACCGCACCAGGGTACCTGGTTTTCCTCGAGATCCTACCTCGAGGCTAGGAACTTCGCCGAGCCCTTGATGGCCATAGCGCTGCCCGGGCTGGTCCCCTCATCGAAGGCCTTTGTGAGCGTTAAGCCGGAGACCCTCGTAGTGACAGCCCTCAAGAAGGCCGAGGACTCCGATCTAATAGTGCTGAGGTTCTATAACATAGCCGGTGAGAGGGTTGCTGGTGTTGTGAGGCTAGGCTTTGAGTGCGAGGAGGTCTGGCGAGCTAACTTAGACGAGAGACCTTTGGAGAAAATAGGCGACGGGAATACTGTCAGAGTATATGTCAAGCCGTACGAGATCGTTACACTGCTCATAAAGCCCCGGGTAGTTTCCTAGTTTACCTCCATTCCAAAGACTATTTTGTCCTCCAGAAGCTTCATCATGGGTGCAGTGGGAGCCTTATATCATGCCTGAGGCTTCGTCGCGATATTCTTGGTATGGGCGGCGGCCTTCGCTTGTGCTCCGTAGCCTTGACTCTTCTGAGGATCTCTCTAACGACGTCTCTGCTGACGCCAGTGGCCCTCGGGATGTCGGAGGGCTTTATTCTCAGATCGAAGTAAGCGTAGAGGACCAGGTCTATGGTCTCGTAGCTCAGCCCTAACTCGCTCTCCGCCATCTGGCCAGGCCATAGCCTGGGGCTGCTCGGCTTGCGGGCTATCTTCGAGGGAATGTCTAGCTTCAGGGCGAGCACCCTTACCTGCGTCTTGTAGAGGTCCCCTATTGGCAGAATGTCGACCCCGCCGTCTCCGTACTTGGTGTAGTAGCCGAGCAGTAGCTCGCTCTTGTCGCCCGTCCCCAGAACCAAGTAGTTGTGGGTGTTAGCGTAGTAGTAGAGGAGCGTCATCCTTATCCTAGCCTTCACATTCCCCAGGGACACCTTGTCCAAAGGGTCGTAATAGGGCAGCTTCGTGTAGCTCTCCAAGAAGTCGTTTATCGGGACCTCGTAGTGCTTTATACCCAGAAGCCTGGCCAGGGCCTTCGCGTCCTTGATGTCCTCAGGGGGTGTCGATGTCCTATCGGGCATTATCAAGCCCACCACGTTATCGCCGCCTACAGCCCTAACCGCGAGGGTGGCAGCCGTCGAGGAATCAACGCCCCCGCTCAGGCCCACGACGAAGCCTTCAGCGCCTGCCGCGCTTAGGTAGTCCCTTAGGAAACTCGTTATTGTACGAGCTGCCTCGTCGTAGTCGACGCCTCCCTTAACATCCTCCACTGTTATCAAGGCTCGACGCCCAGTACTACGCCTACGGATAAAGCTTATCCTTTTCGATACATGGTAGCTACAGCCTTGTGGGTGGCTCGAATGAAGGTGAGAATCGGTCTATGCCAAATCCGCCCGAGAACGGGCGATATTGAGGCCAACTTGGAAACCATTCGGGACCTGACCGCCAGGGCCTCGCAGGAAGAGATCGACATCCTCCTATTCCCCGAGCTGGCCCTCACGGGGTATATGGCCAGAGACGAGCTGTTCGAGCTCGCGCAGCCCGTGAGCGGCGAAGCTGTCTCGGAACTCGAGTCCATTGCCAGAGAGTACAAAGTATACCTTGTCGTCGGCATGCCGGAACTCGACGAGCACACCTTCATGCTGTACAACTCGGCGGTCGTGGTGGGCCCTGAGGGGCTCGTGGGCACTTACCGCAAGAGGCACCTGCCTAGCTACGGGGTGTTCGACGAGGCCAGGTACTTTAAGCCCTTCAGAGGCCCCATAGAAGTCTTCAGTCTCAGCATAGGAAGGGTAGGAGTGGCCATATGTTACGACCTCTTCTTCCCCGAGACCGTGAGAGCAATGGCCCTAAAGGGGGCCAAGCTGGTACTCGTCCTTTCGGCAGCTCCTGGCATGTCGAGGGAATACTTCGAGACCCTGGTGAAGGCTAGGGCCATGGAGAACACGATGTACGTGGCCTACGTGAACCTCGTGGGCCACTACGAGGGCCTGGGATTCTTCGGGGGCAGCCACATGAGGGGCCCCCTAGGCGAGCTCGTGGTCAGCCTAGGGCTCTACGAGGAGGGGTTCGCGGTGGGAGAGGTCGACTACAGCTACCTCCGCAGCGCTAGGGAGGCAAGGCCAATAATCGGCGACATAAACCTCAGAGACTTCGACGAGTTGTGCAATGCGGCTCTTCACGGGTCCCTAGCGACCCACCAGCCCAAGAATCCGCTCGAGCCCTAACTCCTCGTTCTCAGTAACATTATTAAGTGCCATGGAGGGGGTAAATGGATATGAGTAGTAGCATGCTTATCGAGATGTTCATTGTACTGCTTTTAATACTCTCTTCCCCCTTCCTGTCAAGACTCCTTAGAATCCCGGTGATAGTAGTCGACATAATATTGGGAATGGCGCTGGGCCCTAGCTTCCTAGGCATACTGGAGGAGGAGGCCTGGCTCTCGACAATGGCCCTCATGGGCTTCATCTACCTTATGTTCGTGGTCGGCCTGGAAACGGACGTGGGGCTCATTAAGCAAAGGCTCTCAAGGGTCACAGCCATAGCGCTTGGCTCCTTCCTCACACCGCTAGTCTTTGGCTATCTGGTTGCCCTGAGC
>Ga0180302_10001791_pt1 | contig 10316 bp, 8 predicted proteins | sample GuaBasSediGuay17_FD_121794 | JGI IMG/M metagenome (GOLD analysis project Ga0180302, IMG submission 121794) | Subseafloor sediment microbial communities from Guaymas Basin, Gulf of California, Mexico - Guay17, Core 4571-4, 12-15 cm | ecosystem: Environmental > Aquatic > Marine > Hydrothermal... | reverse complement strand
TCTAATTCATTCAATAAGAGTAGATGCAGCTTCATGGATTAAGAACATGGAAGTTCTCATTAACAAGGTTCGCGGTGTGAATATTTCAAATGTTTTAAAAGACTATGACGAAGCCATAAAGCTAAAGCGAGAGATACTTGCGAAGAACATAGAATTAATGAAATTATATGAAAACATAAATTCATCATTAAGCAAACTACTAGAACCAATTAGAGTTTCCTTAGCCAAGGACGAGACTTCAAAGTAATGACAATTTAAGACACAACGAATTTAAGCATAGTTTTCTACGAGATTTTGCTTTTCCTAAATTTTAAAGCTGCCTCAAGGAAAGCTAAATAAATTGGCGATGGTTGCCATAGTCTACTCTTGAATTCTGGATGGAATTGGACGCCAACGAAGAAGGGATGCCATGAGATTTCAAACCCAGCAATTTTCCGATCTCTCGTGTATGAGTTAACAATGTATCCTTTCTTCTCCATATCTTTGACATATTTTTCAATTATGTGATATCTATGGCGAAATCTTTCACGAATTATTTTTCTTTTATACGCTTGCCAGAGTTTTGTTCCTTCTACAACCACGATGTCTAATGCACCCAATCTCATAGTTCCTCCTTTTTCTTTGATTTTCTTTTGTTCCGGTAGTAAATCAATGACTGGATACGGTGTATTTGGATCAACTTCTGTTGTATTTGCTCTCTTCCATCCCATAATCTTTCGTGCAAAAGCCACAGTGCCTAATTGACAGCCGAAACAGATTCCCAGGAATGGAATTTTCTTTTCTAGTGCTATCTCTGCTGCTCTAATCATTCCCTCCGTAGCTCTTTTCCCGAATCCAGGTGTTAGCAAGATTCCGTCAAACGAAAGAAGTTCTTCTTCATTTAAATTCTCTGCGTCAACAAGCTCTGTTTTAACCTTTACGCTCAAGTGAACACCAGCATGTAATAATGCTTCGCGTATACTTATGTATGCATCCTTGTGAGCAACATATTTTCCAACTAATGCGATTTTGATTACATCCTTTGCATTTTTATATTTATTGATTAAATCAGTCCACATCTTAATGGATTTCTGATCAATTTTAGGGTTCTTAAACTGTAATCTTTTCAATATTAATTCATTCAATTTCTGCTTCATGAACAATAGCGGTATTTCATAAACGAAGTCCACATTGGGATTAGAAATCACCGCATCAGGCGAGACGTTTGAGTAAAGAGCGATTTTTTTTCTAGTCTTTTCGTCCAAATCTCTCTCAGCCCGACAAATAATTACATCGGGAACAAGTCCTGCTTGAAGTAAACGCTGAACAGAATGCTGAGTAGGCTTTGTTTTCAATTCACCTGTAGTTGGCAAATATGGTAAATATGTCACATGAACAAGCATGAAGTTCTCTGGCCCAATTTCTAGTCGTAATTGTCTTAACGCTTCTAAGAAAATCATTCCCTCAATATCTCCAACAGTTCCTCCAACTTCGATGATTAAAACATCACACTTCATTCTCTTAGCAACATCTGTTATTCGTCTTTTAATTTCATCAGTAACATGCGGTATCATTTGAACAGTTTTTCCAAGATACTCTCCATGTCTTTCCTTCAAGATCACACTTAAGTAAACTTGACCGGATGTGATATTGAATGATGGATGAACAAAATCACCTGTGAATCGCTCATATGTCCCCAAATCCTGGTCCGTTTCCGCAATACGAAATTTCCAACCAGGCACAGGTTCAAACTCCCAGACCTCCTCGCAAACGAAATTCTCACCATGCTCAAACGGACTCATAGTTCCCGCGTCTGTGTTAAGATATGGATCGATTTTAATCATGGCCACTTTTAAACCATGCCATTTGAGAATACGAGCAATACTAGCTGCAACATGACCTTTCCCTATTCCACTCATCACTCCACCAGTCACGACTATCATTTTTGTCATATTTTATCTCTCATTTACTCTAAAAAAGAAATGCTTGCTGTGATTAAAAGCAGTGAGAATATCTGTGAGGTTCCCCACTTGCGGACAGTTCCGGACAATTATTAACAATTTTTTCTCCGGTGTCCGCAAGCGGGTTGGGTTCTCAGTAGGTGCTTGACCCCCACATCATCGAACCCCACATCACCCGCATCTTTTTCCTCATAAGGTTTGTCCTCTAATGATTGCTAACTGCAATTAATTAATTTCACATGAGATGACATTAGTTAGGGGTAAATAATGAGGTCTAAACAAGTGTGTGCTGAAGTTGAACTAGGAAAGGGAGAAAGAAAAATCAAAGTACGCGCACTTGTTGATACTGGGGTCAGTAGAAGTGTGATTTCTAAAAAAACTTGCAGATGAGCTAGCGAAGAGAAAACTCGCAGTTATAGTGCCATTGGAAAAACCATATTATTTATGAACTGCAGATAAAAATGGTAAAGTCAAAATTATTGAACGTTGCATAATTAATGTGGTTTTTCAGGGCGTGGAAGTTCCTGGTGCAGTTTTCGAAGTTACTGAAAATTTGAGAGAAGATTTAGATTTAATCATCGGTGTCCAGAAATTGATGCATGGGACATAATTTTTACACCAGAAGGACCAAGACCGAGAAAAGTACCAATAGAGTTTGAAATCATATAAACTTACTCGCGTGATAATCAACTAAAACATCATATCTTCCTTCAACAGAATTAAGAAATAACTAGCTTAGCTTATCCTTAATTGCGTGTAGAATCTCTTCAAGGCAAATAATCAACCAAGCTATATTTGGTTTCATATATGTTAAACTAGAATACGGGGGGGATTATGAGATTACCACGAAGAATCGAGATTGAAATCAGTGACTTTGATTTTAAAGGCTATGGCATGGCAACATGGAAAGGAACATTAATTTACGTTATTAATGGAATTCCTGGAGAAAAAGTTCGCTGTCACTTAGTAAACTGGCGAAAGAGGATTTATGTGGCTGAGGAAATTCTTGAGCAAAGTAAATATAGAATCAAACCTCCATGCCCTTTTGCTCAAAAATGCGGATGTGACTGGCAACACATTTCATATGATGCTCAATTGCTGTTTAAAGAAAAATTCGTTGAAAAAGCTTTTTTCGGAATCGAGGAGGCAACCTATAACAAGATAATCCCGGCAGTAAAGCAGTGGAATTATCGAGGGAAAACTGAACTTGCTTTTTCCAGATTGGATGGAAAAGAATTAAAACTTGGCTTTAGAGAGCGAGGAAAATTCTGGAAAGTGATCGATCTTGAAGAGTGTTTAATACAAGAGGAAGGAATGAACAAATTAATGCGCGAGGTTAAGGAATTCGTTAGAGAAAAGGATTATAGTGCTTGGAATCCGTGGAGGCATAAGGGATTTTTGCGTTACTTGGTTCTGAGACACAGTACAATTGGAGAACACATGATGAATATTATTACATCATCTGAAGGACAATTTCCTCTTAAGGAACTTCATGATTCATTTTCTACAAAGCCCGAGTCCTCGTTTTGGTCAGTATCAGATTCTGTCGCAGATGTGGCTTTTGGAGAAATCAAGAACAAAATTGGAAAAGATTACATTGTTGAGAAAACATTAGGATATGAATTCGTTATACTTCCATATAGTTTCTATCAGACTAATCCGTATCAAGCACCAAAGCTTTATGAATTGGTTAGAAAATACGCTGAGGAAGGGGGAAAATTGGCTATTGATTACTATGCTGGCTCAGCAGTGATCTCAATCGTATGTTCTGACTTATTCGAAAAAATCGTTGCTATAGAAGCAGAGGAATATAGTGTTAATGCGGCAAAAATTAACTTGGAGAAGAATCAAGTAAAGAACGTTGAAATAATGCATGCTGAAGTCGAAGATACAAAAGGAAAATTCAGTAATGTTGATGTTGCATTTGTCGACCCCCCGCGCGCTGGGCTCTCAAAACATGCGATGAAAGCACTTATTTCTGCAGAGCCAAAAAGAATAGTTTACGTAAGTTGTAATGTGGTTAGTATGGCGCGAGATATCAGGATTCTGAGAATGCATGGTTATAAACTTATTGAAATAACGCCAATTGATATGTTACCTCAAACTCATCATCTTGAGTTAGTTGGCCTTTTAGAGAAAAAGTAGCTGTGTATATTAGAAGTGTGTAATAAATGAAACCAATTTTATTCATTTACAGTAATGATGAGGAAAACATAGTTTCTCTTGGGAGATTAGGTCTCTTGATAAATATCCTGGTGCCGATTAAAATCTCAAAGGAATCCTTAGACGAGATAGTAGATTCTTGCATGCGAATAGCAATACTTGAATTTGAACAATTCGAAAATTGGCTAGCTCAGATACTTCTAATACTTCGGGATTATATTCCAGAAGTATACGTTATTTCGCGTGAGAAAATTCATGCAGAAGGTGTAAAGTGGATTAAACTTGTATCAGATTCGCAGGCGGAGAATGATCAACTCAAGGCAATAATTATTGATAATGAAAAGCATGCAGAAATATTTGGATCTGAGAATTTATTTGCAGTGCTAAAGCGATTAGATCTAGAAAAGATTCAAAAATTTTCTCAGAACACTTTTGCAATTGCAATTCCTTTTGATGAGTTATTCGAGCATGATAAAGTCTTGGTGGTTGATAAAGATCGCATATACACCTTAACGCTTTCTGAGTACATGGAAAAATTCTCACAGAGAAAAGATGAGTTTATTCTTGTTGATGAGCTAGAAATTGGACTTCTTCTTGAAAGAGCCGAGAAATTCTATCTTAAAGCACAAAGTGAGGAAGAAGAGGATCTTGTAGAAGCACGCATTGGCTTTAGCTTGTTGGAATTAGTAAAGTTATTTAGATTGAGTTGACTGCTCATTGCTATAATGAAGTAAAATTAGTGAAAAAAGTAAGTTTTGTAATCATTAAAATCAATAATAAATCAGCGAAGTTATTTGATTGTTTCAATAATTAACGAAGCTGCTCCTCCACCGCCATGACAAATTGAAGCAACTCCTCTTTTTCCATCATAATCATGAAGGATGTTAATTAATGTTACGAGAATTCTGGCTCCACTACAACCGATTGGATGTCCTAATGCAACGGCTCCGCCTCGAATATTCAATTTTTCGTGGGGAACTTTAAGCAATTTTGTTACTAGTGCATTGGTAATTGCAAAAGCCTCATTTACTTCGTAGTAATCGATATCATTAATTTCCAAGTGATTTCTCTCAAGAAGTCGTTTAATGGAATGAACTGGTGCCTCAAGGAAATCTTTTGGATCATTAAAATAAAGCTCCCAATCAACAATTTTAGCAAGTGGTTTCAAATCATGCTCTTTTACCGCTTTTTCAGATGCTAAAATTAGTGCCGCAGCACCATCAGACAATTGCGATGCATTGCCGGCAGTTATTATTCCATTTTCTGCAAATACTGGCCTAAGTTTACCTAATTTCTCTAATGAAGTATCGGGTCTTATTCCTTCATCATAATCTAACATGCTATTAGGCGAAGTTCTTATTGGTATGATTTCCTTTTTGAATTCTTCATTCCTTGTTGCTTTTGCAGCACGCATGTGTGAATGGTATGCAAAATAATCTGCATCTTGTCTTGTAATTCCATACTTTTTGGCAGTTTCTTCAGCCAAGCATCCCATAACTTTGTCGTATATGTGATCCCACAGGCCGTCGCACGTCATTGAATCAATCAAAGTATAACCACCCAGTGCTTTTGGGACAAATCTTAATCCCCAGCGTGCATCCGCTGAAATCAAAAATGGTGCACGTGACATTGATTCCATTCCCCCAGCAATCACAATATCGTATTTTCCAGACTTAATGAGTTCCGCACCAAGAATTACCGCAACTAAACCTGATGCACAGACTTGATTAACTGTAAATCCGCCAATTTTTGGAGAGATTCCAGCCCTTATCGCAGCTAATCTTGCGGGATTTTGACCGCAACCTGCTTGAATAACCTGTCCCATTATGTAGAATTCAATATCTTGCGGCTCTAATCCTGCACGCTTAATTACTTCCTTTATTACAATGCTGCCAAGTTCAACTGCTGAAAAATTCCTCAAAGATCGGCCGTATTTGCCAATGGGTGTTCGAACAGTGCTAACTATGAAAACGTTTGACAAAGTTTGCACCATAATTTTGTAAATAATTTAGTTTTTGTTCTGATTTATACTTTCATTTTTCTCTTGTATTTGCAGCGAGCTTTTGGTTTTTTCTTTTTTAAACTCTTGAAACATATTAGAGGATGTTTATGTCCGAGCCTGAAAGACATTGGGCTGAAGCAATAGCAAATCAAATTGTGAAGTATTGGGGTGATGAGCTCCGAGAACCCGTGGTTATAAATGGAGGATTAAGTGTCTCGGGACTTCAACATGTAGGGCGGCTTCGAGGTGAAATTATTTTAGGTGATGCGGTAAGAAGGATTTTAGAGGAGGAATACGGATTAAAGGTTAAGCAGTATCTTACACTTTATACGCAAGATGAGTGGAAAGGTAAGCCATCGCAATTGAAAGCATATCCTAATCTTGAGGAGGCTAAAAAGTATATTGGTTGGCCTTTAGCAGCATTGCCTGACCCAAAAGGATGTCATTCTTCATGGATAGAGCATTTCTGGGAACCATTTGGATCTGTATTAAATGAATTTGCAAAGGAGGTAAATGTAATCACTACAACGGAGATGTATAAGACAATTCTCAAACCCTTTGTAATTGAAGCATTAAAGAAGAGGGAAAAGGTAATTAACATACTAAATGAGTTCAGAGCAAAGAAGCTTCCTGAAGATTTCATTCCTTATTATGCCAGATGTGAAAATTGTGGAAAAATTAAAGCAAGAGTTACTCATTTTGATTTAAACACAGAAAAGATTGAATATCACTGTGATTTCTGTGGATATTCAGGAACAACCACTTTGGAAAATGGAAAATTGCCCTGGCGTGTTGAGTGGGCGGCAGTATGGGGTGCATTAAATGTTTCTTTTGAACCTTTTGGCAAAGATCATGCAACACCTGGAGGATCAAGAGATGCTGCTAAGAAAATTGCTACAGAAATTTATGGAATAAAACCACCATTAGGGCAACCCTATGAGTGGGTTTCGCTTATTTTGTCGAGTCCTATCGAAGTGGTTGAAGGTGGTAAGAAAAGGAAGAAGAATAGAATTGTGATGCATAGTAGTGATTTCATAGGCTTTACTCCTCGTGATTGGCTAGAAGTAGCAGAGCCGGAAGTTTTACGTTATTTGTATTTACGTGTTACACCCATGCGTGCTGTTGCATTAGGATTACATTTAGTTCCGCAATATACAGAGGAATTTGATAGATTTGAATCCAAAATTTTTTCTGGTGAGGCTAGGAGGGATGAAAAGAGATTATATTCACTTTGTTGGGTTAGGAAAGCTCCTGAAAGTAAACCATTTAGGATCCCGTATCTTCACGCGGTAATTCTGGTTCAAGCAATACTTGAGGAGGATGTAGATTCTTTGCTTCGAGAAGCTCTTAGCAGACTAAGGGCATGCAAGATGTTGACGAAATCTTTGTCTGATTTTGAATTACGATTAGCCAGAAGCCGACTTGTTAGAGCAAGGAATTGGGTTAAAAAGTATGCACCATCTCGTCTTCGTTTTGAAATAGTATCTGATGAGAAACTCAAAGAATTAGAAGATAAGATCAGAAGTATTCTCATGAATTTCAAAGAGTATTACAAGGAGCTTGTTGAGAACATCTCAAAATGCGAATGGAATCCAGATGCAATAAAAGAAGCTATGGTGAAAGTAACTTCTAAGCTTGGAAAAAGTGTTTCCGAATTCTTTGCTGGTCTTTACATGCTCTTTCTTGGCAAACCAGAGGGCCCAAGATTTGCGCCATTAATTGCATCACTATCACGCGAATTTGTTCTTAGTAGATTCAAACGGGGACTAGAGCTTCTGGGAATGTGAATCCAAATGGTAACAATTAAAGAAGCAATTTCGCGTTTGTTCTATGATTATACAATAGATCCCGCCTATGCGGAAATAATTATTGATTTGCGAGATCGATTTCTAAGAATTCCAGCTAATTTTGTGAAGTTTGAAGAAGACAAAATGTATGTTGATGGAACTTTACTACCTCAAAATAAAATTGTTGCTATAATCTATCAAAATGAATATTGGCTCAGAAGACCTATGAAAAAGAAGCCTATTGAGTATTACAAACCACGAATTCCATTAGATCTTCCAATAAGATTATGGCTTTATTATCCAGAGTTTTTTCTTCTTAGGTTTGCCTACATAATAATTAATCAAGTAGAGAAGAAACTACAAGAGAACCTGAATGAAGAGTGGTTCGAGGTTTTAGGCGATTTCGAAGAAGTAGTGATAAATGGAGAGAAATTTTGGATCATTAGGAAAGGTGTTTTTACTAATACATTATTTGTTCATTCAACAAGAACTATAATCAGAGCGAGTCCAAATCCAATAAGTTTTCGTGTGATAAAAGATGAACTTCAGTTTCAACGAATAACTATATATCCCGAATTAACACCAGTAAAATCTTATTTTGCTGTTGGCAGAAAAGCATTTGTATTTGAGGAAGGAAAAATAGAAAAGACAGAAATCCCTGGTTTTTGGCGTGACTTTTTGCTAATGTACTCGATTTCTTTAATTCAAAAAGGCATTAAATGGTACCTATTAGCGGCATCACCTAACATAACTAAAAGATTTCTGCTCAAGAAAGAAGAACAATCCTTAGCATTGCAATTAGGGATTCCCGCACTTAAACCAAAAGAGGACGGACTAACTGTTCGCGAAATTTATGAGGAAGACAAAAATAACATTATTAAAATATACGATTTTGATGTGATTTTTTGTAAAACAAATAATGATTTATCCTTTTGAGTGAGCGTGAAGAATAATGAAAAAAATCAAATGGTTCGCAAAAGAATTATCTCCGAATATGGATGGTGAAAGGGTTAGAGTTGCTGGCTGGGTCGTTCGTACGAGAGATTTGGGCAAAATAGTGTTCGTAATCGTTAGAGATAGTACTGGAGAATTTCAGTTAACATTCAAGAAAGGCGTAGTCAGTGACGAACTTCTAAATATTGCGAAAAAACTAACGACTGCATCAGCAATTATTACAGAGGGAGTCATTAGAAAAGCTAAAACTAAATTTGGATTTGAAATAATTCCAGAAAAAATCGAAGTGAACTTCTCAGCCACACCATTACCAGTGGATATTATTGGAGCAACGGAAACAGAGTTATCAAAGAGAATTAAATGGCGGACGCTTGATTTAAGACGACCAAAAGCAGTAGCGATATTTAAGATTAGATCGCTCGTGGTTGCAGCCATCAGAGAGTTCTTTATTAAAAACAATTTCGTTGAAATACACACACCATCCATAGGAATTTATTCAGCAGAGGGGGGTGCGGATGTTTTTGAGGTGAAATATTTCGATAAAAAAGCATACTTAAGACAAAGCCCCCAGTTGTATAAGCAATTACTTGTTGGTGCTCTGGAGAAAGTATTCGAAATATCCCCGGCATGGAGAGCTGAACCACACTGGACAACTAGGCATTTATGTGAATTTATTTCCGTTGACGCTGAGATAGCTTGGATAAATGGAATTGATGATGTTTTAGATGTCCTCGAAGATCTTATCATTTACACGCTTGAAAAAGTAAGAAAAGAAGGAAAGGGATGTTTTGAAACACTTGGCATAGAACCTCCTAATGTCCCATCAAAACCATTTCCGAGAGTTGAATATGAGGATGCTGTCAAATTACTGAAGAAAGCAGGCATACCATTAGAAGGAAAAGAAATTCCAGGAAAAGGTGAAGAATGGTTAGGAAAACATATTAAAGAAAAATACGGCACTGATGCATTTTTCATAATTCACTTTCCATACGAAATACGCCCATTCTACACGATGAAACTAGAGAAAAATGGAAAAACTCTCACCAAGAGCTTTGATCTAATTTATCGAGGACTAGAAATAGCATCTGGAGCCCAACGTGAGCATAGGTATGATGTTCTAAAACAACAAATCGTTGAAAAAGGATTAAGACCCGAGGCATTTGGATATTATCTTGAAGCATTTAAATATGGAATGCCTCCACATGGTGGTTTTGGATTAGGATTAGATAGGTATACCGCACGTATTCTTCAAATCGAGAATATCAGGGAAGTCATTCTTTATCCTCGCGATCCGCTCACATTAGAACCCTAACAAATAATCTCTTTTTATTAACTTTACTTAATTCTTTCTCACGATAACATTTTTGAATGCTATTTTATTATACTGGGATGACTAGAATGTCATCAGAAAAGAAAAAGAAGAAAAAGCCAAAAGGGTTGTATCTTCCTCCAAGTGGAGCAGGGCTTCTT